>OKSO01000263.1_pt1 | contig 22543 bp, 23 predicted proteins | sample 1606241 | NCBI WGS metagenome assembly OKSO01 (sample SAMEA3879540, study PRJEB24766) | human gut metagenome | biome: human-associated habitat; feature: feces | place: USA | collected 1985/1987
GGCGTGAAAAGGCCCGCTGTCCGGGTGCGTTGGGAGTTTTCAGATACACCCTAGGAAATGAACATCGCATCGCCGAACGAGAAAAAGCGATAGCGCTCCTGCACGGCGGTGTTGTAGGCGTTCAGGATATGCTCTCTGCCCGCAAACGCCGAGACCAGCATCACAAGCGTGCTCTCCGGCAGGTGGAAATTGGTGATGAGCGCGTCCATAGCCTTGAATTTGTAGCCCGGATAGATGAAAATATCCGTCCACGCGGACTTCTCCGTGCAGAAGCCATTCTCGTCTGCAAGCGATTCCAGCGTCCGGCAGGACGTCGTACCGACGCAGATCACGCGGCCGCCGCTGCGCTTTGTCTCATTGATGATCTCGGCGGCATCTTTAGGCATCATACAGAACTCTGCGTGCATATGATGTTCCGTGACCTCCTCGGCCTTGACCGGGCGGAACGTACCAAGACCGACGTGCAGCGTGATATACGCCAGCTTCACACCCTTCTCCTCGATCTTCTTGAGAAGCTCGGGCGTAAAATGCAGTCCTGCCGTCGGCGCCGCCGCCGAGCCGCTGATCTTCGAGTAAACGGTCTGATAGCGCTCGCCGTCCGCCAGCTCCTCCTTGATGTAGGGCGGCAGCGGCATCTTTCCGAGCCGCTCCAGCACCTCGAGGAAGATACCCTCATAGTGGAACTGCACCAGCTTGTTGCCGTCGTCTCGCTCTCCCACGACTGTTGCGGTCAGAAGGCCGTCTCCGAACGAAAGCTCCGTCCCGATGTGGGTCTTTCGTCCCGGCTTCGTCAGGCATTCCCAGACGCCGCTGCCTTCATCCTTGAGAAGCAGGACCTCCACCGCGCCTCCGGTCGGCACGCGGTGGCCGAGCAGGCGCGCCGGAAGCACACGTGAGTTGTTGAGCACCAGACAGTCGCCGGGGTTCAGCAGCTCTGGCAGCTCATAAAAATGCCGGTGTCCGACCTCGCCGGTCACGCGGTCGAGCGTCATCAGCCGCGAGGCGTCGCGGCGCTCCAGCGGGGTCTGCGCGATCAGCTCCGGCGGCAATTCATAATAAAAATCATGCGTTTTCACGTAAATGTCCCTCTTTTTTCGGGTAGATTTCAAACACCGGCACGTTGACAGCCAGATTGGACTGTGTTATCATGAAGGCGTCTTGATTTATGGACAAATGTGCGCATTCTGTGTACATTTTCGGTGCATATGCGCATGTGCCACGCTCAATTATAATATATTCCGGAGTTACATTCAACCGTAACTTCTTCCGAAAATGACGCATTTGGGAGGAAATCATATGAAAAAGTACAAAGTCGGGATCATCGGCGCGACCGGCATGGTCGGTCAGCGCTTTCTTCTTCTCGTGTCCGGCCACCCGTGGTTCGAGCTGACGGCGCTCGCCGCCAGCGCACACAGCGCGGGCAAGCCATATCGCGATGCCGTTGCCGCGAAGTGGCACATGCCGCAGCCCATCCCGCCCGTGGCGGCGGATATGACCATTTTCGACGCAGCCGCCGACGCAGAGCGGCTTGCCGCGATGGTCGATTTTGTTTTCTGCGCTGTGGACATGGGGAAGGACGAGATCCGTGAACTGGAGGAGCGCTACGCAAGGCTGGAGTGCCCCGTTGTCTCCAACAATTCCGCCCACCGCTGGACGCCGGATGTGCCGATGGTCGTGCCGGAGATCAACCCCGAGCACATCCGCATCCTCGACGCCCAGCGCCGCCGTCTCGGCACAAGGCGCGGTTTCATCGCCGTCAAGTCCAATTGCAGCCTGCAAAGCTACGTTCCGGCGCTGCATCCGCTCATGAAATTCGGCATCGACCGGGCGCTCGTCTGCACCTATCAGGCGATCTCCGGCGCAGGAAAAACGTTTGAAACATGGCCGGAGATGATCGACAACGTCATTCCCTTCATTGGCGGCGAGGAAGAAAAGTCCGAGCAGGAGCCGCTCAAGCTCTGGGGGCACATTGAGGGCGACCGCATCGTATGCGCCACATCCCCGTCCATCACGGCGCAGTGTCTCCGCGTCCCGGTCACCGACGGGCACATGGCTGCCTGCTTTCTGTCCTTTGCGGCCGCAAAGCCCTCGGTCAGTGAAATCAAGGACTGCTGGAAGAATTACTCCGGCCGTGCGCAGGCGCTCCGGCTTCCCTCTGCACCGAAGCAGTTTCTCCACTACTTTGAGGAGGACGACCGCCCGCAGACAAAGCTCGACCGGATGCTTGAGGGCGGCATGGCCGTCTCCATCGGCCGTTTGCGCCCGGACACGCAATATGACTACAAGTTCGTCTGCCTGTCTCATAATACCCTGCGCGGTGCAGCCGGCGGCGCCGTTCTGCTTGCCGAGCTGCTCTGTGCGGAAGGATATATCACCGCAAAATAACGAAATCTGCTGAAAAGGAGTGTCAGGAATTGAAAAAGCCAGTCTTTGAGGGTGTCGCGACCGCGCTGGTCACACCCTTCAAAAACGGTACGATCGATCTTCCAACACTACAAAAGCTCATGGACCGCCAAATTGCTGCCGGGATCGACGCCATCGTCGTCTGCGGCACGACCGGCGAGGCCGCCACGCTCACTGCGCAAGAGCAGCTCACGCTCATTTCCCACGCCATCGACTACGCTGCCGGCCGCTGCAAGATCATCGCCGGGACGGGCAGCAATTCCACCGCGCACGCGCTGGAAATGAGTCAGATGGCAAGCTCCCTCGGCGCGGATGCGCTGCTGCTCGTCACGCCGTACTACAACAAATGCACACAGACGGGGCTGATCGAACACTATACCGCGATCGCCGACCGCGTCAAAACGCCGGTGATCGTCTACAATGTTCCCAGCCGCACGGGGCTCGATATTTCGGTCGAAACGTGTCAGATTCTCGCGGAACACCCGAATATCAACGGGATCAAGGAGGCCTCGCCCAGTCTATCCAAGGCGGCGCGCATCCTGAACGCCTGCGGTGACGCACTTTTCCTCTGGTCGGGAAATGATGACGCGGCGGTGCCGCTCATGGCGCTCGGCGGAAAGGGACTTATTTCGGTGCTCTCCAACGTCCGCCCGGTCGAGACGCTGGACATGATCAAAAGCTGTCTGCGCGGCGACTTTGCCCGCGCTGGCAGGCTTCAGGTCTCGCTTATGCCGCTCATCGACGCGCTTTTCTGCGAGGTCAACCCTATCCCCGTCAAGGAGGCCATGCGCATCGACGGGCTTGACGCAGGCGACCCGCGTCTGCCGCTCACGCGGCTGAGTGAGCCTGCGCGCGAGGCGCTTCAGCGGCTGCTCGTCTCCTGAATATCCGGTGCATGTCCCAAAGTGTCCAGTGAAAATGGCGCGCAAACGCTTCATTTTCTGAAAAAATCATGAAAAAATGCCTCCGTTTGCGGCGTGCGGTTGCACGCTTTGCATACGGAGGCATAATTTATGCATTTTTATTCATCATTGATCGCCCGCAGGCATCCGCAGCGTCAAGGCTCCGTTTCCGTGCGCACCACGTTCAGGTAGTAGTGCTCCTGCGCAGGATCCAGCGTCACGGTCGTGACACCGTTTTCAGGCTCGAAGCCAAAATTCTGCTCGACGATCTCGACAAGACCGCGCGTCTCGATGCTTGCCGTCTGGCGCGTGAGGGGAAGGACGCTTCCAAGGCGGGTGGCAAGGTCGTATCCCCTGACGCCGGTGCGGGCATTTCTCGTCCCCGTTCCGTAGAAATCATAGCTTGCCTCTTTCCGGAGCATTGCCGTCACTGTGACGCACTCGCCCGCCGGAACGGTCACCTCAAACGCAGCATAGCAGACGCGATCCACGGCGTATGCGTCCATAAACATGTCGTCAAGCCGTCCGCCCCAGCTGTCATAGCGCTCGGCGGGATCGTCCGAGAGCGCGCCGTAGCTCAGCAGGAAATCGACTGCCGCTCGGTAAAAGAGCGCCTGGTTTTCCGGCGTCTGCTCGCTCTCACTGTAATAGTGGCGAGGCATTTCCGACAGGATCTCCTTTAGAAACGCGCACAGCGTCATTTCCTCGCGCGTCACGTCGGCTGAGAGGGTGTCGAGCGCCTCTGCCGGGTCGCAGCCGCCGTCCGGATAGCCCTGCACGGTATAGCCCGAAAAGTCCTCGCCGAGCACCGCCAGAACGTGCATACCCTCCTGACAGACAAAGAAGGAGTATTGCAGCGCGCCGGTCTTTTCGTCATAGTCAAAGCCGTTAAAATTGTAGCTCAGGACGCGCGAGCGCTCCACATCGCACTCCGGCGTGAAGGCGACCGTTGCAGGCGACTGCGTCGGCTCGCCCTTCGGCGTGATGGTGTAGACATAGACCGTCTGCTCCAATTCCGGGAGCGTCTCAAACGCGCTTTTCTGATAGCTGCCGTCTGATAAAAGCGCCCTGTAGTCCTCCCAGTTGTGATAATAGCGCAGATTCCAGCGCTCCTGTGCGGCTGTCCCCGTCCGGTCTACCGGAGAAAACCCGCCGCAGAACGCGCCGAAGGAGAGCTCTGCCGCCACCGGCTCGCCGTTTACGGAAAGCTTCGGCGTCTTGTCCGGCAAATCGCGGACGGCGGCGACGAAGGGATAAAGCGCGGTGACGGTCACATCGCGGTCGGAGGTGTTTGTCAGTGTGTAGACGTCCGTCACGGTGATCGCATCGTCCTGCTCCGTATAGCTGCGTGTCTCGCCGTTTTCATCCGTGTACGCCACCTCACGCGGCGCACTGGGCGCAAAATCCAGCGTGACCGCACGCTCGGCGGTCAGCTCCGGTGCTTTATCGCAGAGCGTCAGCGGAAGCACCGGCCCCTTGTAGCACATGAAGGTGCTCGCCTCGGTTCCGGCTCCGTCGCCGGTGGTGCTCTCCGCAGGCGCACGCTCGTTTCCGGGCCCGCCCTTTGCGCCGCCCAAAACAAGGCGGAACATCGCGCCGACGACCAGACACAGGCAGGCGGCGACTGCCCACCCGGCCCACGGCGTGCGTCTGCGCTTGGGCGCTTGTTCGCTCTTTTCCAGATGCTCGGGGTCTGCCGCGCCGATGGCGCGCAGAAGCTGCTGTTCATTCATCGAAAAATCCCTCCCGTCTCAGATGCTCGCGCAGTGCCGCCCGCGTTCGGTGGAGGCTGACCGCGACGGCGCCGGGCTTCATAGCGTAGCGCTCCGCGATCTCGGCGGCAGATTCCAGAAAGAAATACCGCCGGAGAAAGACATTGCGCGCAGGTTCGGAAAGCGTATTCAAAAAGCGGTTCACACTGGCGGAAAGCTCCGCAGCGATGATGGCATCCTCAACCTCCGGTGAGCCAGAAACGCACTCCGAAAGTTCCTCCAGCGCAAGCACCGCCTGCCCGCCGCCGCGCTTCGCCGTCTGCGTAGCCCTCATACGATCAAGCGAAAGATTGCGCGTGATGGCTGCGAAGAACATCCGCAGATAATTTGGCTTCTCCGGCGGCATGGCATACCACGCCCGCAGCCATGTGTCACTGACGCATTCCTCCGCGTCCTCGCGGTTTTCCACGATGCGGTTTGCGACCGTGAAGCAGTACGCGCCGTAGGCTTCCTCACTTGCGCGGATGGCGTCGCTGCTCCGCTGCCAGTAAAGTGCGATGATCTGCGTATCTTCCATGCTGTTTCCTCCCTTCTATACCGTATAGGACGCGATTTTTTAGAAATGATTACACAAGTTTTTCTCATCATACAGAAAACCCTCTGATGCGCGGAGGCATCAGAGGGCGTTTGCGTTCTGGATTACTTTTTCTTCTTCTCAGCCTTGGCGGCCTTTCTTGCCTCGGCTGCGGCAGCGCGCTTCTTGGCGGCTTCCTTTTCCGCGGTGTTGTTGGTGGAAACTGCGAACTTCGCAAATTCCACACGAACGCGGTCGGTGGTCGTCTCGATGACGATGGAATCCTCCTTCACGCTGACGATATCGCCGATGACACCGCCGATGGTGGTGATGTTATCGCCGACCTTCAGCGCGTTGCGCATGGCCTCCGCTTCCTTCTTCCGCTTGTTTTCCGGGCGGATCATCAGGAAGTAGAAAACGCCGATGAGCGCGACCATCATAATGAGCATGGACGGGCCGCCGGCCGCGGCAGCGTCCGCGCTAGTTGCCAAAAACAGGTGCATAGTCTTTCCTCCGTGTTTTAATCTTTTGTTATTATACCGACACTGCGTATAATTTTCAAGTCGGCTTTCAAAAAATCAGATGAATAATTTGTGAATACTGCGCTCAGATCTTTTGGGCGAGCTTTTCGGAATACTCTGCCCGGAAATCACCGAAGGCATCTGCGTCAATGGCGGCGCGGATGCGCTCGGCCAGCTTGTTGTAGAAGTACAGGTTGTGCATGACGCTCAGACGCATGGCGAGCATTTCCTCGGCCTTGAACAGATGGTGGACGTAGGCGCGGCTGTAGCGGCGGCAGACCGGGCAGTCACACGCCGGGTCAATGGGGCGCTCGTCCCGCGCGTACTTGGCGTTTTTCATATTGACCGCGCCGCTCCATGTGAACAGCCGCCCGTGGCGGGCGTTGCGCGCGGGCATGACACAGTCAAAGAAGTCCACGCCGCGTGCGACCGCCTCAATGATGTTCGACGGCGTGCCCACGCCCATGAGATAGCGCGGCTTGTCCTGCGGCATGTGCGGCTCGACCGCGTCGATGATCCGGTACATCTCCTCGGTGCTCTCACCGACGGCAAGGCCGCCGATGGCATAGCCGGGAAGGTCGAGCTTTGCGATCTGCTGCATGTGCCAGACGCGCAGATCGTCAAACGTCGCGCCCTGGTTGATGCCCCAGAGCTGCTGACCGGGGTTGACGGCGTCCGGCTCGGCGTTGTAGGCCGCAAGCGCCTGCTTGCAGCGGACGAGCCAGCGCACGGTGCGCTCACACGAGGCCTTGGCATAGTCATATTTCGCGGGGTTCTCCACACACTCGTCAAATGCCATCGCAATATCGGAGCCGAGATTTGACTGGATGCGCATGCTTTCCTCCGGCCCCATGAAGATGCGGTGGCCGTCGAGATGCGAGGCAAACGTCACGCCCTCCTCCTTGATCTTGCGGAGCTGCGCCAGCGAAAAGACCTGAAATCCGCCCGAATCCGTCAAAATCGGGCCGCTCCATGTCATGAATTTATGAAGGCCGCCCATAGCCTTGACCGTCTCATCGCCGGGACGCAGATGCAGATGGTAGGTATTCGAGAGCTCGACCTGCGTGCCGATGCGCTCGAGATCGGAGGCGCTCAGTGCGCCCTTGATCGCCGCCTGTGTGCCGACGTTCATAAAGACCGGCGTCTGCACCGTCCCATGCGGGCAGGTGAACTCGCCGCGGCGCGCCTTGCCCTCTTTTTTGATGACCTTGAACATAGTATCTCCTTCATGTGCGCCGAAGCGCGCGATTTCTTTCCCTATTCTATCAAATATCCGATGTAAGTCAAGGCACACGTCGAAACGCGGCGACATATGCTGAAATGGGCGGCGGCAAGCCGCCCGGTACATCACTTGGAAGGAGAGTCATATCTTGTCATCTTGTATGCAGAAACAAAATCTCACCCGTGCTGCCGCGCAGGATACGCCGCAGACGCCATATCTCTGCGCGGACACGGACGGCACGCTTCCGGGCTGCGCGCCGCTTGCCAATCCATACGTTCCGTTCCAGCAGACCGGAAGCGAGCAGTATCCGGCACCGAAGGCGCTCGTGCGCGGCACGATCTTCCCGGGGCTGGATCTGCCATTCATGGGCATGGTCAACAGCAAGGAAAAAACCGGCACGGCGCTCGTGCAGGTTCAGGAGCTCGGCTTTGCGCTGCGGGAGCTGGGGCTGTATCTCGACACGCACGCCGCAGACGATGAGGCGGCAGCGCTCTACAACCAGTACGCCGAGCGATACGAGGACGCCATGCAGCAGTATCAGCAGAGCGGCTGCTCGCTCACACAGATGCAGGCGGCGATGAGCGGACGCTATGAATGGCTGCGCGACCCGTGGCCGTGGGATTATCGTGAGGAGGGCTGAGTATGTTTGTCTATGAAAAGCGGCTGGAATATCCGGTCAGGATCGCAAATACCAACCCGCGCCTCGCGGCGATCATCATCAGCCAATATGGTGGGCCGGACGGCGAGTTAGGCGCATCGCTGCGCTATCTCAGCCAGCGGTACTCGATGCCGTACCCGGAGCTGAAGGGCCTGCTGACCGACATCGGCACAGAGGAGCTCGGGCATCTTGAAATGGTCGGAACGATCGTGCATCAGCTCACGAGAAATCTCACCGAGGAACAGCAGCGCGAGGCGGGCTTTGCGCCCTATTTTGTCGATCACACGGCGGGCGTATATCCGCAGGCGGCATCCGGCGCGCCGTGGAGCGCCGGCTCCATCGCCGTCACCGGCGATCCGATGGCGGATCTTGTTGAGAATCTGGCTGCCGAGCAGAAGGCGCGGCTGACATACGACAACATCCTGCGTCTGTCGGACGATCCCGATGTAAACGACGTGATCAAGTTCCTGCGTGAGCGCGAGATCGTGCATTTCCAGCGCTTCGGCGAGGCCATTGAGCTTCTTCGGGAAAAGCTCGATCAGAAGAACGTATACGACAGGAATCCCGCACTGCGGGCATAGGCACAGCAGAACAAGGCCTCCGTATGCTCACGGCATACGGAGGCCCCAGACTGTCAAAAACCTCGTAGAGTTTCGCCGCGCACAGCGAAATAAAAAGTGAATCGGTTTTGTCTGGCGGCGTGTACGTCAGACAAAACACACTACGGGATGCAAGTGTGGAATTTGTGCGCAAGCAGCGCACAAATTATGCGCGCCGCATCGCGCAGCCTTTTCAAACGCGAACCCAGCCATGCGGTTCGCGTTTGAGAGCTTGTCAAAATGACTTTTTTGACAAGCTCAAAACGTGCATCCACACGGATGCACGTTTTTATATTAGCCGCTCTGCCGCCGGAAAAGCGTCCATGGGAGGCTGATGCTCCGGCACGGCTGGCGCCGGATCTGAGACAGCAGGTTCTCGGCTGCTGCGCTGCCCATTGCGTGCGGCGCGTGTCCGGCGGAGGTGATGCTGACGGGGCCGAAGGTGCTGTAATAGCTGTTGTCGAAGCTCACGACGGCGACATCCTCCGGTACGCGCATTCCAGCGCGCAGAAGCGTCCGGATCAGGTGAAAGGCAATCTCGTCGTTGTAGCAGACGACCGCAGTGCAGCCGCCGAGCTGCTGCCGGAGAAACGATTGCAGCAGACTCTCGTCCTGAAGCTCCACGAGCTGACGGCGCTGAAAGCTGGAAAACCAGAGAACATTTTCATCCAGCGGGAAAAGTCCCGCGTCGCGCATTGCACAGACCATGCCGTGATAGCGCTCCGGGCCCTGCACATCGTCGGATTTGAAGATCCCGGCGATTTTTTTGTGCCCGTTTTGCAGCAGATGCGAGGCCAGCAGATAGCCGCCGCCGTAATTGTCGTCTCCGACGCAGAACGCCTCGGGAAGCTCCCGGCAGTTTCCGTGCAGGAAGGTCATCGGCAGCCCGCGCTTTTGAATTTCCCGGTAAAGCTCGGCGTTCGGATTCGGGAGCGCCGTCTTGCAGCCCTCGATCAGAATACCGGCGGGCGGGTCGAGCAGAAGCTGCTGCAAGATCTCGCGCTCGCGGCGGATGGCGTTTTCGGTGGCGTGAATGACGACGGAAAAGCCCTGCGCGGCAAGGCAGGACTGAATGTCCTTGAGCAGTGACGGGAAGATGTAGTCGCTGAGCGAGGTCGCGACCACGGCAATGCGCCGCTCCTGATTGCCTGCGGCCGGGCGCAGGAAGCTGCCGCTGCCGCGGCGCTTTTCGATAAGGCCGTCCTGCTCGAGCACAGCCAGCGCCTGCCGGAGCGTCTGGCGGCTGACGGAGAACTGCGCAGAAAGCTCCTGCTCGCTCGGCAGCTTTCGCTGTCCGTCTGCATACCACCGCGGCAGCGTCTGCCGGAGCGTCTGCACCAGTTCTTCATATTTGAGCGTCATGCGCAACCGCCTCCCTTCACGTGTTTATTGTAGCATAGAAGCCCGGAAACTGCATCGCAGGATTTGTTCGTTTTCTTTTGGAAATTTGCAAAGCAGACAAAAGAAATCCGGCTCTTCTGCGGACAGCCTGAAAAAATACCAAAGTTTTTTCGGTAATTTTTCAACATCGGGCGGAAAATCTCTGACATCCGCCGCGCAGGTTCTGGCGTTTTGTCGGGGCTGTACAGACAGCTTCCATACGGCAGAAGCGGGCATGACCGGAAAAATACAGGAGAAAAGCGTGCAATGATCGTAGAAAAACAAAACAAACCGCGCGAAAACGGACGGCTTTCGGAAAAGCTGTCCGTTTTTCATGCAAAACGGCTCAAACCTGTCCGCGCACTCCGCCGAATCTGAGGCAGTACTTGTTCGTCAGATTGATTTCGCACCGTGGGCACGCTTTAATAGAGCCATGACAGGCGAACACCTGAGACACAAAACAAGATCAGAACAAAAATTGAAAGTGAGGAACAAAAACATGAAAAAGATTCTTGCCCTGCTCCTGGCCATCACAATGATCGCCGCCTTCTGCGCCTGCACGCAGAAGCCCGCGGAACCGACGACCGGCAGCAACACCACGGACACCCCCGCCACCTCCGGCAGCGACCTCATCAAGGTCGGCATCATCAATAACGACCCCAACGAGTCCGGCTACCGCACCGCCAACGACAAGGACATGAAGGCCATGTTCACCAAGGAAAACGGCTATGACGCATCGTTCGCCTACAGCCTCAAGAACGACGAGCAGATCGCAGCCGCCCAGAAGTTCATTCAGGACGAGGTCGATTACCTGCTGATCTCCGCCGCCGGCACCTCCGGCTGGGATTCCGTCCTGCAGGACGCGCAGGCCGCCGGCATCCAGGTCATCCTCTTTGACCGTACCATCGACGCAGACGAGAGCCTGTACGTTGCCTCCATCGTCTCCGACATGGCCAAGGAAGGTGAAACGGCCGTCAACTGGCTCGCCTCCCAGAACCTCGACACCTACAACATCATCCACATCCAGGGCGTTATGGGCTCCGCTGCCCAGATCGGCCGCACGGGTGCTCTTGACGCACAGGTCGCAGCAAACGACAACTGGAACATGGTGACCCAGCAGACCGCCGAGTGGAACGCCGAGACTGCCCAGCAGATCGTCCAGTCCGTCATCGACTCCGGCAAGGAATTCAACGTCATCTACGCAGAAAACGACGACATGGCAAAGGGCGCTGTCGCGGCTCTGGATAAGGCCAACATCTCCCACGGCGTCGGCAAGGACGTCATCGTGATGGGCTTTGACTGCAACAAGTGGGCGCTCGAGGAGCTGCTCGCCGGCAACTGGAACTACGACGGCCAGTGCAACCCCTTCCAGGCTTCCTACATTGACGCCATCATCAAGGACCTGCAGAGCGGCAAGACCCCTGCTGAAAAGGTCATCGTCATGGACGAGAAGGGCTTCGACGCTTCCACCATCACGCAGGAAGACGTGGACAACTACGGCATCTGATCTGACACACAACATCGCATGATCTAGGAATCAAACCTGACAGCTGCGTGCGGCACGGCGTATATGGAACCTTCCGTGTATCCGCGCTGCACGCAGCGTGCCATTATGGAGGCGAAAACGATGCAGGAAACAGCTTTACTGGAATTGCGGGGAATCTGTAAATACTTCCCCGGCGTCCGCGCGCTCGACGGTGTGGACTTTACACTCCGTAAGGGAGAAATTCACGCGCTGATGGGAGAAAACGGCGCGGGCAAATCCACGCTCATCAAGGTGCTCACGGGCGTGTATTCCAAGGACGAGGGCACCATTTCCATGGAGGGAACACCCGTACAGATCCGCTCAACGCAGGACGCGCTCAAGGCGGGCATCAGCACGGTTTATCAGGAGATCACGCTCTGCCCGAATCTGACGGTTGCAGAGAACTTATACATCGGAAGAACGAAGGGCGCGTTTACGAACTGGCGCAAAATGAACGCGGGCGCGAAGAAGTTGCTCGATTCGCTCGGCATCCCGGCCGCGCCCACACAGCAGCTTTCCAGCTGCTCCATCGCCGTGCAGCAGATGGTCGCCATCGCGCGTGCGGTTGACATGGAGTGCAAGGTGCTCATTCTCGACGAGCCTACGTCGTCTCTTGACGAGCAGGAGGTCGAAAAGCTCTTTGGGCTGATGCTGGACCTCAAATCGCGCGGTGTTGGCATCATCTTTGTCACGCATTTTTTGGAGCAGGTCTATGCCGTCTGCGACCGCATCACGGTCCTGCGCGACGGCAGGCTCGTCGGCGAGTATAAGATCTCCGAGCTTCCGCGCGTGCAGCTCGTGTCCAAGATGCTCGGCAAGGAGCTGGACGATCTGTCCGAGATCAAGAGCGATTCCGCTGCCGACGCGCTGGAGGACGCAGAGGTCGTCTATGAGGCGTCCGGGCTTTCGAGCGCCGCGGGCGTCCGCCCGTTCGATTTTTCCATCCGCAAGGGCGAGGTCAACGGCTTTACGGGACTGCTCGGCTCCGGCCGCAGCGAATCCGTGCGCGCGATCTTCGGCGCCGACCGCGTCTCCGGCGGCACGGTGCAGATGAACGGAAAGACCGTGAAGATCACATCGCCCCTCGGCGCCATGAAAAACGGTATCAGCTATCTGCCTGAGGACCGCAAACGCGACGGCATCATCGGAGATCTTTCCGTGCGCGACAACATCATCCTCGCGCGGCAGGTGCTCGACGGCTTCTTCCATCCGATCTCCAAGGCAAAGGCAGAAAAATACGCGCAGGAGTATATCAAGCTCCTGAACATCAAGACGGCGTCTACGGAAACGCCCATCAAGGCGCTCTCCGGCGGCAACCAGCAGAAGGTCATTCTGGCGCGCTGGCTGCTGGCAAACCCCGTCTATATGATCCTCGACGAGCCGACGCGCGGCATCGACGTCGGCACAAAGGTCGAGATCCAGAAGCTCGTTCTGAAGCTCGCCGCCGAGGGCAAGAGCGTGACCTTCATCTCGTCGGAAATTGACGAAATGCTCCGTGTCTGCTCGCGTCTGGTCGTCATGCGCGACCGGCAGGTCGTCGGCGAGCTGCGCGGCAGCGATCTCAATCAGAGCAGCATCATGAAAACCATCGCCGGAGGTGAACAGGCATGACCCGGACAACAAACAAACCACAGGGAGACTTCCTGCGCCGGTTGGTTCGCAAGCAGATCTTCATTCCGCTGGCGGCGCTGTTGCTGCTGGCCGTCTTCAACCTCATCGCAGACCCGTCCTTCTTCGCCATCACGCTCAAGGAAAACAGCCTCGGCGACATGGTCCTGACGGGGAACCTCATTACCATTCTCGATAACGCTTCGGAGCTGGTCATTCTCGCCATCGGCATGACGCTTGTGACGGCGGCCTCCGGCGGACAGGATATTTCCGTTGGCTCCGCCATCGCCATTGCGGGCAGCGTCGTGCTGCGTGTGCTGTGCGGCACCAACTCCCGCCCGGACACCCTTCAGGCGCCGATCTTTGTGGCGTTCCTCGTCTGCTGCCTTGCGGCAATGGCGTTCGGCGCGTTCAACGGCACGCTGGTAGCGGTATTTAAGATTCAGCCGATGGTCGCAACGCTCATTCTCTATACGGCCGGCCGCTCGATCGCCGCATGGATCAACAACAACGAGCTGCCCATGATCTCCGATCCGTCCTTTGCCTATTACGGCAACTTCCTGCCCGGTGTGGCAGTGCCGACGCCGATCTTCATCGCGCTGGCCTGCATGATTCTTGCCTGGGCGCTGCTGCGGTTTACGAACATCGGGCTTTACTCGCAGGCGGTCGGCATCAATGCCAGCGCCGCGCGGCTCAACGGCATCCATCCGCAGCTTGTGAAGTTCCTGACCTACGTCATCCTCGGCCTGTGCGTGGCGGTGGCGGGCTTCATCAAGGTCAGCCGCTTCTCCACCATCAACTACTCTGTCGTAGCAAAGGACATTGAAATGGACGCGATCTTAGCCGTTGCGCTCGGCGGAAACGCGCTCTCGGGCGGCAAATTCAACATCTGGGCGTCCGTCCTCGGCGCGTATGTCATCCAGTTCCTCACAACGACGCTGTTCAAATTCAACGTGGTTTCCAGCGCCCTGCCTGCATATAAGGCGGTCGTGGTCATCATCCTCGTCGTGCTGAGTGCGCCGACGGTCCGCGAAAAGCTGGACGCGCTGAAAAAGCAGCGCAGACAACCTGCAAAAAAGGAGGCGGGCACGCATGCGGAATAAGGTAACGCAAACCGCGCTCACGCGCAAAAGCCGTCTGACAGACGCAAAGCTGCTGCTCATCATCACGATCTGCGTCTTTGCTGTCATGTATGTATGTGCGGTGCTGTTTCTCGGCTCCGGCTTCAAAAAGCCGCAGACCTTCTTCAACATCCTCAACGAAAACGCGGCGCTTCTGATCCTCTCGTGCGGCATGAGCCTTGTCATGATCACCGGCGGCATCGATATTTCCGTCGGCACGCTCACGGCGCTCGTCTGCATGAGCTGCGCCGTCCATCTCGACTATCAGGGCGGCACGGTTCTGACGGCAGTTCTGCTGGCGCTCGGCATCGGCACGGCGTTCGGCCTTGTGCAGGGCTTTCTGATCGCATATCTGGACATTCAGCCGTTTATCGTCACGCTCGCAGGCATGTTCTTTGCAAAGGGTATGACGACCATCGTGAACGCCACGCAGTTCAATGTCGAAAATGCGGCCTTCAAGGCGCTCAAGGAGACGCGCATCTATGTGCCGGGCATGGGCTCGGTCAATAAGCTCGGGGCATACGTTCCGGCCTATGTGGAGATCGGCGTCGTGGTGGCGCTGGTGATCGTGGCGGTCCTGTTCGTGGTGCTGCGCTGGACGAAGTTCGGCAGAAGCGTCTATGCCGTCGGCGGCAACAGCTACAGCGCCAACATGCTCGCCATCAACGTCAAGCGCACGAGATTCCTCGCGCATCTTCTGTGCGGTCTGCTCGCGGGCATCGGCGGCTTCGTCTACTTCCTGCATGTCGGCTCCGGCTCTCCGTCGCACGCGGCTGGCGCGGAAATGAACGCCATCGCCTCCTCCATCATCGGCGGCACGATGCTCACCGGCGGCGTCGGCAACATCATCGGCACGCTCTTTGGTGTTTTGTCCCTGAGCACGATCAAAAACATCGTCTCCTCGCTCGGGCTTGACGAGGCATGGTGGACGAACATCACCGTCGCGGCAATGATCTGTTTGTTCCTTGTGATCCAGAGTCTGGTTTTGTCGCGTAAAAACAAGGATTCGTGAGGTGCTGCGTATGAAACAGTATTTTCTCGGCATTGAGCTCGGCTCGACGCGCATCAAGGCGGTTTTGCTGGACGAGGCGCATCAGATCGTAAAAAGCGGCGATGCGACATGGAAAAGCAGTTTGGAAAACGGCGTCTGGACATATCACATGGACGCCGTGCAGGCAGGGCTTTGCACCGCGGTCAGGAATCTCGGCGAGCTGCCGGGCGAGATCTCGGCGATGGGCGTCTCGGGCATGATGCACGGCTATCTCGCCTTTGACAAGAACTGGAACCTGCTGGCGCCGTTCCGGACATGGCAGAACACCATGACCGGAGAGGCCGCCGCACAGCTCACGGAGACGTTCGGCTTCAACATCCCGCAGCGCTGGTCGATCGCGCACCTGTATCAGGCGATTTTGAACGGAGAATACCATGTCCGCGAGATCGCGCACATCACAACGCTGGCGGGCTATGTGCATTTCCTGCTCACGGGCGAAAACGCCGTCGGCATCGGGGAGGCCTCCGGCATGTTTCCCATCGACAGCGAGGCGCTCGGCTATGACGCGGTGATGCTGGACAAGTTCGGCGCGCTGACTGAAAAGTACGGCTTTGACTGGAGCCTCCGCGACATCCTTCCGAAGGTCCTGACCGCCGGGCAGGCGGCGGGACTGCTCACAGCGAGCGGCAGCGCGTATCTCGGCGGGCTCCTGCCCGCGGGCATTCCGCTCTGCCCGCCGGAGGGCGATGCGGGCACCGGCATGACGGCGACAAACGCCGTCGCGCCGAGGACCGGCAACGTCTCGGCCGGCACGTCGATCTTCTCGATGGTGGTTCTTGAAAAGCCGCTCTCGAAGGTCTATCCCGAGATCGATATGGTCACCACGCCCAGCGGCGCGCCGGTTGCCATGGTGCACTGCAACAACTGCACGAATGACATGAACGCATGGGTCTCGCTTCTCGGCGAGACGGCGGCGCTCTTTGGCGCGGAGGTCTCGACCGGAGAGCTCTTTACAAAGCTCTATCAGAAAAGTCTGGAGGGCGAGGCGGACTGCTCCGGCGTCCTGACGTACAACTACATGGCGGGCGAGGGCGTCACGCATCTGGACGAGGGCCGTCCGATGATCGTCCGCAGACCCGAAAGCAGGCTGACACTCGCAAACTTCCTGCGCTCGCAGCTCTATGCCACGATGGCGACGCTCAAGATCGGCATGGACATTCTGGCAGGCGAGCATGTGGCGATCGACTCCCTGACCGGCCACGGCGGCCTGTTCAAAACGCCGCTCGTCGGTCAGAAATACATGGCGGCAGCCTGCCGCGCGCCGGTTACCTGTATGAAATCGGCAGGAGAAGGAGGTCCCTACGGTATGGCGCTGCTTGCAGCATATATGCTGCAGAAGGAAGGCGGACAAAGCCTGGAGGCGTATCTCGCCAAGGAGGTCTTTGCGGATGTGGAGCGCACGACGCTTGCGCCGGACGCAGAAGACGAGGTGGGCTTCGACCAGTATCTGGCGCGGTTCCGCGCAGCGCTCGAGGCCGAAAAGGCAGCGGTCGCTGCATTTTAAGGAGGTTATATCATGAAAAACTATGAATTCTGGTTCGTTGTCGGCTCGCAGACGCTCTACGGCGAGGAGGTTCTGGCAACGGTTGCACGCCGCGCCGAGGAAATGGCGCAGAAGCTGTCCGACGTCCTTCCGTATCCCCTCAAGTATAAGGTCACGGCCAAATCCAGCGCCGAGATCACGCAGGTCGTAAAGGAAGCAAACTATGACGATTCCTGCGCCGGCATCGTGACGTGGTGCCACACGTTCTCTCCGTCTAAAATGTGGATCAACGGTCTCGACCTTCTGCAAAAGCCGTGGCTGCACTTTGCAACCCAGTATAACCGCGAAATTCCCAACGAAGAAATCGACATGGATTTCATGAACCTCAATCAGGCCGCGCACGGCGACCGCGAGCATGGCTTCATCGGCGCGCGCCTTCGCAAGCCCCGCAAGGTCATCGCGGGCTACTGGCAGGACGAGGATGTGCAGTCGCGCATCGGAAGCTGGATGAAGACCGCCATCGGCGTAGCGGTGTCGAAAGGCATGAAGGTCATGCGCTTCGGAGACAACATGCGCGATGTCGCAGTCACCGAGGGCGACAAGGTCGAAGCCCAGAAGAAGCTCGGCTGGGAGGTCAACACCTGGGCAGTCGGCGATCTGGTCAAGGAAATGCACGCCGTTACAGAGGCTGAAATTGACGCGCTCATGGACGTTTACCGCGAGAGCTACGACTTTGCAACGGATAACGTGGAGGCCATCCGCTATCAGGCGCGCGAGGAGATCGCGATGAAGAAGATGATGGACCGCGAGGGCTGCAAGGCATTCTCCAACACGTTCCAGGATCTTTACGGCATGGAGCAGCTTCCCGGTCTTGCCTCGCAGCACCTCATGGCGCAGGGCTACGGCTACGGCGGCGAGGGCGACTGGAAGGTTTCGGCGATGACAGCCATTTTGAAGGCGATGGGCGAAAACGGCAACGGCGCGTCCGCGTTTATGGAGGACTACACCTATCACCTCGTCAAGGGACAGGAGTACAGCCTCGGCGCGCATATGCTGGAGGTCTGCCCGAGTCTGGCCGGCAATCGCCCGCGCATCGAGACGCATCATCTCGGCATCGGCATGAACGAAAAAGACCCTGCCAGACTTGTCTTTGAAGGAAAGCCCGGAAAGGCCGTTGTTGTGAGCCTTATCGACATGGGCGGCCGGCTCCGCCTCATCGTGCAGGACATCGAGGCTGTGAAGCCGATCCTGCCCATGCCGAACCTGCCGGTCGCAAGAGTCATGTGGAGAGCCATGCCCAGCCTCACCACAGGTGTGGAGTGCTGGATCACCGCGGGCGGCGCACATCACACCGTCCTTTCCTACGACGTGACCGCCGAGCAGCTGCGTGACTGGGCGCGGATGATGGAAATTGAGTTCGTCCACATCACAAAGGACACCACGGTCGAGGGTCTGGAGCACGAGCTGTTCCTCAATGACCTCGCGTGGAAGCTGAAGTGAGGCGCGCGCTATGCTGGAAAAGCTGAAACAGGACGTTCTGGAGGCGAATCTGCTGCTTCCGAAATACGGGCTGATCACGTTCACTTGGGGAAACGTCTCCGGAATCGACCGCGAGAGCGGCTTGGTGGTCATCAAGCCCTCCGGCGTGCCGTATGACGGCATGACGGCAAGCGATATGGTCGTGGTCGATCTTGACGGCAAGGTCGTTGAGGGCAAATGGAAGCCCTCGAGCGACACACCGACGCACCTGGTGCTCTATAAGGCGTTCCCGGAATGCGGCGGCATCGTTCACACGCACAGCCGCTGGGCGACGAGCTTTGCACAGGCAGGCACCGGCATCCAGCCGCTCGGCACAACGCAGGGTGATTATTTCTACGGCGAGATTCCATGCACGCGCTGCATGACCCCGGCAGAGATCGCGGGCGAATACGAAAAAGAGACGGGCAACGTGATCGTGGAGACGTTCCAAGGCAAGGACGCGGCACAAATCCCCGCCGTCCTCGTCCACAGCCACGGCCCGTTCACATGGGGCAAGGACGCGCACGAGGCCGTTCATAACGCGGTCGTTCTGGAAGAAGTCGCGTTTATGAACTTCCATTCGCTCCAGCTCAACCCGAACCAAACCCGGATGCAGCAGGAGCTGCTCGACAAGCATTACCTCCGCAAGCACGGCAAAAACGCCTATTACGGCCAAAAGTGACCCAAAACAGCCCGGAGGCGCACAAAATTTGTGCGCCTCCGTCTTGCAAAACGGAATATATGATCCAAAAACAGCATCAAGTGATCAGAATGCCTGCTGAGCAAACCGCTTTATGGTTCATTTTACGGCAGGGCCGCGCTTCCTCGGAAGCGCGGCCCTGTTTTTACGGTATATGGCCATACGGCAGAGCGTTCATTGCCATCCGCGACAATGAGATCGCAGCCGATGCCATGGGCATCAACACCACCAAATATAAGATCATGTCTTTCTGCATATGAACTTTGTTATGCCGATCGCAGACCGCATCAAGGTCGTCGATTTCGGCAAGACCATTTCGGAAGGCGATCCCGATGTGGTGCAGAAGGATCCGAAGGTCATCGAGGCCTACTTGGGAGGAGGATACCAGAATGTCAATGCTTGAGGTAAAGGATCTGCACGTTTCCTACGGTGCGATCAAGGCTGTGCAGGGTATCTCCTTTGAAATGGAGCAGGGTGAAACCGTTGCGCTGATCGGCTCAAACGGTGCAGGAAAATCCACCACACTTCGCACAATCTCCGGTCTGGAAAAGGCCAAGAGCGGCTCGATCGTCTTTCAGGGACAGGAGCTGACGAAGCTCAAGCCGCATCAGATCGTTCAGCTCGGTATCGCGCATGTACCGGAAGGCCGCCGTGTCTTTGCACGCATGAGCGTTGATGAGAACCTGCGCATGGGCGCAAACGTCATTACGGATCATGCGCAGATCAGGCGTGATCTCGAGCGCGTGTATGACATCTTCCCGCGCCTGCGCGAGCGCATGAAGCAGCAGGCCGGTACACTTTCTGGCGGTGAACAGCAGATGCTGGCACTTGGCCGGGCGCTGATGACCAACGGCAGCCTGCTGATGCTCGACGAGCCCAGCATGGGTCTTGCGCCGATCATCGTTGAAGAAATTTTCAAAATTATTCGCCAGATCAATGAATCCGGCACCAGCATCCTGCTCATTGAGCAGAATGCCTTCCTTGCGCTGACCACCGCCTCCCACGCCTACGTTCTGGAAACCGGTAAGATCACCATGCAGGGCAAGTCATCGGATCTGCTGGCAGATAAACGTGTCAAGGACGCCTATCTGGGCGCCTAAGCGGAAAGGAGCGCAACTCAACTATGAATGTTTCTGAAAGACTGGCCGCATCGGCTGTTGTGCCGGTTGTCGTGCTGGACGACGCAAAGGACGCCGTTTCGGCGGCGAAAGCGCTGCTGGCCGGCGGCGTGGACGTGATGGAGATCACGTTCCGCACGGCTGCTGCGGCAGATTCGATCAAGGCAGTCGCGGAAAACTGCCCCGATATGTTAGTTGGCGCAGGCACGGTCATTACGCTCAAACAGTGCAAAAAAAGCCGTCGAGTGCGGTGCCAAATTTATCGTTTCCCCGGGCTTTGACGAAGAAGTTGTCCGCTGGTGCGTGGAAAACGGCGTTGCCGTGACGCCCGGCTGCGTAACGCCGACGGAAATCATGGCGGCGATGAAGCTTGGCTTGAACGTTGTGAAGTTCTTCCCGGCTGGCGTTTATGGCGGACTCTCTGCCATGAAGGCGCTCTCGGGTCCGTTCGGCGGGATCAAATTCATCCCGACCGGCGGCGTGAATGGTCAGAACATCGGCGAGTTCATCGCCGCACCGTTCATCCACGCGGTCGGCGGCAGCTGGGTCTGCCCGAAGGCGGACATTGCAGCCGGTAATTTTGAGAAGATCACAAAGCTCTGCAAGGAAGCAAGAGCCGCTGCGCTGGGGTTCGAGGTAGCGCACGTCGGCGTCAACTGCGAAAACGGCGAGGACTCGCTGGCTGTCTGCAAGAAGCTGGACGAGGCGTTTTCGCTCGGCGTGAAGGAGGGCAATTCCTCCAACTTCGCCTCCAACGGTATTGAGGTCATGAAATCCATGTACCTCGGCAAGAACGGTCACATCGCCATCCGCACGAATTCCGTTCCGCTTGCCGTTGCGGAGCTGGAGAAGAAGGGCTTCGTATGCGACATGGAGACAGCCAAGTACAAGGGTGAGCGGATGATCGCCGTGTACCTGAAGGACGAATTCGGCGGCTTTGCCGTGCATCTGCTGCAGAAGTAAGGAGGAACATCATGAAATTTCTGACCTTTGGTGAAATTATGCTGCGGCTGAAGGCCCCCGGCATGGAGCGTCTGCTGACGAACCACACGCTGGAGGCAACATTCGGCGGCGGCGAAGCCAACGTGGCTGTTTCTCTTGCAAACTATGGCATGGACGTAGGTTTCCTGACTGTGCTCCCCGATAACCCTATCACGGATGCCTGCGTCCGGGAGCTGCGCGGCTTCGGTGTTGACACCTCCCGCATCGTCACCGGAGACGGCCGCTTTGGCGTCTACTATGTCGAAGGCGGCGCAAACCAGCTTCCCAGCCGTGTGGTCTATGACCGCGCATGGTCGGCCATCGCCATGGCGAAGCCCGGCGATATCGACTGGGATAAAGCCTTCGAGGGCGTGGGGTGGTTCCACATCACGGGTATTACGCCTGCAATCTCCGAATCTGCGATGGCGCTGTCGCTGGAGTCTGTACAGGAAGCCAAAAAGCGCGGCATTACCGTTTCCTGCGACCTCAACTATCGCAAGAACCTGTGGAAATACGGCAAAAAGGCCAGCGAGGTCATGCGCGAGCTTGCAAAGTACGTTGACGTGGCGATCGCCAACGAGGAGGACGTGCAGAAGTCGCTCGAAATTACCGTCGATGTGAACGTTGAGTCCGGTGAGCTCGACCGTGAGAAGTACCGCGCCCTCGGCAATAAGGTTCTTGAGGCGTATCCGAACATGAAGTGCATTGCCATCACGCTCCGCGAAAGCCATTCGGCAGACTGGAACGGCTGGGCTGCATGCCTGAACGACGGCAAGGACTTCTATGTGTCTAAAAAGTATGAGATCCGCGACATCATCGACCGCGTCGGCGGCGGCGACAGCTTTGCCGGCGGCCTGATCTATGGCCTCAACCATTATGAGGACAAGCAGTCCGCGCTGGAGTTTGCAGTTGCGGCCAGCTGCCTCAAGCACAGCATTCCCGGTGACTTCAACAGGGTCACCGTTTCCGATGTAACAAAACTCATGGGCGGCGACGGTACCGGCAGAGTGCAGAGATAAAAGGAGAACATCAGCATCATGGAATGGATCAATGAAAAAGCAAAAACACTGAAGCAGGGCGCGATCCGCGCCATGTTTGACCGCGCAAACACCATGACCGGCGTCATCAGCCTCGGCATCGGCGAACCCGATATGCCTACGCCGAAGCTGGTCTGCGAGGCGGCAAAGGAGGCGCTCGACAAGGGGATCACGCATTACACCCCCAACGCCGGCACGCTCTCGTTCCGTCAGGCCATTGCCGAAAAGTCCTATCTGAAGGATCTGCACTATGACCCGAATACCGAGATCATCGTCACAAACGGCGGCATGGGTGCTTTGAGCCTGCTGTTCCTTGTTCTGCTGAACAAGGGTGATGAAATCCTCATTCAGGACCCGCAGTGGCTGAACTATGTGGCGCAGGTCGCGTACTGCGACGGCACGGCAGTCCGCGTTCCCACGGATCTGGAGC
>OKSO01000273.1_pt1 | contig 22030 bp, 16 predicted proteins | sample 1606241 | NCBI WGS metagenome assembly OKSO01 (sample SAMEA3879540, study PRJEB24766) | human gut metagenome | biome: human-associated habitat; feature: feces | place: USA | collected 1985/1987
GCGGTGCATGCGATCGTGGGCGGCAACGGATGCGGTAAGTCGACGATGCTCTCGGTGCTGGCGAAGACCGCCAAGCTGCAGCGCGGCCGCATGGTGCGCGGAGCGGCCTCGGCGGCGCTGCTGCCTCAGAATCCCAAAGCATTGTTGGTTGCCGAGACGGTTCGCGATGAGCTGATGGAATGGGCCTCGACCTGCGGATATGACGAGACCGTGGCGCGGGAGCTTGGGGCTGGACGGCCTGGAGACGCGCCACCCCTACGACCTCTCGGGCGGACAGCGCCAGCTGCTCGCACTGGCAAAGCTGCTGCTGATCGGCCCCGAGCTGCTGCTGCTTGACGAGCCCACGAAGGGCTTGGACCTGGAGAGCCGCCGCATCATCGCCCGCGCCCTGCGTGACCATGCGAAGGTTGGCGGCACCGTCATCATGGCCACGCACGATCTGGATTTTGCCGAGCAGGTTGCCGATGACGTTGCCATGATGTTTGACGGTGAGATTGCCTGCATGGAGTCCCCGGCCGACTTCTTTGCCGACAACGTGTTCTATAGGGCGTGATGGGATGGCGGATTTTCGCGCCTCGCGCCTACTCACAAAACTTGAGATTCCGCTGTTGTTGGCGGTGCCGGCGGTGATGGCTGCCGCGTTGCTGGCGGGTGTTGAGCAGACAGCGTTGGCCATGCTGGTTGTGGTGGCGCTCGTGCTCGCGCTGTTCTTTGCGGGTTACGAGGCATCTCGTCCGGGTTTGCGCCAGATTATGCCCACGTTGGTGCTGGCGGCGCTGGCGGCGGCGGGGCGCATCCTGTTTGGACCCATTCCCGACTTTAAACCCGTGAGTGCCATCGCCATTATCGCGGGGGCGACGTTGGGTCGACGCAACGGCTTCATGGTTGGTGCGCTGGCAGCGCTGACCAGCAATTTCTTTTTTGGACAGGGCATGTGGACGCCATGGCAGATGTATGCCTGGGGTCTGGTTGGCTATGTTGGCGGCGCGCTGGCGCATGCGGGCGCGTTCGACCGCGCCGACGGCACCGTGCGATTGCCGGCGCTACTGGCGTACGGCTTTGCGTCGGGCTTGCTCTATGGCGTCGTGATCAACGCGTATGACATCATCGGTTTTGTGCAGCCGCTCACGTGGGCGGGAGCCGTGGCGCGTCTTGTCACGGCAGTGCCGTTCGATATCACACACGGCCTCGCGACCTGCGTGTTCTTGGCCGCCTTGTACAAGCCTTGGTGCCGTCGCATTAACCGTGTCGTCGTGAAATACGGGCTGTAGGGCATTTCGCGTTCCCTCACGAACTTGCGGTGGAATAGTTCTTGTTTTTGGCTATTTGCTGCCCAAACAGGAACTATTCCACCGCAACTTATAGGGGGAGAGGGGTCACATGATCTGTTTTCCTCTGTCCCCCAGGAATTACTTGGCGCTAGAGCTCTAGCGTGAGGGTAACGGGGCAGTGGTCGCTGCCAAAGATGTCGCCGCGGATGCCGGTGTCGCGTACGTTGTCGGCGATTGCGTCGCTTACCAGGAAGTAGTCGATGCGCCAGCCGGCGTTGTTCTTGCGGGCATTAAAGCGGTAGCTCCACCAGCTGTAAACGCCCTCGACGTCGGGGTTTGCCGCGCGCCAGGTGTCGGTAAAACCGGCGTCGAGCAGCTCAGTAAACTTGCCGCGCTCCTCGTCCGAAAAGCCGGCGTTGCCGCGGTTGGACTTGGGGTTCTTAAGGTCGATCTCCTCGTGCGCAACGTTAAAGTCGCCGCAGGTCACGACGGGTTTGCCGGTCTCGCGCTCGAGCGCGCTCAAAAAGTCGCGGTAGGCATCGTCCCAGGCCATGCGCACGTCGATGCGGGCGAGTTCGTTTTGGGCGTTGGGCGTGTAGACGTCCACAAACCAAAACTTGTCGAACTCGAGCGCGCAGACGCGGCCCTCGGTTGCGGCTTGGGCGACGAGCTCGGCCGCCTCGCCGGCGTAGGGTAGCAGTGCGTCGGCGTGCAGCACACGCAGCGGTTCCTGGCGGCTAAAGACCGCAGTGCCCGAATAGCCCTTGCGCTCGGCGTAGCTCCAGGTTTGGTGATAGCCGGGCAGGTCGATATCGACCTGGCCCTCCTGCAGCTTGGTCTCTTGCAGCGCCAGGATATCGACGTCGAGTTCTTGCGCGACCTGGATAAAGCTCGGGTCCTTTTTGAGCACGGCGCGCAGGCCGTTGACGTTCCACGAGGCGAAAGTGTAAGTCTGAGGCATGGTGTCCTTTCGACGGGGTTGGCAGGCTTAAGATTAACGCAACAAGAGCGGGGCGGAGTCCGCGAGTGATAGTGCGAACGCCGCCGTCCCTAAGACACGGACGGAGGACTCATATGACGCAGGCAATATCGGACCCCAAGCAGGCCTCCGCCGCGCTGGCGGATCTGTTTGACACCCACAAGCGCGTGGTCTTCTTTGGCGGCGCGGGCGTTTCCACGGCGAGTGGCATCCCCGATTTCCGCAGCGTGGACGGCCTGTATCACCAGCAGTTTGCCTACCCGCCCGAGACCATGCTCTCGCATAGCTTTTACGAGGCGCATCCGGCCGAGTTCTTCGACTTCTACCGCACCAAGATGATCGCGCTTGGCGCCAAGCCCAACCGCTGCCACACCAAGCTGGCCGAGCTGGAGCGCGCCGGCAAGCTAAATGCCGTGGTGACGCAAAATATCGACGGCCTGCATCAGATGGCCGGCTCGCAGCGCGTGTTCGAGCTGCACGGATCGGTCCATCGCAACATTTGCCAGTCGTGCGGCGCGGTCTATAGCGCCGAGTGGATTTGCTCGCGCGAGCACGAGGACGCCGCGGGCGTGCCCGTGTGTCCTGCGTGCGGCGGGCGTATTAAGCCCGATGTGGTGCTCTACGAGGAGCCGCTCGACGAGCGCGTGCTGACCGGCGCCGTCGCCGCCATTGCCGCGGCCGATGCCCTCATCGTGGGCGGGACCTCGCTCGTGGTGTATCCGGCGGCGGGCCTTACGCGCTACTTTACCGGCGATACCCTGGCCATTTGCAATCTCGCTCCCACCGATCAGGATGCAAATGCCGACCTGCTGATTTCTTGCGACATCGCGGCCGCGTTTGCGTTCTAGCCCGTGTGCGCGGATACAATAGAAAAACTGATTGCAAAGCGACCCCACCGCCTGCGCCCGAGCGCGGTGGCGCGGGCATTTTAGGAGGATGTTCATGGCGAACGATAGCAAGACATGGCGGTGCGGAAAGTATGAGCTCAGCTTTGACCGCCCGCGCATCATGGGCGTCCTCAACGTGACGCCCGATTCGTTTAGCGACGGTGGGGAGCACTTCGACCCGGATGTCGCCATCGAGTACGGCCTGGCGATGCTCGACGCCGGTGCCGACATCATCGACGTGGGCGGCGAGTCCACGCGCCCTGGTTTTACCCCGGTCAACCCCGACGAGGAGGCTCGCCGCGTGCTGCCCGTGGTGCGCGCGCTGGCCAAAGAGGGCGCTATCGTCTCGATCGACACGCGCCACGTGGCGGTTGCCAAGGCGGCCGTGCGCTGCGGCGCCTCGATCGTCAACGACGTGACCGGCTTCACCGACCCCAAGATGGTCGAGTTTGTTAAGACGAGCACCTGCGGCGTCATCGTGATGCATGCCGGCGAGGTCGCCGCGCCCACCCGCACGCACGCAACGGTGCAGCTCGATACCTCGGCAGCGGCGTTTGTTGCCGAGAAGGCGCGCGAGGCGGCTGCCGAGGCCGCGCGTGAGGCCGAGAAGCCGGCTCGCCGCCGTCGCGGCAAGTTGCTGGGCGAGCCTAAGTCGGAGGCCAAGCTTCCGGGCGGCGTGGTGCAGCCCTCGTTGCCGTTTGGCGAACCGGAGCCCACGTCCGAGTCTGCAACCGAGCTGGGGCAGGAGACGCCGGCCGCCGAGCAGGCTGCTGCCGCCGAGACCGTTGCGCCCGCGCCCGAGGCCACCGAGGCCGCATCGGAGTCCAATGACCGCCTGGCCGCCATGATGCGCCGCAGCGCCCGCCGCGAGGAGGCCTACGTGCCCACCTCTCAGCTCCGCCGCTTCACCCTGCCCGATTCGGCGCCCATCATGCGCCGCGTCATGGGCTTTCTGTCCGACCAGGCCCGCACACTCATCCATGCCGGCGTGTCGCGCGACCGCATCTGCATCGATCCTGGTCCGGGCTTTGGTAAGTCGGCTAACGAGGACATCGTCATCCAGCGCGAGACCGCCAAGATGGCGTCGCTGGGCTATCCGCTCATGTGCGCCGTGTCGCGCAAGCGCTTTGTGGGCGCCGTCTCGGGCGTGACCGAGGCCGCCGCGCGCGATGCCGCCACGTTTGGTGTGTGCCTGGGCGCCATCCAGGCCGGCGCCAACATTGTGCGCGTGCACGACGTTGCAGGCTTTGCGCAGTTCCTGAACGGCTACTGGGCGGTTGCCAAGCCACAGCCGCGCCGCGCGTTTGTGGCCGTGGGTTCCAACCTGGGGCATCGCTGCGACAACATCCGCGCTGCGCGCGACATGATTGCCGAGATCCCGCTCACCTGCGTGTCCAACTGCTCGCGCATCTACGAGAGCGAGCCTGCCTACGAGACGCGCCAGGACGCGTTTGCCAACGCCGTCATCGAGATCAAGACCGAGCTTGCGCCGCTGGTGCTGCTCGACGAGCTCATGAAGATCGAGGCCGAGCTGGGGCGCGACCGCTCCAAAAAGGCCAAGGCCAACGGTCCGCGTACCATCGACCTGGACCTGCTGTGGATGGACGGCGAGACCCACGGCGGCAAAAAGCTGCGCCTGCCGCATCCGCTGATCGGCGAACGCGACTTTGTGCTGGTGCCGCTCGAGGACCTGATGCACGACCCGGCGCGGTTCTTCCGCTACAACGGTGTCGAGGTCAAGGAGCCCGAGGATCGCGTGGGCCATATCGTGGGCGAATTGGGGCGTATGTAGATGATCGAGATGAATGCTGTTGCCGCCGGTACCGAGCTCGACGCGGCGCGCGACGCGGGCCGCGAGGGCATGTCCGCGGGCTGGTGCGCGTGGAGCGCGGGCGATGCTTCGCTGATGTTTTCGCTGGTCGTGCGCCCCGATGTGAACATGCACGCCTTCCACGGCCTGCCGTTTGTGGCCGCAATGGGTATGATGGACGCGCTCGCGGGCACGGCCGCAACGCCGGGCCTGGGGCTTGCCGGCAAGGTGGGCATCCAGTGGCCGAGTGACATCGTGTGCGGCGCGCCTGCGTTTGAGACATCGCTCGCGTGCGTCGCCGTCAACGGTGGTGCCGGTGCCGCGGGCATGTTCGGTGCCGTGACGGTGGATATTGAGCGTTCGGCACTGAGCGAGCTTGGCGTGGATATGGCTGACGAAGCGCTGGTCGAGGAGCTGGCCGCCGCCGTGTTGACCCGCGTGGATGCCTGGGCGGTTGTCGCCAACACGCCACAGGGTGCTGCCGGTCCGCTGGCCCCCGTGCTGGGCGAGTACTTCGACATGGTGCCGCTGCTCGGTCGCCAAGTTGCGGCGGTGTCGCCCAACGGCTTGCCGCTTGCGGTCGGTGTGTTTGCGGGCCTGGACATCTGGGGCCGCGCGACCATCAAGACCGATGCCGGCGAGCAGGAGTTTCCGCCCGAGGCCGTACGGATTCGCGGGCTGTAGCGCGAGGCGCCAGCGCGCAAAGACAACGATGACAACAAGACCCTCCTCGGCCTGTGCCGGGGAGGGTTTCGCCTGTCTGAGGAATAGGTTTGGCGAGCCTTTGCGGGGACTGTGGCATCGGGCGTGTTCGACTTAAGCCCCTGCTCTATCCCAGCTCCTGCATGCGGCGGTAGATTTCGCAGATGCCCTTGATGGTGAGCTGTCCATCGACCACGTCGAAGGCATCGGTCGAATCGGCGACGATGCCGGCGAGGCCGCCCGTGGCGATAACGGTGGCATCCTCGCGGCCCAGCTCGCGCTTCATGCGCGCGACCAGGCCCTCGGCCATGGCGGCGGCGCCCGTTACGGCGCCGACCTTGATGCACTCCTCGGTATCGCGGCCGATGGCGTGCTCGGGCGCCTCGAGCGGCACGCTGGCGAGCTTGGCGGCACGGGCGGCAAGCGCGTCCATGGAGATGCGAATGCCCGGCGCGATCGCTCCGCCAATGTAATAACCGTCCTCATCGATGACGTCGATATTGGTCGCGGTGCCAAAGTCCACCACGATTGCCGGCGCGCCGTAGAAAGTTTCGGCCGCAACGGCGTTAGCGACGCGATCGGCGCCTACGGCTTGGGGACGCGCCGCGCGCAGCTTGGTCACCGCGGCCGTCTGCGGCCCGATGACGATGGCGTCCGCGGCAATGCGGTCGGCCACGGCGTGCCATTCGCGCGAGAGCTGCGGCACCACGCCGGCAAAGGCGATCGCGTCGACCGCATCGAGCGAAAGGCCGTACATCTTAAAGAAGCCCATCAGGCGCACGTGGATCTCATCGGCGGTATAGGAGCGGTCGGTGGGCATGCGCCACGACTGCACCAGCTCGTCTCCGTCAAACAGGCCCATGGCCGTCTGCGTATTTCCCATATCGATAGCGAGCAGCATGTCTACTCCCAGTGTTGGCATAAAAGGACGCGCACCATTGTATACGCGCCGCCGACGGCACTCGGCTGCGATTCGTTTACGGTGATAGGGGCTGAGGGGTTTAAATATGAAGGAATTATGCTCCACGAGTTTTTCCTTGCCGTTTACCGAACTCCCGCGTAATATTCTTTCTTGCGCACATGAGGCGCCCAGACATTGCGGGGTGGAGCAGTCTGGTAGCTCGCCGGGCTCATAACCCGGAGGTCGTAGGTTCAAATCCTGCCCCCGCGACCAAGAACTTGCAGCTCGTCGGCCTAGTCGGCGAGCTTTTTTGTTATTCCGGGATCGTTTCTTCGGTTCAATTCTCGGCCTCTCAAACAAAATCTCGATCTGTAACATCTAGACCCGATTTGGGCGGCTAGGTGTTACAGATCGAGATATACCGGTGGGTTGGGTCATGTTTGTCTAAATCTGTAACACGAGGGACGGATTTTGCCGAGTTGTTGTTACAGATTGAGATTTTCCCTTAAGGGGGATTCGAATGTCTCGATCTGTAACAGATAGGCCGGAAAATGAGCTCTAACTGTTACAGATCGAGACGTTTTGGGACCGCGGCTGAGCCATTGCGGCAAAACTACCACAAAGGTGCCTGTCCCCATTGTGGTGGTTTAGGGCTCCCAGGGGCAGGGGGCTTCGATGTGGATGTGCTCGCCGGTTACGGGATGCGTAAAGGACACGCTGTGGGCATGGAGCATCAGGCCGCAGGGACGCGGCGTGCCGTAGAGCTCGTCGCCCACCAGGGGATGACGCTCGCTCGCCAGATGCACGCGGATCTGGTGTTTGCGGCCGGTGAGCAGCTCGACATCGATATACGAGCGCGTGGGCAGGCCACGACGGCTCTTAAGACGCTTGAGCACCTTCACGCGCGTTTGAGACGGCTTGCCACTGGCGCCGACGCGCATCTTGCGGCTGTCGTGACGGTCGCGGGCGATGGGCTTGTCGATGAGCTTCTCGTTCCAGTCGATCTTGCCCTCGGCGAGCGCCAGGTAGTGCTTTTCGAAAGCGTGGTCGATGACCATCTGGTCAAAGGCGGGCTGCGTCTGCTTGTCGAGCGAAAACAGCACTACGCCGGTGGTGTCGCGGTCCAGGCGGTTGAGCGGCTGCATGTCGGTCGCGGCAAAGCCGTCGCCCATCGCCAGCAGCAGGTCGCTGGCGTAGTCAGTAAGCGTGCGCTCGCCGGTGCCGTCGCCGTGGACGATCATGCCGGCGGGCTTGTCGATGGCCATGAGCCAGGCGTCGCAGTAGAGGACTTGAGGTTCTTCGTTCACGTGTAAGCCTTTCGGTTAGCTGATTCCCACAAACATGCAGCCCGAGGTCGCCCCGCGCAGACGGGCGGCGGGCTTACGGCCGGCCTGCGCTGCTTCGATGGCACGACGGACGCGGGCGACGGCACGGCCCACCTCATCCGTCTCGAGCAGCGTTCCGTCTACCATGAGACGACGCACGCCGGCATCGAGCAGCTGAGGGACCTGCGGCGTGAGGTCGATGGGGTAGGCATCGTACAGGCGAGAGCGGCCGTGGATATCGGTGCGGACAGGCATGACCTTCCCGTCGATATTCTTGAGCGAGAGCTTGCGGGCGCGCAGGCGGCAGTTGGCGCAATCGTGGATGCAGCCGTTGGCAACCTGCAGGATGCAGTGCTCACTCGTCATAACGCGCGGGCGGCCGAACACAGTGATGCCCAGGGCTGCGGGCGCGGCGGTGCCAAGCGAGACGATCTCGTCGAGCGTGATCTCGGGCGAGAGCCAAAACGCACCGGCTCCGCGCTCGGCAAGCGCCTCCATGCAGGGCGTGTTGTGTACCGGCAGGCAAGAGCGAATCTCGGCCGTGGCGCCGGTCTGCGCGGCTACGGCGAGCTCGGAGATATTGCCGACGGCGACGGTGGCTCCGGCATTGATCCAGGGGTCGACGCGCTCGTGGTCAACAGCGCGGCAGACCTCGTCGAGTACGGGCACGATACCCTGCTCAAATGCATCGGCAGGGGAGAGTCCGACAGCCTCGAGCACGTCGGTGGTTATGTAGAGGCGCGTGGCACCCTCCGCGCGGGCTGCCTCGGCGGCCTCGAGCGAGGTGACGGTGGCGCAGATCTGCGGCTCGTCGCGGTAGTGCTTGGGCATGGGGCGCGTACATTTGTCGAGCACCGGCAACTCGAGCGTTTTCGCACGCTCCTGGTAGGGTGCCAGAATGGCCTCCTCCAGCGCTTTGCAGGCGGCGGCGCGCACCTTGTGCACAGCGGAGAAGCCCATGCCGCAGCCCTCATCGAGCGCCACATCAAAGCTCGCTGCCTCAAAGGGCGAGGAGCCCATGCGGCCCACATGCTCAACCAGGTCTGCCGCCTCGACGGCGCGGGTCTTGGCGGCCTCGACGGTGAAGCCCGTGGCGGTGGCGGTGAGCGCGGGGTTGTCACAGCAGGTGAGTGTGACAGTAAACGGCTCGCCCAGGCGCGCCACGACGGACACGTCAACAGCTCGGCGGCGCAGCACATCGCGCTTGAGCGCGGCGCCGGCAGCGTCAATGGCGCGCTGACTGCGAATCACGCGCACACGGCAACCCTCGGGCATGCTACGGGGCACGCGGCACTCAATGATGTCACCGGCGGCGGCATCATCGGCGGCAATGGTGGTCAGGAATTGGTCGAACTCATCGTCGTGGCGAAGCTCCAGCAGGTCGCCTTTGCCCACGGGCTCAAACAGCTCAATGCGGGCGATGGCGGCGCGGCGACGGCGGTCGTCGGACTTGAGGCCGCGCACATCGCGGTTGGCCGGGCGGCTGCCCAGCACCGTGCCCACGATCTGGCCGCGGTTGTTGGAGCGCTCGTAGCTCATCATCTCGTCGCCCGAGGTGCCGTCCTGATAGGCGTGCGTAAAGTCGCGGTTGAAGCAGCGCTTGAGCTGGCGCTGGCGGGCGGCTTCCTCGTCCTTGGCAACGGTGGCTCCGGATAGCATGTCGTCAATTTCGCGACGATACACATCAACGATGGAGTACACGTAATCGGGCGCCTTCATGCGGCCCTCGAGCTTGAGCGATGCGGCGCCGGCGTCATACAGACGGCGAACAAGCTGTGAGGTGTTGGTGTCACGCGGGCACAGCGCGCGCTCGCGACCGGCAGGGGAGAGCGCGCGACCGTTCTCGTCGATCAACTCGTAGGGCAGGCGGCAGGGCTGGGCGCACATGCCGCGGTTGGCCGATCGTCCCGCCATGGCAAAGCTCGACAGCAGGCACAGGCCCGAGTAGCAAAAGCAGATGGCGCCATGGCTGAAGACCTCAAGGTCCACATCGGGCGCGGCGTCGTGAATGGCGGCGATCTCGTCAATGGAGAGCTCGCGCGAGAGAGTCACGCGGTCGGCGCCCTGCTCACGGCACCAAAGGGTTCCGCGGTCGTCGTGGATGTTCGCCTGGGTCGAGATATGTGTCTCGATGCCGGGCATGGTGCGCTTGGACTCAAAGAACAGACCCCAGTCCTGGATAATGAAGGCATCGGCGCCCAGCGTGGAGCAGCGATGAATGAGCTGCAGTGCATCGCCCATCTCGGACTGCTTGATGACGATGTTGACCGTGACGTAGACGCGCGACCCGGCTAGATGCGCGGCGCGGCAGGCTTGCTCAAAGGCCTCGTCGGTAAAGTTGGTGGCCTTGCGGCGGGCGTTGAAGCTGCCCATGCCGCAGTAGATGGCGTCTGCCCCGGCAGCGAGTGCGGCGGCAAAGGGCTCCGGGCCTCCGGCGGGGGCCAAGAGCTCGGGCCTGCGGTTGGTGGTTCGACTGGCGGTTGCGGTCATATCCTGCCTTTCAAAATGCTCAGATATTCAAAAGTATAGTGGTGCCGTTGCGGCAGGCGATGCCCTTGCTCCAAGCGGGATAAAGTCTTCAGCAGCTTGGGCTGGCTGACCCCGTGGAGAACCGTTCAGCGGTTCGGGGAAACCGTTGGGCGATAAAATATTCTCGCAACGTGATAATAATCTTGCATCGCGCGGAAACCTTGGGTACTATCCCAAATCAAGCGCGGTGTTCAGACCGAACTGTGCCTCCCGGTGCGAACGCCGCGCTCACGCTTTCTAGTTAACCGTAAGGAGATAAACATGAGCAAGACCGTCGTGTCTTCCGATAACGCACCCGCAGCCATCGGACCGTATTCCCCCGGTATCCAGACCGGCAACATGGTGTTCCTGTCCGGCCAGCTGGGCATCGACCCCACAACTGGCAAGATGCCCAAGGGCGTCGAGGCCCAGGCCAAGCAGTCCCTTGCTAACGTCGAGGCCCTGCTGACTGCCGCCGGCGCTACGTTTGCCGATGTCGTCAAGACCACGGTCTACCTGGCCGACATCGCCGACTTCGCTGCCGTGAACGAGATCTACGCTTCCAAGTTCGAGGCTCCGTTCCCCGCGCGCAGCGCTTTCCAGGTTGCCGCCCTTCCGGCTGGCGGTCTGGTCGAGATCGAGGTCGTCGCCGCTCTCTAAGGCGTTGGCAACAACTAAACATGACATGCAAAAAGACCCTGCAGCGCGTGCGAGCTGCAGGGTCTTTTGTTAAGTGACGGATCGCTTGTGGAGCTGCGCTCCATTTTGCTCGTTAGCCCTCCTTGCGAACTTTTTGCAGGTAGCGGTAGACGCTGGGCTCCGAGATGCCCAGCGCGGTGGCGGCGCAGGCCACGGCGCCCTTGAGCATGAACACCCCGTTGCCGTTGAGGTGGCGAATGACGTCCACGCGGTCGCCCTGACCAAGCGACGCTACATCCAGCCCGCGCGCGCTCAGCAACTCGGCAATGCTGCGGTCGATGAGCTCCTGTGTGGACTCCGAAAGGCTTTCGACCTCGATAGGGGCGGGCTCCGTGCGCGTCGGCGCCGCGTCGAAGCACGCCATGAGCTGCTGCGCCATGGCGTTGATGGAGCGTACGGTCGAGAGGTCGGTGTTGACGCAGAGCATACCGACGATCTCGTCATTCTCGCGGATAAAGTACGTCGCCGACTCCAACGTCTTGCCACCGGCACCGCGGCCCTCGTAGCCCGTAATAAACGGCAGGTCGCGATACTTGTCGTCGTGCATGATCTTGAGTGCCAGATCGGTGGCGGGACCGCCGACCTTGCGGCCGCTCACGATGCCGTTGCGAATATCGACGATGGCGTGGTCGGGATCTGAGAAATCGTGCAGCACGATTTCGCTGTTCTTACCGAGTATCTGCTCCAGGAAATCGACCATCGGCAAAAAGCGACGTACGGTCTCGTTCACGGGCAACTCCTTGGGGTGAAATCGGAAATGTTCATAACAATTTTTTCTCATGGTAACACGCCATTCCTCATCTCGTATATTCGCAGGTACATTGCGTAATACAGACGAACGGTAGGAATTTGGCGGTAAACGGTTGACCAAAAGAAAAGTTAGATGCTATTTTGACCGGACACTTTCCTGACCTGCGGAAATTCGTTATCTCAGCTTAAGAATAGTCTGATAACAAAAAATTATTATTGAGAATGAGAATCATCTTTAATACGATATCCAACGAAGGCACAACCTCAACCCCGCACTGCGTCACAATAGAGCGTTAGATGCGAAAACAACTATTTCGAGGATTGGTGGTCAAATGACCCAGGAGACGGTTACGAACGGCACTGAAGCCCTGTTCACTCGCGAAGGCATGCCTCCCGTTAAGGAAATGATCCCGTGTGCCCTTCAGCACGTACTGGCATCGTTTGCCGGCATCATTACCCCGGCGGTCATCATGGCCGGCGTCTACGGCTTTAATAGCCAGCAGAGCACCGACATCATTCAGGTTGCGCTCATTCTTTCGGCAATCGACACGGCCCTTCAGGCCTTCGCTCCCTTCCGTCGCATCGGCGGCGGCCTGCCCATCGTCATGGGCGTTTCCTTCGCGTTCCTGCCGGCCCTGCAGGCCATGGGTGCCTCGGGCTTTAGCTTTGGTGCGCTGCTGGGCGGCGAGATCGTCGGTGGCGCCGTCGCGGTCCTCTTTGGTCTGGCCTACAGCAAGATCAAGTGGCTGTTCCCGCCCGTCGTGACCGGTACGGTCATCTTCTCCATTGGCGTCTCTCTCTATCCCACGGCTGTCAAGTATATGGCCGGCGGTATGGGTACGCCGCTGTGGGGCACCCCGCAGGCCTGGTGCGTCGCTCTTATCACCTTCGCCGTGGTCTTTGCGCTCGCCAACTTTGGCAAGGGCACGCTCAAGCTGGGCTCCGTATTCTTTGGCATGATCGTTGGCATGATTGTCTCCATCCCCTTTGGCATGATCGACTTCTCCAGCGTCGCCACCGCCCAGGTCTTCGCCCTTCCCAAGCTCATGCCCTATGCGCTCGAGTTTGATCCCGAGGTCTGCATTACCCTCGCCGTCGTGTTCCCCATGGTTGCCATCCAGGTTATCGGCGACGTCTCTGCCGCCTGCCTGGGCTCCATCGACCGTATGCCCACCGAGCGCGAGCTCTCCGGCGCTATCGTGTCCCAGGGCCTCACCTCTATGGTCGGCGGCCTGCTGGGCGGTCTTCCCACCAGCGCCCTTGGCCAGAACGTGGGCATCATCTGCTCCAACAAGGTCGTCAACAAGTGGGTCTTTGTGATCATCGCGGCCGTCTTTGCCATCGCCGGCCTGTTCCCGCAGCTCTCTGCCGTCCTTTCCGCTATCCCGCAGCCCGTCATCGGCGGCGCGACCGTCGGCGTCTTTGGCACCATCACCATGAACGGCGTGCGCATGTTCACCCGCGAGGGCCTTACGCAGCGCACTACCACCATCGTCGGTACCTCCGTCGTCTTTGGCCTGGGTATCTGGATGGCCAGCGGTTGCCTTGCCGGCGAGGGTATGCCCGCTTGGGTGTCCACCGTCATCGGCTCCAATGCCGTAACCCCCACCGCCATCATGGCCATTGTCCTTAACCTGATCCTTCCGCAGACGCCGGTCGTGGCTCAGCACATCGATGCTGCCAAGGACGCTGCCGTGGATCTGGTCTTGCCCGAGAGCAAGAAGTAACCAATTCGGTGCTATTCGTCGGCGGACGCATCGCCTCGTCCGCCGACGCCATGCGGTGCCAAGCCGCACTTCAAAGGGTTCGTCCCTTTGGTGAAGCGTTGACGGGAGAGGGCCCGTTTCCGGTGTAGGCCGGCGCTTCGCACTCCGCCATGTCAGAGGTGTCAAACCCCGCCCCTGATGTTGAAGGGAGCATTTATGCTTCTGGTCGCTAACGGTTCCGTCTTTACCCGCAACGCTCAGACCCCGTTTATTCCAAACGGTGCGGTCGCCATTGACGGAGATACGATCGTCGAAGTGGGCCCCGAGCGCGAGCTCAAGGCCAAGTACCCGGATGCCGAGTACGTCGACGCCCAGGGCAACCTCATCATGCCCGGACTTATCAACTGCCACACCCACATCTACTCGGGTCTGGCCCGCGGCCTCGCCATTAAGGGATGCAACCCCACCAACTTCCTGGAGAATCTTGAGCAGCAGTGGTGGAAGATCGACGACAACCTGACGCTCGACGGCACCAAGGCCAGCGCCTATGCCACGATTCTGGATTCCATCCGCGACGGCGTCACCACGATCTTCGATCACCACGCGAGCTTCTGCGAGATTCCGGGCAGCCTCTTTACCATTAAGGACGCCGCTCAGGAGCTGGGCATGCGTTCGTGCCTGTGCTACGAGGTTTCCGACCGCCGTGGCCAGGAAAAGTGCGATCAGGCTATTGCCGAGAACGCCGAGTTTGCCCAGTGGGCCGCCAAGGAGCGTCGCGATAACGACAACCACATGATCGCCGCCATGTTTGGCGGACATGCTACCTTTACGCTTTCGGACGAGACCATGGATAAGATGGCCGAGGCCAACAACGGTCTGACCGGCTTCCACATCCATGTGTGCGAGGGCATGAACGACGTGTGGGATTCCCGCCTCAACCGCGGTGGTATCAGCCCCGTCGAGCGCCTGCTGCAGCACAACCTGCTGGGTCCCGACACCATGCTCGGCCACTGCATCCACGTGACGCCTGCCGAGATGGATATCGTCAAGGAGTCCGGCACCTGGCTGGTTAACAACCCCGAATCCAATATGGGCAACGCCGTGGGCTGCGCCCCCGTGCTCGAGTTCTTCCGCCGCGGCATCCCCGTGTGCATGGGCACCGACGCCTACACCCACGATATGCTCGAGAGCCTTAAGGTCTTCCTGATCATTCAGCGCCACAACGCCGCCATGCCCAACGTGGGCTGGTGCGAGGCCATGACGATGCTGTTCGAGAACAACGCCAAGATGGCGAGCAAGTACTTCGATCGCAAGCTCGGTGTGCTCGAGGCCGGCGCTGCCGCCGACGTTATCGTTATGGACTACAAGCCCTTTACGCCGCTGAGCGAGGAGAACATCGACGGTCACATGCTCTTTGGCATGATGGGCAAAAACTGCCGCACCACCATCATCAACGGCCGCGTCCTGTACAAGGATCGCGAGTTCGTTGGCATTGATGAGGACAAGATCAACGCGTGGACCATGGCCGAGTCCAAGAAGCTCTGGAGCACGCTCAACGATCGCGCCTACTAATTACAAGTAGATTCACGCGCGTCGGATGTTTCGCCGCATCCGACGCGCGTATAGGCGACCTCCGCGGGGTCGCCGGCGCTGTGCTAGCGCTACACCGTATTTGCGCCCGCCGCGCGGTCTCGCCGGGCGTTACAGAGAGGAGCTCATTATGAGCGACATCATGAGGCCGATCCCGTTTTCGCAGCTGATGAACTGGATCATCGAGGAGAATAAGACCCAGGGCGCCGTCTTTGGCGTGCGCAAGATGGTCACGACCAACCAGGAGGGCGCGCTTCCCATTTTTGACGAGCGCATCGAGACTCCGTTTGGCCCGGCCGCCGGCCCCAACACGCAGCTGGCCCAGAACATCGTGGCATCCTACGTGGCCGGTTCCCGCTTCTTTGAGCTCAAGACCGTTCAGGTTATGGACGGCGAGGAGCTCTCCAAGTGTGTGAACAAGCCCTGCATCGTGGCGCAGGACGAGTGCTACAACTGCGAGTGGTCGACCGAGCTCGAGGTTCCGCAGGCCTTTGCCGAGTACGTGAAGGCATGGTTTGCCTGCCACCTGATCGCTCGCGAGTACGGCCTGGGCAGCCCGGATGGTTTTGTCTTCAACATGTCCGTGGGTTATGACCTGGAAGGCATCAAGAGCCCCAAGGTCGACGCCTACATTGAGGGCATGAAGGACGCCAGCGGCTCCGAGGTTTGGAACGAGTGCCGCACGTGGGCGCTCGCTAACCTGGACAAGTTTGAGCATGTCGACGCCGCGTTTGTCGAGTCCATCCCGGCACGCGTCTCCAACTCCATCACCGAGTCCACCCTGCACGGCTGCCCGCCGGCGGAGATCGAGCGCATCGCGACCTATCTGATCACCGAGAAGGGCCTCAACACCTACATCAAGTGCAACCCCACGCTGCTGGGCTATGAGTTTGCCCGCCAGCGTCTGAACGAGCTGGGCTTTGACTACATCGTCTTCGATGACACGCACTTCCGCGAGGACCTGCAGTGGGCCGATGCCGTGCCTATGTTCGAGCGCCTGATTGCCCTGTGCGCCGAGCGCGGCCTGGAGTTTGGCGTCAAGCTGACCAACACGTTCCCCGTCGACGTGACGAGGAACGAGCTGCCCTCCACCGAGATGTACATGTCCGGCCGTTCGCTGTTCTCGCTGACCATCGAGGCTGCCCGCCGCATTACCGAGCAGTTCGATGGCAAGCTGCGCATCAGCTACTCCGGCGGTGCCACGGTCTACAACATCCGCGCCCTGTACGATGCCGGCATTTGGCCCGTCACCCTGGCGACCGACGTGCTCAAGCCCGGTGGCTACGAGCGCTTTAGCCAGATGGCCGGCGAGTTTACCGACCTGGATGGCAAGCCGTTCGCGGGCGTCTCTCTCGACGCCGTGACCGCGATCCAGACCGACTCGCTCACCAACCCGCTCTACAAGAAGCCGCTGCGCCCGCTGCCCGACCGCAAGGTCGCCGGCAAGAGTCCGCTTTCCGACTGCTTTACCACGCCGTGCCGTACGAGCTGCCCCATCCAGCAGGATATTCCCGCCTATCTGGCGGCTGTTGACGAGGGCCGCTACGAGGACGCACTCAACATCATCATCGAGCGCAACGCCCTGCCGTTCATTACCGGCACCATCTGCCCGCATCCCTGCGGCCGTGCCTGCGAGCGTGCGTTCTACGAGCCCGAGGGCGCCCAGATTCGCGCCAGCAAGCTCAAGGCCGCCCGCGAGGCCATGACCGCCGTGCTGCCCAAGCTACGCGCCCAGGCCATCGCAAGCGACGGCGAGCGCAACGTTGCCGTTATCGGCGGCGGCCCGGCCGGTCTGGCGACGGCGTTCTTCCTGACTCGTGCCGGCGTGCCCGTCACCATCTTTGAGGCCCGCGATTCGCTCGGCGGCGTGGTCCGTCACGTCATTCCTGAGTTCCGCATTGCGAGCGACGATATCTCCCACGATGCCGAGCTCTGCTTGGCCTTTGGCGCCAAGGTGCAGCTCAACGCCCGCGTGGAGTCCATCGACGATCTCAAGGCCCAGGGCTTTACCGACGTGGTCGTGGCCACCGGTGCCTGGATGCCTGGCTCTGCAGGCCTGGGCGAGGGTGCCGAGCTTGACGTGCTGGAGTTCCTCGAGGCCGCCAAGAAGGGCGAGAAGCTCGAGCTGGGCGAGGACGTCGTAGTCATTGGCGCCGGCAACACCGCCATGGACGCGGCCCGCGTGGCTAAGCGCCTGGCTGGTGTGAAGAACGTGCGCCTGGTGTATCGCCGCACCAAGAAGCAGATGCCCGCCGACGAGGAGGAGCTCGATCTTGCTCTTGCCGACGGCGTTGAGTTCTGCGAGTTGCTGGCGCCTAAGGCGCTCAACGGCGCTGTGCTGACCTGCGATGTTATGGAGCTTGGCGAGCCGGATGCAAGCGGCCGTCGTAGCCCCGTCGCTACGGGCGAGACCGTCGAGCTTCCCGCCACCACGGTGATCTGCGCCGTGGGCGAGGGCATCGATGCCAGCCTGTACGATGCCGCGGGCGTCGAGCACGACCGTCGCGGCCGCCTTGCCGCCACCTCCACCGGCGTTGAGGGCGTCTGGGCTGCGGGCGACTGCCGCCGCGGTCCTGCCACCGTGGTCGAGGCCATCGCCGACGCCGCCGAGGTCGCCCGTGCCATCGCCGGCGTGGACTTTAACAAGTACGCCGACTGCAACGAGCAGGCCGGCCGCGAGGACACCTGCTACGAGCGCAAGGGGTCGCTGTGCCGCGACAAGCGCAACTGCACCAAGACCCGCTGCCTGGGCTGCGGCTCGGTGTGCGAGGTCTGCTGCGACGTGTGCCCCAACCGCGCCAACGTGGCAATTAAGGTGCCGGGCCTGGCCAAGCATCAGGTCGTCCATGTCGACGGCATGTGCAACGAGTGCGGTAACTGTGCCGTGTTCTGCCCCTATCAGGAGGGTCGTCCCTACAAGGACAAGCTCACCCTGTTCTGGAGCGAGGAGGACATGGAGAACTCCGAGAACGAGGGCTTCCTGGCCGTGGGCGAGGACCACTTTAAGGTCCGCGTCGCCGGCACGGTCCGCACCGTCTCGGTCGATGCCGTCAACACCGGTCTTCCCGAGGCCGTCCGCCTGACCATCAGGGCCGTGCGCGACAACTATTCGTACCTTCTTAAGAAATAGGCGAGTCTCTTATGGCCAAATCCATTCAACATAATGTGGCCTACGTTGCCTGCGGAAGCGGTTGCGCCTCCGCAGGCGGCGACGCCCGCTGCAGCGAAGGCTGCATTGGCTGTGGCGCCTGCGTCACGGCTTGCCCCCACGGTGCCATCTCACTGGTCGACGGCGTTGCCCGCGTGGACCGCTCCAAGTGCACGGGCTGCGGCCTGTGCGGCATGGCGTGCCCGCAGCGCGTGATTGCCTTCGTTCCCGGCTACCAGAACATCCTGGTGCGCTGTAACAACACCGACAAGGGCGCCATTGCGCGCAAGATCTGCGACACGAGCTGCATCGGTTGCGGTATGTGCGCCAAAAAGTGCCCTGCCGGCGCTATCCGCATCGAGGACAACTGCGCCCATATCGACGGCGTGGACTGCCTGTCGTGCGGCATGTGCGCCGTCGTCTGCCCTCATGGCGCCATCCACGACCGCACCGGCATCGCCGCTGGCGTGTAGAAGGGAATCACCATGGCACAGGAATTCACTTTTACCGTTAACGGCGTCGAGCGCACGACGACTCAGAACAAGCCGCTGCTGCGCTATCTGCGCGACGACCTGCACATTCACTCCGCCAAGGACGGCTGCTCCGAGGGCGCCTGCGGTACCTGCACCATCCATGTGGACGGTGCGGCCGTCAAGGCGTGCGTGCTGACCACCGCTCTTGCCGCCGGCCGCAACATCGTGACCGTCGAGGGCCTGCCCGAGGACGTGCGCGAGGCCTTTGTGTACGCCTTTGGCGCCGTGGGCGCCGTGCAGTGCGGTTTTTGCATCCCCGGCATGGTCATGGCGGGCGCGGCGCTCATCGCCGAGGATCCCGAGCCCACCGAGGAGCAGATCAAGTACGCCATCCGCGGCAACGTCTGCCGCTGCACCGGCTACAAAAAGATTATCGAGGGCATCTCGCTGGCCGCTGCGGTGCTCCGTGGCGAAAAGCAGATCGACGAGGACCTGGAGCGCGGCGATGACTACGGCGTGGGCAAGCGCGCCTTCCGTATCGACGTGCGCAAGAAGGTGCTCGGTGAGGGCAAGTACCCCGATGATATCGACGAGCTTGATCAGCCGGGCCTGACCTATGCCAGCGCCGTGCGCTCCAAGTATCCGCGCGCCCGTGTGCTCTCCATCGACACCTCCAAGGCCGAGGCCCTGCCCGGTGTGGTGGGCATCCTGCGCGCCGAGGACGTGCCGGTCAACCAGGTCGGCCACCTTATCCAGGACTGGGACGTCATGATCGCCCAGGGCGATATCACCCGCTGCGTGGGTGACGCCATCGTGTTGGTGGTCGCCGAGGACGAGGCGACGCTCGAGAAGGCCAAGAAGCTCGTCAAGATCGATTATGAGCCTCTGGAGCCCGTGCGCAACATCGCCGAGGCCAGGGCCGCCGACGCCCCGCGCCTGCATGACAGCTTCTTTGCCTTCGGCAACACGGTGGAGCTCAAGGACAACGTGTGCCAGAGCCGCCACGTGACGCGCGGCGACGCCGCCAAGGCGCTGGCCGAAAGCGCGTTCACCGTGACGCAGCGCTTTACCACGCCCTTTACCGAGCATGCCTTCTTGGAGCCCGAGTGCGCCGTCGCCTTCCCGTACAAGAACGGCGTCAAGGTGCAGTCGACCGACCAGGGCGCCTACGATACGCGCAAAGAGTGTGCCCACATGTTTGGCTGGGATAGCGAGCCCGAGCGCGTGGTCGTCGAGACCATGCTCGTGGGTGGCGGCTTTGGCGGCAAGGAGGACGTGTCCATCCAGCACCTTGCCGCGCTCGCCGCGTATAAGTTCCAACGCCCTGTGAAGTGCAAGCTCACGCGCGCCGAGTCGCTCGCGTTCCATCCCAAGCGCCATGCCATGGACGGTACCTTTACGCTGGGTTGCGACGCCGAGGGCAACTTTACCGGTCTGGACTGCGAGATCAACTTTGATACCGGCGCCTACGCATCGCTGTGCGGTCCGGTGCTCGAGCGCGCCTGTACGCATGCCGTCGGCCCCTACAAGTACCAGAATACCGACATTCGCGGCTTTGGCTACTACACCAACAACCCGCCCGCCGGCGCGTACCGCGGCTTTGGCGTTTGCCAGTCCGAGTTTGCGCTCGAGAGCCTGATCGACCTGCTGGCCGAGAAGGTCGGCCTGGATCCGTGGGAGATCCGCTACCGTAACGCCATCGAGCCGGGCGAGGTTTTGCCCAACGGCCAGATTGCCGACTGCTCCACGGCGCTTAAGGAGACACTGCTCGAGGTCAAGGATGCCTACTACGCGCATCCCGGACACGCCGGTATCGCCTGCGCCATGAAGAACGCCGGTGTGGGCGTGGGCCTGCCCGATGCCGGCCGCTGCAAGATTCGCGTCGAGAACGGCGTGGCCGTGGTCTATGCCGCCACGTCCGACATCGGCCAGGGCTGCAACACGGTCTTTTTGCAGGACGTTGCCGAGGCCTGCGGTCTGCCGCTGAGCTGCATTGCCAACGGCGAGTGCTCCACCGAGAACGCTCCCGACTCCGGCACTACGTCTGGCTCGCGTCAGACGGTCGTGACCGGCGAGGCCGTGCGCGGCGCCGCCTTCCTACTGCGCGATGCTATGGTTGGCGTCGAGGCCGGCAAGCCCGCGCCCGATGCTCCCGTGAGCGCACATGGCGACGGCGTCAAGATCGAGTACGACGACGGCCGCGCCTATCAGCTTCGCACGCAGGAGCTCGTCGCCGGCCAGGGTATGCATCCTCAGGATCCTGCGGCAGCTATCAAGGCACTCGAGGGATGCGAGTTTGGCTACGTATATCTGGAGCCGACCGACAAACTGGGTGCCGACGTGCCCAACCCTAAGAGCCACATCTGCTACGGCTTTGCCACGCATGTGGTCATTCTTGATGATGACGGCCGCGTGAGCGAGGTCTATGCCGCGCACGATTCCGGCAAGGTGGTCAATCCCATCTCCATCCAGGGTCAGATCGAAGGCGGCGTGCTCATGGGTATGGGCTATGCGCTTACCGAGGACTGGCCGCTCAAGGACTGCGTGCCCCAGGCAAGGTACGGTACGCTCGGGTTGTTCCGTGCGCCCGAGATTCCGGATATCCACGCCATTTACGTGGAGAAGGACGAGCTGCTGCCCGTGGCATACGGCGGCAAGGGCATCGGCGAGATCGCCACGATCCCCACGGCGCCCGCCGTGCAGAATGCCTACCGCGCGTTTGACGGCAAACTGCGTCCAGATCTGCCCATGGTGGATACGCCGTACAGCCGCGCCCGTCACCGCGGGTAGGGTAGGGCGCGGGTGGTCATTGCTGATGGGCTGTTTGCGCTTAACACCAACTGCATATGCTGTGCCTTTGGCCTCGGCTCCATCGCGAGCCGGGGCCCTTTGTTTGGAGTGGAAACTGCGTCCCGGATTTGGCGCTCAGAACGGGACACGCTTTCCGGATGGGATGCTTGGCGGAAACTACGGCCCAGTTTTTGGCTCCAGAACGGGATGCATTTTCCGGAACGGTCCACGTGCGGTGGTGTGCCGCCCCTTTCGTGTGCGCCGCTTGTCGAATTACGTTATAGCTAGCTATATTATAGGAAGGTATAATATAGCTAGCTATAACGTAAAGGAAGGATGGTCTATGTTTGTCGGAAGAACAGCGGAAATGTCCGAGCTCAATCGACTGTATGGCACGGACTCCTTTGAGATGCCTGTGATTTACGGCCGCCGTCGTGTGGGTAAAACGCGCCTTATCACAGAGTTCATCCAAGGCAAGAAGGCTATTTACT
>OKSO01000303.1_pt1 | contig 21073 bp, 16 predicted proteins | sample 1606241 | NCBI WGS metagenome assembly OKSO01 (sample SAMEA3879540, study PRJEB24766) | human gut metagenome | biome: human-associated habitat; feature: feces | place: USA | collected 1985/1987
CGCTACGCCCGGCAAGTGTGGAATTTGTGCGCAAGCAGCGCACAAATTATGCGCGTAGGCGGGCGCGGCCTTTTCAAACGCGAACCAAGCCCCCGCGGTTCGCGTTTGAGAGCGTGTCAAAAAGACTATTTTGACACGCTCAAAAAATGCCTCTGACCCGCTTGGTCAGAGGCATTTTCAGTCTTTCAAAGCCTTGCGAGTCTATCTGCGCCGGTCGTCTCTGCGCGTCAGCAGCATCAGGCGCAGCAGCTGCAGCACCGACGAGAACAGCGCCGCCACATAGGTCATCGCCGCCGCACGGAGCACCTTCTCCGCGCCCTGCATTTCGTCTCCCGCCAGAATACCGCTGTCTGACAGCACCCGCAGCGCACGTCCGGAGGCGTTGATCTCGACCGGGAGCGTGATGAGCTGGAACGCCACCACAAGCCCAAAAAGGAGCACGCCGATCTGCGCAAGCTCCATATAGCCGAGGATCAGGCCCAGCAGGATCACCGGCCAGTAGATCATGGAGCCGATGTTTGCCACCGGCACGGAGAGCGAGCGCAGCTTCAGCGGGAAATAGCCCACCTGATGCTGGATCGCGTGTCCGCACTCATGGGCGGCCACGCCGATGGCGGCGACCGATGTGGAGCCGTATACGCTGTCAGACAGGCGCAGCACCCGCTCGCGCGGCGAATAGTGATCCGTCAGCGACCCGCGGATGCGCTCGATGCGCACGTCCGTGATCCCGGCACTGCGCAGGATCTGCGCAGCGGCGGCCTCTGCCGTGATGCCGCGGCGGTTTGCAAACGTGCTGTAGCGCCGGTAAGTCCGGTTCACATTCAGCGATGCACCCGCGCAGATCAGTGCGCCGATGATCACAAGAATGTAGGTTGTATCCCAAAACATGTTCTTATCACCTCAAGTCGTTGGGATTGCCGTTTTATCATGCGGCGATCCTTTGCGCTTTATTATACCACCGCCGCGCGGGCTTGTCGATGGACATTTCTCCCGGTTTGATGTATGCACCTGCCGGATGGGGCAAAAATCAAGCGGCCTCCGACCGGTCAAAGCAGTCGGAGGCCGTACCAAAACAGTGTAGCTCTGCGTCCGTGGCAATGGCGCAAAACCACTTCTTAAAAGCGCATGATCTGCTCCTCGTCGAGTCTCTTGAGGATCTCGCACGCAAGCTTTACGGCGTTTTCAAAATCGGCGTAAGCCGAGATTCCGTAATGCGTATGCGCATAACGAACCGGGATGCCGATGACGATCACGGGAACCGCCTTTTCCGCAAGGTGAATGGCCGCGCCGTTTGTCGAGCCTGCACTGCGGACAGCGTCCTGCACCGGAATGCCGAGCTGCTCCGCAAGGTCCAGCGCGTATCTCTGATAGCGCGGATTGGTGATCATCCGGGCGTCAATGTGTCGCAGCATCGGGCCGCGCTTGATGGCCGTCTGGACCATGTACGGCTCCACGCAGGTGTCGTCCGCCGGGCAGCCCTCAAAGACGATCGCGATGTCAGGCTTGACAGCCTGCGCCGTCACGGTTGCACCGCGCACGCCGACCTCCTCCTGTGCCGCACAGGCGCCGACGATATCGACGTTCAGCTCCTGCCCTGCCAGAGCATGCATCGTCTTGACAATGGCGGCACAGCCCAAACGGCAGTCAAAGCTCTTGCCGACCATCAGATCTGTTGTCTCCGAGTAGGTGAAGGTCACATCGGGAACGACCGGCTCGCCGATGCGGATGCCGAATTTCTCGATTGCTTCTTCTCTGGAAACCGCGCCGACGTCCACCGTGATGTCCTTTATCTCCAATGGCGTCCTGCGCTCCTGCTCCGTCATGAAATGGGGCGGCTTGCTGGCGGTGATGCCCGGAATATACTCGCCGAAGCGGTTGCGCACCCAGACCTTGTGCGCCGGAATGTTGCTGCTCACCCAGCCGCCGAGCGGGATGATGCGGAGCGTTCCGTTCGGGCAGACGGCCTGCACCATGAAGCCGACCTCGTCACTGTGCGCATCGAGCTGAACGACAGGGCGCTTGCCGCTGTTTTCCTTGCGGCGGATATAAAGGTTGCGCATGCGGTCCTCCGTGACCTCGCCGAGCCCTTCGGCGTAGGGGCGGATCGCAGCGACTACGTCATCTTCAAAGCCGGAAGCGCCGTTCGCGTTCGAGATCGCAGCAATCATTTCCAGCGTCGTTTTTTTATCCATCGTGACCCTCCTTACGAAAGCGTGACCTTCTTGAATTCCTCCATGAAATCGGCAATGTAGTTTGCCGTGGTCTCGAGCATTTCCCTGCCCCATTCCTCGGTAGCGGTGCTGGGATGATCGGGGCCGATCCAGCCGCTGTCGGTGACATGCGGGGTGCTGCGGAGGATATCGACCGAGACGCCCTTGTACTCAACGGAACGGAAGCCGGTCGTTTTCAGGTTCTCGCTGAGATCCTTGAACTGAAGCGCGCCGCCGATCTCGCTCCGATCGACCAGAGACGGATCAATGCCGAGAATGGCCGCCGTTTCCTCGCCGCCGCCGTGGCCGCCCTTCCACGCAGGATTCATATCCCACGCCATCAGCCACCAGTTGAGCATCGCGACCAGACAGCCTTTTTCCTCAAATTCCAGTCCCAGCCGCTCGATCGTCTTGACGTTTCCGCCGTGACCGTTCAGGAACACGAACTTTCTTGCGCCGTGACGGTAGAGGCTCAGGAATACCTGACGGCAGAACTGATAGAGCACCTCGCTGTCAATGTCGATCGTTCCGGGGTACGGAGCCAGACTCTGACACGCGCCGTAGGGAATGGTCGGGGCGATCAGGACGTCGCTTTTCTGCTCGATCTTCTCCAGCAGATGCTCCGGGATCAGCGTGTCTGTCCCGAGCGGCATGTGCCGGCCATGGCACTCGATGCTGCCGATGGAGACGAGCACCATGTCATTCTTTTCAAAATACTCCTGTACCTTCGGCCAGGTCAGATTTGCAAGTCTCATAACGCGTTCTCCCTTTCCGTTTTGTTGGCTGCGCGGGCTTATTCAAACGTACCCTTGACGAGCACCTGCTTGTCCTGCATCATGATGCGGCCCTTTGCCAGCATACCGTCGATCTGATAGCCCTCGTCCAGAAGGACCAGATCCGCGTCGCTGCCCCCAGCGATGCAGCCCTTGCGCGGATAGAGCTCCAGTGCGCGGGCGACGTTCGAGGTGATGAAGGGCAGCGCCTTTTCCAGCGCGACGCCCTGCTGCGTCACCATTTCAAAAATCACGCGGTAGAGATCTCCCATGTCGCCGACGCCCATGCCGACGATGTGCTCGTGCTTTTCGTCCCACTTCGGCATGCTGCCGTTGGAGTCGGAGCTGATCGTCAAAAGCTCGGGAACCGCCGTTTCCATCAGGCCCGGGAAGAACGACGACACGCTGGAACTTGCCGTGATGTCGGCATAGCCGCCCATGTGTGTGAACTGCACCACCTGCTCCGGACGGCGGCCGAGGTGCGTCGGGCGGAAATGGGAGATGGGAATGTCCGTCGTTCGGACGATGTCCATGATCGGCTCGATGCCCTCAGGTGCAGCGCCGACGTGCAGATGCAGCTCGCCGACCTTTCCGGAGACGAGCGCCGCCATGCGGATGTCGGAAACCAGACGGATCAGCTCCTCGCGGGTGGGGTGGCTGGCTCTGTGGTCCGCAATGGCAAGCTTGCAGCCGATGATCTCGGAGATGTAAAGAATATCGTTTGCCACGGAACCGGTGATGGTTCTTGGCGGATATGCATAGGAATTTGTCAGGCAGTAGGCCGTGATGCCCTCCGTGTTGAGCGCTTTGGTCTTTGCCAGCAGCAGCTCGGGGCTCTTGGTGTAGCCGTCGGTGCCAAGCAGACCGACAAGCGTTGTCACGCCGGAGGTAACCGCCTTGGAAAGCTGGAATTCCGGCGTCCGGGTGTTGAAGCCGCCCTCACCGCCGCCGCCGACGATATGAACATGCTGGTCAATGAAGCCGGGAACGAGCATCTTGCCCGTTGCGTCGATCACGGTCAGATCGCCGCGCCACGGCTCGATGCAGTCCGCGATCTCAAGGATCTTGTCAAAGGCGATCAGAACATCCTTTTTTCCGAGTGCCTTCGGCGAAAAAACGCGTGCATTTTTGATCAGAATCATAAAAAACGCCTCCTGTGTTCCTTTATAAAGCCTCACGTTCAAGCTCTGAGCGGACAATCTGGCGATCGCTCTGCGGAATGCCGAGCGTCTGCTCGATCTGTTCGAGGCGCTCCTGCGAGGCGGTGAAGCCCTCGCGGTCGCCGAGCAGAAGCCCGGCGGACAGCAGCTCGATCAGCGCAATCAGCGGGGTGATGGAGTTGAAAAAAACCTCATGCTCCGTGTTGCAGGTCAGCGACAGTTCACATGCCTGCGCCACCGGAGAGGTCAGATTGTCGGTGATGCAAATGCCGCAGATTCCCGCCTCCTGCAAATACTGCGCCATCCGGATGGTCACATCCGCATAGACGGGGATGCTGATGAGGACGAACACATCCTCTTTTGTGGCGTGCAGGAGCGCATCACGCGGCTGCTTTCTGTCCGCCATATCGACCAGATACGCCTCGCGGCCGATGCGCTTGAGCTGATAGAGAAAGTAGTCCGCCACGATGCGTGTGAGCCGGTGACCGGCGATAAAAACACGCCGCGCGTGGTTCAGCCGGCAGATGATCTGCCCGAAGTTCTCCATGTCCAGATATCGGAACGTCATCTCCAGCCCGCGCTTTTCGCCCTCGATGATCTTGCGGCAGGTGTCGTGCGCATCGACCGAGCGCGTGAGCGACATGCGTATCTTCTCATTCGGGCTCAGACGCAGACGCACATACTCCTGAAGCTGACGGCGGAACGCCAGAAAGCCCTCGCAGCCCATATTGCCGCAGAACTTCAGAACGGTCGCATCGGTCGTGTGTGTTGTCTGTGAAAACTCGCGCAGCGTCTGATAGCTGGCCTCGTCCGGATGCTCCAGACAATAGTCGGCGATCCGTTTCTGCACGGAGCTGAGACTGAGGTATCTGGCGCGGATCGTTTCCATGATGCTCATGTGTTTTCCCCTTTCGGTCCCGTCATTTCCGCCGTCTCCGGTAAGCAAGACCTTAAAGCATTTGCTATACTTCTATATTCAGACAATAGCAGATAGTGCATACTCTTGTCAATACTTTTTTTGATTATTGTGAAAAATTCCTTTCTTTGTTCGGCTCGCTGCCGAGAAAAGCAGTAGCTTTACGTGCGCCCTTCCGCTATAATGATTTCAAATGCGCGGCGCGGCGCTTTCTGGTACCATGCGCATGTCACACATGCAGAGAGGTTTCAACTATGAGCATCAATCAGGTCCTGATGATTCTGATCGCCGCCGGAGCGGTCGTCGGCGGACTCGATCAGATTCTCGGCAACAAGCTGCGGCTGGGAAGCAAGTTCAAGGACGGTCTGAATTATATGGGCCCGACGGCGCTTTGCATCGCGGGCATTCTCTGTCTGGCGCCGGTCATCGGCGCCGGCTGCCGGATGCTGCTGGCGCCTCTTTTCCGTGCAGTCTCCATAGACCCCGCCATGTCCGCCAACATTCTGGCTGTGGACATGGGCGGCTATGCTCTGGCGATGGAGCTGGCGGACAACGCGGTCATCGGGCTTTATTCCGGCCTTGTTGTCGCCTCCACCTTCGGCTGCACGGTCGTGTTCCTGATCCCGCTCGGCATGGCTGTGGTCGATCCGGGCTGCCGCAGGGCCTTCAGCCGCGGCGTGATGTTCGGGCTCGTTGGAATGCCTGCCGGCCTGGTCGTCGGCGGCCTGCTGACGGGGCTTACTGTCACGCAGACCCTCTGGCAGTCCATGCCCGTCTTTCTGATCGCAGTCCTTCTGGGGCTTGGGCTGTGGAAGATTCCGGAGAAAATGGCGCTGGCCTTCAAGGTATTTGCCAATTTCATCAGCATCGTCAGCGTCATCGGGCTGGTTCTGGGAACGGTCACTTATCTGACCGGATGGGAGATCATTCCCGATCTCGCCCCCATTGAGGACGCCATGACAACAGTCGGCACGATCGGCGTTGTGCTGATTGGCAGTCTGCCGCTGACGGAGCTTCTTCAGCGCGCGCTGCGAAAGCCGTTTGGCGCTCTGGGCAGAAAGCTCGGCATGAATCATGTCAGCATGGCCGGGCTGCTGATCAGTCTGGTCAACGCGATCCCGGTCCTGACCTCCATGAAGGATATGGACGAGCGCGGGCAGGTCGTAAACGTCGCATTCAGCGTCTGTGCTACGTCGCTTCTCGCGGCACACCTCGGCTTTGTCACCGCGAATGCCCCCGAGATGCTCGGCGCGGTGCTGGCGGCCAAGGCCGTCGGCGGCATTGCGGCGGCTGCCATTGCGGTGCTAGCCATCAAAAAGAAGCCCGTCTCCGCTAAATAACGAAAATGCACCGGGAGGCGCTGCGCCAGCGGCGGCTGTGATGCTGCAAAAACAGCCTGCAAGCCAAAATGGCTTGCAGGCTGCTTTTTGTAAGGTCCGTGTTTTACTGAACCCGATACCCGGACAGGATCAGATGAATGACCATCTGCCAGAAATCGTTTTCTTCTGCGCTGTAATATCGGCTGTTTGGAATTTTATGAAAGGATACGATGCGGTTTTCTTCATCTAGCCATGCTTCATTTTGCATATGCTTCGATAATCCTTCTCAAAGATTCTATTTCCGCATCGCTCAGGTGTTTGCCGTAATATTTATAATCATCCTCGCTTTCGCGCACAATCGCATCCACATAGTCAAGGGAATCATTCAGAAGATAGCTGCGGTTTCCAATATCAATCTGGTAAGTACATTCGGATTCGGAATCACTTGGCGTTGAGATCATGGAATCGAGCGAGAAAATTTCCTCTAACGCCGCCGTATTTTCATCAGACAACGTATATATTCTTTCGCCGGACGGAGAGGTAGTCAGATCATAGACAGTCAATGTCGCCACTGGAGTGTAATACGCCGCGCTTTGCTCGTTCGCGTCTTGCCAGTAGGTTTCGGCGTAAATCGTTATTTCAAATACGCGCTGCTGTACGCGCGAAAAGCTGATTTCCACGCGCCGCTGCCCGTTGACCGTAAACGTGAGCGCATAGTAACTGCCAGCGATGAAGCTCAAGACCGCCGAATTGTCCGCGCCCTCATAGCCATAGACATATTGCGCCGCCCACTGTTTGAGTTCCCGATCCACGCACGGGAATTTGTCAAACACCTCGTCGATGGTATCGCCGAGGCAGATGGCTCGGAAGGCGGGCGTGTCCTGCACTGTTTTGCAGACGATCTCGTCGTTTTCGACCGCGCCGTTCCAGTGAAGCTCCATCAGCTGCGGCGTCCGGTAGCCGTTTTGCCAGAAGCGATAGGAAACGTTCTGGCTGTCCAGAAGCGAGACGCCAGCTTCGTCCGGTACAAGCTGCCCAGTGATTTCCTCCACCTGTGCCTGCGTCATGCCGGTCTGCACGCCGTTCGTGCGTGTCAGCTCCCAGTCCTGCAAAGGCTGCGTCACGTCATACGTTCCATCATTCGGCAGCGGCGTAAAGGGCGGCTTGTCGATGCTTAATTCCGTATGGCTCAGAAAGACCGGCTCGCCGTCCTGCATGGTAAAGACGAGCGTAAACTCCCGAAGCTCCGACAAATCCGACGCCTCGCCGCTTACAATTTTATCGCGGCAGCGGCTCCATTCCGCGTCATCCAGCAGATTGCCGTTTCCCAGCAGGCAGTATTGCACACAGTACTGCGGCTCTTCGCCGAGATTTACCCGGATGACGCTATCGAGCCGCGCGAGCGGCCGATCCTTTACGCCGCCCGGAACAGCTGTGTACGTTTCGCCGTCAAAATCCCACGTCCGTGTAAGCCCTTCGTGCGTCAGGTTTTCAACCTCGAAATGCGCCCGGATCTCCGTTTCCACGTCCGATTTTGTCATATAGCCCTGCGCTTTGAACGCATCCATATTCCGAGCGAAAACCCACATCAGATATTCCGATGTCGATGCAGGCGCCGCGCCGCGCGAAAAGACCGGCAGATAGTCCAAACGCCACCGGTCCGCAAAGTCGAACCACTCCGCCCGCGCGGGCTCGTCAACCGGAAGTTCTTCTTCCAGCGATGTGCGCTCCGGCTGCGTTATTTCCGCAGTTGGTTCCGGCGCTGCTTCGGCTTGCGGCTCCGTTTTCGGCTGCGTTTCTTCCTCGGCGGGTGCAGCCTGTTCTGCTTCCCGGCGCGTCAGCTCTGCAAACGAGCAGCCGGTCGCAGACGCGACGAGCAGCAGCGCCAGAATCACACACAATACGCTGGTGCGCCGCTTTTTCGTCAGGAACAGAATGCGTTCTTTGACCGGAGGCCCAGCCAAACTCAGCGCTGCCGTTTTGCGCGGCGCTTGTGCCAGAATCGCGCGGGCATAGGCAAGGCGCTCACGCTCCGGCAGTTTTGCAGCAACCGCCTCGTCGCAGGCAAGCTCCGCGTCGCGCTTGGAGCAAATCGCGGCAAGCCAGATGAGAGGATTCCACCAGTAGACGATCACTGCGATTGTCCGGCAGAGTGACCACAGGAAGTCCAGATGATGCAAATGCGTCAGTTCGTGGCGCAAAATGAGTTCTGTATCGTCCGTTTGCAGCACGTCCTGCGTCAGATAGACCGCCGGAATCAGACCGGCAAGGCACGGCGATTTGACTGCGCCGGAAACATAAATGCGCGTTCCGCCGCGCTTACCAAGAAAACGCCGGTCACGGTGCAGCCGAATCGTAAACACCGCCCACGCGCCGAACAGCCAGAGACCGAGCAGTGCGCTGCCGCCGAACCAGACAATTTGAAGAATCTGTGCCGTCGTCAACGGCTTTGCAGCCGGTTTCGCAGTTTCTTGTACCGGGGAAGCCGGTTGCTGCGCAGGTGTTTGCGGTTTCGTCACGGTTTGTGCGGGTCGCTGAATCACCGGTGCAGTCTGCACGGGCCGCTCTGCGCTCTGCGCCGGAACTGCCGCGTCCTCTGCCGGAAGAACCGGCAGAGAAAACAAAGTTCCCGGCAAACAGAGCTTCAAAAGCACGACCAGCCACAGGCAATAGATCATCCGCTTCGGCACGCGGTTTTTGAACATCGCCCGCACCAACAGCACAGCCACGATCAGCGCCGAAAGGCTCAAAATCTCTCGCATTTCGATCATCCTCCCTCCATCAATTCTCTGGCAGGTAATCAACGGGCGGCGGCGCGATCACCGCGTCCGTGCCCCATGCATCGTAATATGTAAAGAAACCGATGCGTGTGATCACGCCGTCCTGCTGCTCGTATCCAAAGGTGTCCCACAGGTAATCTTCACCGTAGAGCTCTATCGCCCGGGACTCCGGATCGCCAACGCGCAGGCCGCGCTGTGTCGGATAATCCGGGGATGTCGTATAGATACCACACACTCTGTCACCAAGTCCCCGCTCTGTGTCCTCCTTGCCCTCCTGTAAACGGGGCACATGGACATACAGGCCGTCGCGGCCGTACATGACCACGTCATAGTTCTCTCGCGAAACGCCAACGACGCCAAGGTCTGTGAACCCCTCTGTCAGCGTCTTCGGCAGCATGTCCCATGCGTCCCAGAGGCAAATGCCGCCAATTTCTCCGATCCGATCAGGCGTGTTTACACCATTGGCACTCAGAAGATAGAATCCGCCGTCATAGCATTGGAGTGTATATTCTTTCCGGTGAGAAAGCCGTTCGGATGCTCCATTGCCCTCCGCAGTGTAAAAATCGACGGCATATGTTATCATGTCGCCATTCTGCTTCTTCCCATAAAAACGCATATCCAGAGCGCCGCCATCGACAGAGACAGTTGGGACAACGACCATACCGCTTTGCGCGTCATAGCTTTCACAGCGCGTGATGTCGAAGCGATAGTCTTTGAAATAGCAGTCCAGCGTCCGGCAAATGGCTGCTTCTGAGAAGTAAAACAGCTTGTCAGCAGGATTCTGGCAGCTGCGCAGCGTATCCTCATCGGTCCACGCCAGAAACAGCAGAAAGAAATTTTCCGGCGAAAACCCATCCAGCGTCACAAACTCCAGTCCCTGCTTATCCGCAAGCGCACCTTCGGCGGCGCGGAAAAAGCCGACGATCTCATCGTCCGGCACCTGTGCAGCATCCGGCGTAAACTTTGTGCGCAGCGCCGCATCACGCAGGAATCCATCCTTCTGCGCCTGCTCCGGCGCAGGCGCGGTTTCCGATATGCCTGTTTCCGGCTTCTCCGGCAATGTGGTTTCTTCTGCTTTCTGCTGCGTCAGTTCTGTAAACGAGCAGCCGGTCGCAGAAGCGACGAGCAGCAGCGCCAGAATCACGCACAGAACGCTTGTACGCTGCTTTTTCGTCAGGAACAGGATGCGCAGCGCATGCGCCGAAATGGTCAAAACTTCTTTCAGCATGCCGATCCCTCCTATTTTTCCGCTGCGTCCAGAATGGCTTTTAACTCCTGAATCTCCTGTTCGGACAGCGCACCGCGTCCGACCAAATTTGATACCATCATTCCCACGCTGCCGCCGTAGACCTTGGATAGGAACGACTCTGTTTCCTCCGGCTCGACATCCGAATACGTGATCGCCGCGCTGTATTTCTGAAATTTTCCGCTGTCGTCCATCGTGACCGCGCCTTTGGCAATCAAACGCTTGAGCATCATAAAGATCGTCGCCCGGCTCCACCCAGTGTCCGCGTCCAAAGCAGTCACCAGCTCCGCCAATGTCTGTCCCGACCGTGCCCAGAGCGCCTTCATCAGCTTCCATTCTCCGTCGGACAGTCTGTTGTGTTCCACCACATCCCGCCTCCTCTTCAAATATTAACACATGTTATATTTCGAGAATATCACATGGTGATAACATTTGTCAACACAAAATTCCAGCTCTTGTTCCGCAATTTTCATGCGCTGCCGCGGCTCAATTCCCCGATCAGCTGACGGGGATCCAATGAAAACCCGGCGTACCATCCGTTTGGGCGGTACACCGGGCTTTTTCTGTTTACGATTTGGACTTTTCCTGCTCCTGCAATTTTTTCTCCAATGCAGACTGCTTGGCAAGAATGGCGTTGACCTTGTCGTAGAGGTCTTCGATCATGATCTCGGTCTTGAGATTGACCTTGTAATCATTCTCCGCGCGGCGGCGGTCCTTTTCCTCCTGCCGGTTCTGGCTCATCATGATGAGCGGCGCCTGAATGGCAGCGACGCAGGATAAGACCAGATTGAGAAGAATAAACGGATACGGGCCAAAGGCGTTCGAAGCTACGAGAAGCTGTCTGCGGACGAGCTTGGCCTGCGTGAAATGCTCTCGCCGGATGGCGTGACAAAAGCCAGAAAAGCTGCACTGGAGCGCCTGCGCAGCCGATACCCCGGCAGCGGCCTGCACCTCTGGCGGGATGTGTATCATGCGCTGAAAGACATATAAAAATCGAACCCGCACTGGTAAAAAGCAGTGCGGGTCATCTTAATACAGGCAAAGGCGTTTTGAATGGTTTCCTGCTCGTGCGTATGCGGGTGGTCATGGGTACTGCAAACAAAGAAAAAACTCGTCAGCCTGTGCTGCACAGGCTGGCGAGCGGAGCGGGGCGGCATGAGCCGCCCCGCTGCTTTTTATCGCTTATTTAGTCACGCTTAACACTTTTTTCTATGATTTCCAGCACTTTTTCTCTGACTCTCATGTAAAAGTGGACCGACTTTATTGCTCATATGCTTTGCGGTCTCCTGCTTGAGCTGCATCTGCGGGTGGCAATAGCAGCCCATGACTGCCGTGGTCATGTCAGCCGGTCACTTCTTGCAGCGCCAGAGGAAGGTCACGATCTGCGCTCTGGTGCAATCCGCGTCGGGGCTGAATGTGGTGTTGGTGGTTCCCTTGGTGATATCCTCCTTGACCGCCCACAGTACAGCGCCTGCATAGTAGGCGGTGGACTTCACATCAGCAAAGGGATTGGCTGTACCCGCTGCCGGGGACTTCTCAGAGCGCCACAGGAATGCGACGATCTGGGCACGGGAGCAGGTCATGTTGGGGCTGAACCTGGTCTCGCTGGTGCCCTTGGTGATGCCGTTTTCTACCGCCCACAGCACCGCGTCGTAATAATAGCTGCCCACGGGGACGTCGGTAAACGGCATGGCACGGGTTTCGGGTTTGGGACTGCCAGCGGCACGCCACAGGAAGGTCACGGCCTGCGCACGGGTGCAGACGCCGTTCGGGTCGAAGCGGCTTGCGCTTACACCGGTGGTGACGCCGTTTTCGACTGCCCACATAACGGCCTCGTAGAAGTAGCTGCCCGCCGGAACGTCGATAAATTCGTTCGCCCGTGCAAAGCTGACCTCGATGGTATGGTTTCTGCGGACATTCTCAAAGGTGTGGGACTTCACTGCGCCGATGCTCCTGCCGTCGATCTTGACGTTGGCGACAGCATAGCCCTTATCCGGGGTGATGGTAAAGGCCTGATCCCGGCCCTCGCGGACGCTGACATTGCCGGAGGGAGAAATGGAGCCGCCAGTTCCGGCCGTTGCCTTGATGGTGTAGTAGCTGTAATTGCTGCCTGTGGCGGGAATTGTTTTCGTCTCCTTGTACTGGCAAATCTGACAGATACGTTCCTTTTCACCATCCCGATTTAACGTTGGCCTTTGGGTGATCGTCCAATCGCCAAAGGTGTGCTTTTCCTTTGCAATGGTCACCTTGCCGCAAAGCGAATATTTCTGCTCATGATCGGTCTCGGTGACGACCCATTCAAGTTCGCAGCCTTCCGCGTGATGTTCAGGATCTTTTTCACCGTATTCCGCTTTACAAACCTCACAGACAGCTTTCATCGTACAGGAGGCTGTGCCGCCAGAGCAGTTGTCCGTTTCCGTGTGGCTTGCATCTCTGGAGCAGACGCGGGTGTGCGTGCCGTTACCGTTGGACGTCCATGCGCCGAAATCGTGGTCGAGCGGCTCGCCGGATTCAAAGGTCGCTTCATCGGTTGTGCCCTTAGAGCTCAGACCGCAGACGGTGCAAGACTTGTAGTAGACTGCTTTTTCTGTGCAGGTCGCGGCAGATTTCAGGTACTGCTCTGCTGCCGTTTCAGCGGTGAAGTCATGTGCATTCATTTCGCCGTATTCGCCGCCGCAATCCTCGCAGACTGCTTTCTTCGTGCAGGAGGCTGTGCCGCCGGTGCAATTGTCCGTTTCCGTGTGGCTTGCATCTCTGGAGCAGACGCGAGTATGTGTGTCATTGCCGTTGGAAGCCCATGCGCCCCAGTCGTGACCGAGGATGTTGCCGGCGAAGAAGGTCGCTTCCTCCGCCGTACCCTCGGAGCTCAGGCCGCAGACGGAGCAGGACTTGTAGTACTCCGCCTGTTCCGTGCAGGTTGCACCGGACTTCAGGTACTGCTCCTCGGCAACTTCTGCCGTGAAGCTGTGCAGCGCAAAGGTCGCCTTGACGGTCACGGTGCTCTTGGGCATGGTGAACGTATTGCCGTCCAGGGTGAGGTTCTGCGGCTCCACCACCTGCCAGCCGTTGAAGTGGCTGTCCGCGGTGGGCGTGGCCGTCAGAGTAATCTCAGTATTCGCCGCCGCGCGTGCAGGCGTTGCAAACGCGGCGCCGTTACCCTCAATCTCAACCGTAATGTCATACTGCTTCGCAACGAGATACAGCTTCTGGTCGCCAGTGTTGTATTCCGCGCTGGCGTCCGCATCGTCCGAGGAGAAGCTGCTCTCGTAATTGCTGCCATAGGCATTGGAGAACGCCACGGGATAGTTCTTGTTCGCCGTGGTGATGCCAACCCGCGCGCCGTCCGTCATAGCATTGACGATGGACAGCGTCTTGCCGGAGGGCAGATAGACGTTGTTTGCCGCACCGGAGACGGTGTTGTTTCTCACAGTGGGCGCACCACTGAGCTTCAGCTGGCCGGAATTGCTGGGATTTACATAAATTCCGCCGCCGCTGCCCGCCGTGTTGTTTTCGATTGTACCGCCGGAGAGATTGCAGATCGAGCCGGAGCGGTAAATATAGACGCCGCCGCCGTTGCCCGTGGCGGTATTTCCGCTGATAACGCCGCCGGACATATTCAGTACGGACGGTTCGCGGTTAAGGTAGATTGCACCGCCGTCCACAGACGAGTTCCCGGTGATTTTGCCGCCAGAGAGGTTAAACGTGGATGTGCCGTACACATGCACCGCGCCGCCCTCGCTGGCCGCCTGATTGCTGCTGATCTCGCCGCCGGTCATAGTCACCGTTACGCCATTGTAGAGATAGACCGCGCCGCCGTACTGGCTGGACGTATTGCCAGTGAGCTTTGCGCCGGAGATGGTGACCGTACCGCCTGCCATGTTGATGACGCCGCCGTCGCCCTTCGTGGCCTTATTGCCGGTGATCGTGCCGCCGGTCAAGTTGACCACACCGCCGGATGTAGCGTAGACTACGCCGCCGTTGTTTGCTTTGTTGCCGGAGATTGTGCCTCCGACCAGATTGAACGTGCCGCCGCAGGCGGAGTAAATCACGCCGCCGTTGGTCGCCGTGTTGTTGGCGATAAGGCCGCCGTACATGTTCACGGTGCCGCCTTTTTTGTCCTTATTGTTCAGGAAGATCGCGCCGCCGGAATTTTTGCCGTTGTTGCCGGAAATTTCGCCGCCATAGATGTTCAGCACACACTTGCTGTCATCCAGTGCGATGGCGCCGCCGCCCTTTCCGGTGACCTTACCGCCGGTGATCTTGCCGCCGAAAATGTCCAGTGTGCTCTGGTAGAGATACACGCAGGTTCCGCCCCAGCCGTTGGTTGCGCCCTTGATCGTGCCGCCTCCGGCGCAGTCGCAGAGGACGAGCCGTCCGCCGTTTTTGACTGTGATCTTATTCGTGCCGTTGCTGGCGAAGGTTTTTCCGTTCAGGCAGAGGTAGAGCGTCGCGCCGTCCACCTCCAGATTGCTGTTGAAGGTGACGTTCTGCGACAGATACACATAGGCCGTCTTATTGGTGTACGAAATGGCGTCTGTGCCGTTCCATGCCGTGAACACCTGAGAGGTGTGCACGGTATGATCCCCCACCGCAGTGTCGCCGCCGCAGATGCAGTGCTCGTGGAGGAATGTCCAGTGGGCGTAGAGCGTATGCGCCTCACGGGAGGTCATAACGGTGCTTTCCTCCACCTTCGTGCCGCCGTCCTTCTCGGTGAACCAGCCGTCGAAGCGGTAGCTGTCGCGCGTCGGCGTCGGCAGCGGGCCGTAGGTCGAGTCGGGCTGAACGAATTTGCTCTCTTCGCCCGCGCTTAGTGTACCGCCGTTCGGGTCGAGGGTAACCTTGACCGCAGAAATGGTGCTGCGCAGGTACAGATTATAGTATTCGCCATCTTGTTGTATCTCCAGCAGCCCGTACTCCGGGTTGTCGCAGAAGATGCGGTCGAGGTAAGTCTTCGCCCGAGACTCCGAATTGATTTGCAGATAATTCAAAAGGACAGACGCACCGTTGCTGGTGATGCCGGTGAAGTAAACGCCGAGCTTTATGTCTGCGTTCGTGTCTATGTGGGAGGTAAACTGGATCTGCGTGTCCGGATCGCTGAGATAGAGGTTGTTCTGGGCAGAATTGACCGTGTTGTCATAGATATACGGAGCGATCGTGCCGCCGCTTCCATACACGTTGCCCATGTATATTCTCTTTTCAGACGCGAACGGCACCAGATAGAGGCCGCCGCCCGCTTCGGCGGCAGTATTGCCGGTGATGCGGCAGTTCCGGTAACCGATGAAGCAGACGCGGACATACGCGCCGCCGCCCCGTTGGGCCGTGTTGCCGGAGATCGTGCCGCCGTAGAACTCGCAGCGTCCGGTATTCTGGCTGTAGAGGTTGCTGCAGTAGACGCCGCCGCCCGCTTCGGTGGCTACGTTGTTCTGAATCTCGCCGCCGTTGAGATGGAACTTTGCGCCGGAGGAGGCGTAGATACCGCCGCCTTTGGTAGCCCGATTGCCCGAAATGATGCCGCCATTGATGTTGACTGTCTCACCTCTTGAACCTGCATAGATACCGCCGCCGTTGGAAGCAGTATTGTTGCTAATCGCGCCGCCATGCATGGTGAAGCTGCTGTTTGACAGATATACGGCGCCGCCATTTCCTGTGGCATTGTTGCCCGTCAGTGTGCCGCCGTACAGGTTGATCTCCGCCCACGTGGCATGAACACTGCCGCCGCTCACGCTGGCTCCGCCGAGCGTGCCCGTATCGGCGCAATCGCACAGATCCAGCTTCGCCACATAGGCTTTCTCCGTTCCCGCCACCGTAATCGCCGGTTTCGACGGGTCTGCGCTGGTGAAGCTGTAGCCATTCAGGCACAGATGCAGAATCGTCCGCCCACTGATCGTCAGGTTGGCCGTCACATCGCCCGTCAGATAGACATAAGCAACCTTGTACCAGAGCGATCCGGTGGCGCTGATCGGAATCCATTTCCCTTCATAGGCAATCTCACTCTTGCCGTCCCACGCCTGCCATTCCACGTTCTTATGGGTGTGATTGAACGTACCGCCGCAGATGCAGTGGTCGGCGTGGGGCGTGACAGTGATGGCAACAGGAGAAGAGGCCGTCGCCGCATAGTTGTCGGTTTCCTCGGTATAGGCGTAAAGCTGATAGTTGCCCGGCGTAGTGAAGGTAAAGTCCGCGTCAATCGCGGTGTCGGTTTCCGGAGCGGGCGTCTCGCCAAGCATCTGATAATACGTCACGGCCGCCTCTTCCTGCACGCCCTCGACAGAGAGAAACGGCAGGACCTTCTCGCGGATCCCCACAGCAGCCTTGGCAATCTTCAGCGTAAAGCTCTGAGCATCCTTCTGTCCCCCCACCGTCAGTACCAGCTTGGCGGTGATGCTGTAGCCATCCACCGTCGCCGTGCAGACAATGGTGCGTTTTCCGGCGCTGACGGTTTCCAGCGTCAGCGTGGATGCTGTGGAAAGCGCCGTATCGGGGTCGTTCTCGTAATACCAGCGATAGGCCGCGGATGTGCTGCTGTTGCCGTCCATGTTGGATGCAGCAGCAGTCAAAGTGACTGTGTCATCCTTGTTCGCCGTCAGTGCATAGCTGCCGTCCCCACCGGTGACATTGCCTCCGGTGATCGTCAGCGTCGCCAGCGGCGCGTAGGACACGATCACGTTCTTGATGATGCTCTCCGTCGCCTGCTCCGGACGGAGCCACTGGCCAGCCGTCGTGCGACAGTAGCAGAACTTCGTGGCACTCTCCCGGTACAGGAGCGCACCCACTGTGCCACCTTCGCTTCTGTTGGTGATGTTGCCGTAGGTGCCGCTGCCGCTTTTGAGCACCAGCTTGCCGGTATAGCCGCTCAGATTGCTGATGGTGCCGTTGTTGACAATGGCGACAACGCAGTTTTCCGCGTTCTCAATCTGGATGTCGGCGGCCGTTACGCCCGCCTTGACTTCTACTGTGCAGGTCTGATTGAGCGTGATGGTATCCGTATAATCTGCATTGATTGCCAGCTGTGCGCCATCCGTCAGTGCGGTCAGCGCTTCGCCCATGGTATCGTACCACACCATGCCCGCGTTTGCTTGGACGCCCGCGGCGGCCTTCCTGCTGCAAACCTTGCAGACACCGTCGGCACCATACTGGTGCGCTGCAAGCGGCGCGTTGGTTTCAATCGTCGTAAGTTCGGATGTTCCCTGCTCATCGCCGAAGTTCCGAGTGCAGCGTTCGCAGTGCCAGTGTTCCACTGTACCCTTGGCAACACAGGTGGGGTCTTTTGCGGGGACATGCTTCAGATCATGTCCGGCCGGAGGAAAATACACTTTGTCCTTTGTAAATTTATTACCGGACATATCCGCATTCAGGAAGAAATACCCGCAGCCGGTGCATTCCCAGCAGCGCGGGTTATAATAGTACTCGGTGCAGAGGTCGACATTTTGCTCATGAAGTACCGACGCATAAATCCCCTTATCCGATGTCAGCGCAAAGGAAATAGAGAAATTCTTGGTGCCGCCGGACGGAAGGGTTGCCGGAATCGTCGCCGCAAAGGACTCGCTGATCTTCTTGTGGCAGAACTCCGTATTTGTATCTATGAAGGTATGTGTTCCGCTGTAGGAAAAGAACGAATCGCCGCTGCTGTATAACTCGCACGAAGAATCGGTGCAGCGATACTGCACATCGTACTGGAGCGTAATCTTTTTGTCTGACTTCCACCGGGAAATGTCAACACCGGTTACTTGTATGCTTCCAAGTTCGCCGGTGTGTCCGTCCGCGCAGGAGGCGCTTGACGCGCTGAGCGTGAACGTCGCGTCACCGCCTTGGGCGGTCGCACTTTCTCCCTCCGCTGCTGCCGTCACCGGCAGCATGGTCAGCACCATGCAAAGGATGAGCAGGATGCTGAGCAATCGTTTTTTCATGTTGATTTCTCCTCCTTATCTTCCGCAGCCTCCATGCGGATCGTTTGTTTCCTTTTGCATCGGATGCAGATCACGGTCATTGCCACACCCACCGTGAAAGCTGCGATACCGACTACAATGTATGCACCTGCGCCTCCTTGCAGCAGCACAGAGCCATAGCTGTCCGTTACGGTGGGGAGACCGCCCGACTGTACCTGCCGTAAAAGAATGCCGATACCTGCAAAGAGAAGCAGACTGCATACGCGCAAGGTGAAAAGCACACGCCCTTCGCGCCGCTTTCTGTATTGCCGCGTTCTTCGCCGGATCTCCAGCATCCGGCTCCCCGTTCTGCCGGTCATGTTCAATGCCTCCTTTCGCTTTTCGTTACCGAGGCCGGTAAACAGCCCCTCTACTTACTAAAAGACAGAAAACCGAAAATCCTTCCACCAAAATCTGAATTTTTACAAAAAAAATTGAGCCGCCCGATCCGGGACGGCTCATATGTGAGATTCCATGCGGTTCAAAGAAAACCTCGCTGTCTTGGCAGCAGCTGTTTTACAAGGTACAGGCAGACGATCAGAAACGAGGGGAACAGGTATCCTGCCGTTTTCCATGCGCCCTCCGCCGTGATGAGCAGATTATAGATGGCGTGGAAGCCGATGCAGGCGCCGAGAACGCCCACAGTGCCGGTAGCCGCCAGCCAACGGCGGCGAAAGACATAAGAAACACCGAAGCCGGAAAGAACGCCGCAGAGAAGATGCAGCGCCCCGGCGGAGATCCCGCGGATCAGCAGAAAGTTAAAATTGGCCGCGCCGTTTTCCGTCAGGTAGCAGACGTTTTCAAAGGTAGCAAAGCCTACGGCGATCGCAATGGCTGCTGCCGGCATCTCTTTCGGCTCAGGCTCGAAAACCAGATAGAAAAACAGCAGCGGCAGAAGCTTCATGACTTCTTCGCATACGGGCGTGATCTCGATGGCGGCAACTGTGCCGTCCACGCCGTATTGCCCCATGAAGAAGCTGCTGACATAGGCGCTGAGCAGGCACACGGCCATACCGACGGTCAAGAACAGCGCATAGCGCCGAACGCGCCCATGGATGAAAAACATGGATAAAATCAGCGGAAGCGCAAGGCAGAGGAAAATGTTTTCAATATAGGTCAAGCCTGCTTCACCTCCCGCAGCGTCAGGGGCAGCAGCGCCGCCATAGACAGCGTCAGCGCAAGATCCACAGCATAGTAGAGCTGAAAGCGCGTATAATCGTGCGTGAAATTAGAAATCAGATACAGCAGCACCTGCAGCACAACACAGATGACCATCAGAATATCCCTCTTTCGATACAAGCCGCCGTGCTGTATGTGGGACACCGAGAGATACACGGTCGCGCCCGCCGTAAGCGCAAACAGTGCGGAAACAAAATAAGACGGGCCAAAATCGTGGTCGAGAAAAGCAACCGCTGCAATGATCGCAGCCGCGGCTCCGGCAGGGAGCGAAACACGAAGCGTCATCCCCTCTGTCCGCAATATTTGCATGGATAAGTAAAAGAGCCACGCAGCCAGCCAGGAGATCTCCGCCACATAGAAAACCTGCGGCCAGATACCGATGATGACCAGATACAGCACATAGTACATTGTTCCCATGGCGAAGCAGGCATAGGCGAGGGACAGGATCAGAAGATCACGGCTCCTGCGCCGCAGAGCAAAAATGCCTGCGGCAGCGGCAGCACAAAGGAGCACCACGATCTGAAAGAAGTTGTCAATGAGTTCAAAGCTCTCCATCTTCAGCATCCTCCCGCTTCTTTCTTTCCTCCCTCCGGCGCAGACGGTACAAAAGAACCGTCACGCAAACCCCAAGAAGAAACGCCAGAAGCCCCATGATGATATAACCCAGCGCAGCATGACTTCCGAGCAGGCTTGCCGTCCCAGAAGGGTGGACGATCCCGCCGTCCGCTGTGTTTCTCATCAGTCCCGGCATCAGTGCGCCGATGCCGATGACCAGAAGCAGGCAGACCGCCATGCACGCCGCATCCAGTCGGCGCTGTCTTTTTATTCGACGCTCCTGTTTGATTTCCGCTGTCCGCCTGTGAATCAGGCGGGCACGTGCTTCATTTGTCCGCATATGAAAATCCCCCCTGCTCCAAAATCGCTTTCAGGCTTTGCTTTCCGCGGTAGACCAGTTTTGTGATCTGGCTCTCGCTCCTGTTCATGACCGTTGCCGCGTCGCGGTAGCTCATATCCTCAAAATAGACCAGATAGAGCGCTTCCCGGTATTCTGCTTTCAGCTTTTCAAGCGCATCATAAAGCTGGCGGTCTCGCTCGCTGCGAAGCAGATCAGTATCGATCAGGGTGTCGCTTTGCGGCTCGAAGTCCAGCTCATCCAAGCGCAGGAAGACAAGACGGTGTTTCTGATTATGCCGAAGGGCAAGGTGGCGAGCGGTTTTGTAAAGATATGCCTTAAAGCTGCCCTTGCCCCCGATAAGCCGTTCCTTCGCAAAAAGCTGTGCGAAAGCTTCGATCATCAGATCCTCCGTCTCGTGAATGTCCTTTATGTATCCGTTTATGTATAGCGTCAGCGCATCGCCGTAGCGCTCGGCCAGCAGGTCGGCAGCCTTTTCCTCTCCGCTTAAATACCGCCGGTATGCAGCTTCATCGGAAACCATGCCCATCGCCTCCTTCAGCAGCTTTTCTGCGCGGGTCGGACGGCTTTTCCGCGTCCTCCGGGATCGCCCATGAACGCCCGAACCGGGACGCGCCGGGGATCCGCCCCTCGGCGCAATATTGGTTGACCC
>OKSO01000349.1_pt1 | contig 19662 bp, 18 predicted proteins | sample 1606241 | NCBI WGS metagenome assembly OKSO01 (sample SAMEA3879540, study PRJEB24766) | human gut metagenome | biome: human-associated habitat; feature: feces | place: USA | collected 1985/1987
TGGCATTCAGCCACTTTTTTGACACTCTGAAAGGAACACCCTTTCCGGTGTTCCTTTTTTGTTATATAATGTATCTGGTGAAAATCGGTCCAGACCGTAATAATAGTTTTAAGGAGCAGAAAAATGCTGAAATACAAGAGGATATCACTGAAGCTCTCCGGCGAGGCCATGGGCGGCGCGCAGGCTGTGGATTTTGACAAGGCGGAGGCTATAGCGAGACAGGTGGCGCGGCTTCACGAGCTTGGAGCAGAGATAGGTATAACCATAGGCGGCGGCAATATATGGCGTGGCCGCAGCTCCGGCGATATGGACCGCAACAGGGCGGATCAGATGGGTATGCTGGCGACTGTCATAAACTCTCTTGCCGTTCAGGACTGCCTGCTGAAGCTGGGGATCCCTGCCGTGGTGATGTCCTCAATAGATATGCCAAGAATAGCGGATAGCTATTCCTCCCGGGCTGCACATGCCGCCCTTGATGCAGGTAAGGTAGTCATATTTGCAGGCGGCAGCGGTCTGCCCTTCTTCTCTACCGATACCGCAGCTGCCCTCAAGGCCGCCGAGATAGGCGCGGACGCAATGCTACTTGCAAAGAATGTAGACGCAATCTATTCTGACGATCCAAAGAAGAACCCGAACGCCGTAAGGTATTCGCACCTCACCTACGACGAGGTCATCGAACGTGAACTAAAGGCTACAGACCTTACTGCCATAACCCTCTGCAAGGAGCAGAACATACCTATACTTGCCTTCGCCATGGCGGACCCGGACAACGTGGTAAAAGCCGTTCAGGGCGAGAGCATAGGTACGCTGATAGACAACGTGAAGTAAGGTATAAAGCGGGCGATACTGTGAACAATCTCTAATTGGGGATTGTGCGAAACAGGCATTTCCTGTAAAATATAGCTGAGCTTTTTATAAGATAAACTTTCAGGAGGTTCAAATATGGACGCTGTCGCAACCGCAAAAGAAAAAATGACCAAAACCGTAGCCGCTTTGGAGCGTGACCTCGGAACCCTCAAGGCCGGGCGTGCGAACCCCCAGGCCCTTGACCGCATAATGGTTGACTATTACGGCTCTCAGGTGCCGATAAACCAGCTGGGCAATATATCCTCCCCCGAAGCGAGGCTGCTGGTCATCTCCCCCTATGACGCCACTATGATAAAGGAAATAGAGAAGGCTATACAGAAGTCCGACCTGGGCATTAACCCCAGCAACGACGGCCGCCTCATACGTCTCGTATTCCCCGAGCTCACCGAGGAGCGCCGAAAGGAGCTTGTAAAGCTGGTGCGCAAGAAGGGCGAGGAGTCTAAGGTAGCTATACGTTCTATCCGCCGCGACGCCATCGATACCATTAAGAAGGCCAAGAAGGACGGCGATATAACTGAGGACGACCAGAAGCGCCAGGAAGAGCAGGCCCAGAAGGCTACCGATGAGTTCATAAAGAACATTGACAAGGTCATTGCTGATAAGGAAAAGGAGATAATGACGGTTTGATATCCGTACTTGGATACGAGCTTGGAAGGGCGAGAGAGCTGCTGGAAGCCGAAGGATACAGCGTGAGGTGCGTAGAGACCCGCAGCCGCAAGGGACTTAACGGCAACGAAAAACGGGTGATAAGGCAGCGTACTGATGGCAATGCGGTTGAGCTCATATGGGCCCTGTTCAAAACAGACTGCGAATATGGGGGATAGCGGTTAGTTCCGCATCCCCTTTTGTATCGGAGGATATTTTTACACAATGGCAAAGATACAGCCTCAAAGCGTAGGCTTGGCGCCGGAACTGCCACGGCATATAGGCATAATAATGGACGGCAACGGCCGTTACGCCACGCGGCGGGGCCTGCCGAGAAAGCTTGGCCACCGGGCAGGAATGGAACGGCTGCGGGGGCTTATACGTTTTTCATCGGATATAGGTATTGAGGTGCTGTCGCTGTACGCCTTTTCCACCGAAAACTGGAAGCGGCCCAAGGAAGAGATAGGGGCGCTGTTCGATCTTTTTCTGGAATACTTTATAAGCGAACTGGACGACCTGGATAAAAACAACGTCTGCATACGCATAATGGGCGACATGTCCGCATTTCCGGAAAAAATGGGCCAGGAGACGGACGAGGCCATGTACAAAACCAGAAACAATACCGGCCTGAAGCTCAATATTGCATTGAACTACGGCAGCAGGGCAGAGGTGGTACGCGCCTGCAATACCCTTATTGAGCGCGGAAAGCCCGTGGAAGAAGCTGATCTTATGAACGCCCTGTATACCGCAGGCCTGCCGGATCTTGACCTGATAATCCGTACGGCGGGAGAGCAGCGGTTATCCAACTTCATGCTGCTTCAGGCGGCATACGCCGAGCTTGTGTTCACGGACGTGACATTTCCCGAGCTTACGGACGAAAAATATGCGGACTGCATAAGGAAATACCAACGACGCACCAGAAGGTTCGGCGCGGTGACGGAATAAATCATCAAAAAGGAGAAGCGGCGTAATGGATAGCGGCAGGAAAACCAGAGTAATAGTAGGCGTGTTGCTGGGGTTGCTTTTCGTGGGCATAGTGGCTCTCGGCAGCATATTCCGCACCGTGGTATTTACCGTGGCGGCAGTGATAGCGGTATATGAAATGTCAAACATGATCTATAAAAAGACGGAAAAGAATATATTCGCGGCGCCCGCATACATCTTTGCGGCGCTGTGCTTCCCCATAGCCTCATTTTCGGCGGCCCTGGCGGCGAGGATGAGCGCCGCTACCGCCATAATGCTCCTCGGGGCGCTGTGCCTGATGCTCATTGCGGCGGAGAGGGTATTCAATAAGCTGCGCACCACGGAGGAGAGCATATACTCCGCGTTCATGCTCATATACCCCATGTCGCTGTTCGGGATGCTGGCGCTGATAATGCCCGCCGACGGGCTCACCTCACCGAAAAACGTGGGCCTGCTGCTGGTATTCATATGCCCGCTCATGGGCGACATGCTGGCCTATTACATAGGCTCCTCCATGGGCAAGCGAAAGCTCTGCCCCGAGATAAGCCCTCATAAGACGGTTGAGGGAAGCTACGGAAGCTTTCTTGGCGGGCTGCTGGGCGGCTTTGTATGCTTCCTGCTGCAATTCATATGGGGGCTGCATCTGCCCATACTTCCCATGCTGCTTGTGGGTATTATCTGCGGAGGAGTAGGGCAGATAGGCGACCTGTTTGCGTCCGTCATAAAACGCTGGGCAGGGGCAAAGGATTACGGCAATATATTCCCCGGCCATGGCGGGGTGATAGACAGGTTGGACAGCGTGCTCATGTGCGCACCGGTGGTGCTGTGTTACGTATGGCTCAGTATGCTGTGCTAAAGGAATGTAATAATGAAGAATATAGCTGTTTTGGGCTGCACAGGCTCCATAGGCAGGCAGACCCTTGACGTTATCAGGGCTAATCCGGATAAATTCCGGGCGGCCGTGCTTTGCGCGGGCAGAGATGCCGGCGCCATGTTTAAAGCGGCGGAGGAATTCCGCCCGGATTATATTGCCATGGCGGAGGAGGCTGCGGCGGATAAGCTCAGGCAAAGCGGAATAAAGGCAAAAATAGCCGGCGGTGAACAGGCGGTGCTGGAAGCGGCGGCCTATGAGGGCGCCGACATAATAGTAAACGGCATAAGCGGCTTTTCAGGAATGAAGCCGCTGCTTGCAGCGCTGGAAGCGGGCAAAACCGTTGCCCTTGCCAACAAAGAAAGCATCGTCTGTGCCCACGACCTGGTAAATGCCGCGCTGAAAAAGGGCGGTGCCATAATACCGGTGGACAGCGAACAGAGCGCCATATTCCAGTGCATGGCGGCGGGAAACCACGGCGAGATACAAAGGCTCATACTTACGGCCTCCGGCGGTCCCTTCAGGGAATATACAAAGGAACAGCTCAAAACCGTCACGCCGGAGCAGGCAGGGCATCACCCAACCTGGAAAATGGGCAGAAAGATCACTATAGATTCCGCCTCCTTTTTCAACAAGGGCCTCGAGATAATGGAGGCGAGCTATCTTTTCGGCATACCCGGGGAAAGGATAAGCGTATTGGTACACCCGGAGTCCATAGTGCATTCCATGGTGGAATACACGGACGGATGCAATATGGCACAATTATCCAGGCCCGATATGCGGCTTGCAATACAATATGCGCTGACATACCCGGAGAGGACTCCCGGCGAGTTTGGAAGGCTTCGCCTTGAGGACATGGGCAAAATAAGCTTTTATGCGCCTGATACCGATAAATTTCCGGCAATACCCATGGCGTATGAGGCGCTGCGCGAGGGTGGGGCGCTGCCCATAGTTTATAACGGCGCAAACGAGGCGGCGGTGGATATGTTCATACGGGGCAAGATACGCTTTGACGAGATAGCCGACGTGGTCGGATACGCCATGAGCAGGGCGGACAGGGGGAATATACTCTCCCTTGAGGACATAATAAAAACAGACAGGCAGGCGAGGAAGCTTGCATTTGAGAAAGGAAACGCATAAATGACGCTGTTGTCAATTGTTGGCGCGCTGCTGGTGCTTACGGTGCTGGTATTCGTACACGAACTTGGGCATTTTTACGCGGGCAAAAAGCTTGGCTTCAGAATAGACGAGTTCGCCATAGGAATGGGTCCTGTGGTGTGCAGCAAGGAGAAAAACGGTACCCGCTTCGCGATCCGGGCGCTGCCCATAGGCGGCCTATGTGCCTTTCACGGTGAGGATGAAGGTGTATCCGATCCCGAGTGCTTCAATGCGCAGCCGGTATGGAAGCGCATGATAGTGGTGCTGGCCGGCCCGTTTATGAATATACTTCTGGCAGTGGTGCTGGCCGTGATCATACTTATGACCTACGGCGAGTATATGCCGATGATAAACGACTTTACCGCAGAGAACACCCCGGCGGAGGCCGCGGGCATACAGGTAGGCGATATCATAACCGAGATAGACGGCAAAAGCATAACCTACTATGCGGAATGCACGGATTACATAAGGCAGGCGGATCACGCCGGCATAGAGGTAACGGTAAGGCGCGGCGGCAGCGACGTGACACTCACCGCCCGCGACATATACGATCCCGAAAGCGGAAGCAACAGGCTGGGCATATATATCTCCCCCGAAAGACTGCGCTACGGCCTGCTTGAGGCTGCGACAAATTCGGTACGTTACACCTGCTATATTGTAAAAGAGATGTTCAAGGTGCTGGGCGGCCTGTTCACAGGAAGCGTTACCTCCGACGACGTCGCCGGGCCGGTGGGCACCATAAGCATAATAGGTCAGGCGGTGAGGGCCGGCTTTGAGGTGGTGCTGCGTCTCGGAGTGCTTATCAGCATCAACCTTGGCATAATGAACATACTGCCAATTCCGGCGCTGGACGGCGGAAGGTTCCTGTTCATGGTGATAGAGGCGGTTCGCGGCAAGCCCATACCTCCCGAGAAGGAGGGAATGATACATATGGCGGGGCTGGTGCTGCTCTTCAGCCTTATGATACTGCTTACGGTAATGGACGTAAGAAAGCTGTTTTAGCCGTATTATGGCAGACCGATTTGTGGGGGAAGGATGAAAAAAACAAGAAAAGTTATGGCAGGGGCGGTGCAGATAGGAGGCGGCGCCCCCGTCACCATACAGTCTATGACCAATACAGACACGGCGGACGCGATAGCTACCGCCGATCAGATATTGGCCCTTGAGGAGGCGGGCTGCGAGATAGTCCGCTCTTCCGTGTACAATGAAGCATGTGCAAAGGCAATACCCGAGATAAAGAGCAGGATACACATACCACTCGTGGCGGATATACATTTTGATTGGAGGCTCGCCATAGCCGCCATGGAAAACGGCGTGGACAAGCTGCGCTTCAATCCCGGCAACATAGGCGGAGAGGAAAACGTAAAAAGGCTGGTGGATTGCGCCAAGGCCCATCATGTTCCCATGCGCATAGGGGTAAACGGCGGCTCTGCGGAAAAGGAGCTTCTCCGAAAGTACGGAGGCCCAAAGCCGGAAGCGCTGGTTGAGAGCGCGCTGAAGCACGTCCGCATGCTGGAAAAACAGAGCTATTATGACATGGTCATATCTATTAAATCCTCCAACGTGCCGAATACAATTGAGGCTTACAGGCTTATGAGCAGGGAGTGCGATTACCCCCTGCATATAGGTGTTACGGAAGCTGGCGGCGGTGAAATGGCCCTTGTAAAGGCTGCGGCCGCCATGGGCGCCCTTCTTGTGGACGGCATAGGGGATACCATGCGCGTATCCATGACCGGCGACCCTGTACAGGAGGTTTACGCAGCGAAGGAGATACTGAAGGCCATGGGCCTCAGAAAAGAAGGAGTGGAAATAGTCAGCTGCCCAACCTGCGGCAGAACCTGCACCGATCTTCTCAGCGCCGCCAACAGGGTGGAGCATGAGCTTTCCAGCCTGATACCCAAGGGAAAGTACCTTAAAGTTGCCGTGATGGGCTGTATTGTAAACGGCCCCGGAGAAGCGGCTGAAGCCGATATAGGCGTGGCCTTCGGCAAGGGCGGCTGCGCCCTGTTCAAGGGCGGCAAGCTCTTCAGGACAGTTCCTCTGGAGGCCGCCGTAGACGAGCTGATAGCCGAGGCGAAGGCCATGATGGAATAGACTATGGAACAGAAGCTTTTGACTATATTTGAAAAATACGGCCTTGGAGACGGCGAGATAACAGATGCCGGACTGAACAAGCGTGAAAATCTGCTGACCGTTACCGTGCGGTGCGGCCATATAACCAGCGCCGAAAACATAGCCTGTCTTGAGAGGGAGCTTTGCGCCCTCATGCCGGGCTGCCGCACAAAGGTAATAATCAGGTGCGGCGGGCTTTCGGCGCTGCTGTCCGGCCGCGACCAGGATACGCTGAACATACTCAAAAAGACATGGTGCGACATACTTCCGGTATGCCGCCCCGCGATACACAGCTCCGTCTGGGATTATGAGGGTGGCACGCTCAAGGTAAGGATACCCTGGCAGGTGTTCGAGCTGGTCTCGGATCCGAGACATAGGGAAACGGTAAAGTCATATTACCTCGATCGGTACGGCATAGAGACTGACATAGAGCTTACCGCGGACGATACCATGGAGCTGACGCTGCCCAAGGAAGAGGAACGGCCCACCTGGCAGCCTAAAAAGGCTGCGGAGGCCAAGAAAAAGGCACTCCCCGACAGGGCGGATGTGATATATGGCAAGCCCATAAAAAAGACCGCCATAATCCAGCAGCGCGACGTGGACGAGACTATGTGCTACGTCACAATAAAGGGCGAGATACTAACCCTGGAGACTACAAAGCAGAAAAACGGCAGGACTATACTGACATTTGCCATAAGCGACCATACAAACACGATTCCCTGCAAGATGTTTCTCGAGGAGGGCGAGAATGGCATCGTCGATACCATAGCCGGCATACAGAAAAAGAAGGATATACTTATCGTCGCCGGAAAGTATATGATGGATCAGTGGCTCAGGCGAATGTGCGTATTCCCGCGGGACGTGGGCTGGGAGCCAAGAGCGGTGCGCACGGACAAGTCCGAGGAGAAGCGCGTAGAGCTGCATCTTCATACCAAGATGTCCAGCATGGACGGCCTGACAGACGTTAAGGAAGCCATAAAGACCGCAGCCCGCTGGGGCCATAAGGCAATAGCAATAACGGATCACGGCGTGGTACACGCCTTCCCGGATGCGGTGGCACAGGCAGACAAGCTGAAAAAGGACGGCAAGGACATAAAAATACTGCTGGGCGTCGAGGGATACCTCATGCCCGACAGCGAGCTTATAAAGCGGCCGGAGCAATACGTGGCGATAGGCGTGGTAGCATATCCCGGCGTAAAGGAGGACGACGTATTCGAGATAGCCGCGCTGCGCTTTGACGAGAGCGGCGAAAAGGAAGGCTTATCCATAATAGTCAACAGCGGCGCGGCGCTGACCGATGCCATGGCCGAGGAGGCAGGGCTTACACGCGAAATGATAAACGGCGGCGTGAGCCTGAAGGACGGGCTGAAGCAGCTGTATGACTTTATAGGCGATGGAGTGAAGGTGATACACGACCCGCTGGAGCTGAACAACCTCAGGCAGCACGGCCTGCGCTTTGATATGGAGCTGGACGCGCACTGCGTAAGCACCTCCATGCTGTTTCATTACCTGCACAGGGAAAGCAAGCAGACGGATATGAGGACTGCGGCGGAGGCGCTGGGCGTGGAGCATTGCGGCGGCAGAGCTATGGAAAGGGCGAGGACTGCGGCAAAGATAATGAACGCCGTACTGTCCGAGATGACCGCAAAGGACATAGAAAAGCTGCCGCTCATAGACGCGGTTCCCAAGGAAAAGGGAAAGGGCCGCAGGCTCACCTACCATATAATCATAATGGCCAGGAACCACGAGGGCCTTATGAACCTTTACCGCCTCGTGTCATATGCTCACCTCGAGCACCTGCGCAAGGTACCGCAGATACCCAGAAGCCTTCTCAATATGCACCGCGAGGGCCTTATAGTAGGCTCCGCCTGCGAGGCAGGAGAGCTGTTCCGGGCGGTGCTCAGGGGGGAGAGCGAGGAAAAGCTCATGTCCATAGCGGACATGTACGACTATCTAGAGATACAGCCCATAGGCAACAACGCCTTCCTTATGCGAAACGGTACAGTGGACACGGAGGAAGGGCTTCGCGATCTCAACCGCAGGATAGTAGCCCTGGGCGACAGGATGGGCAAGCCTGTGGTGGCCACGGGGGACGTACACTTCCTGGAGCCGGACGACGCGCTTTTCCGCAGCATAATAATGCACGCAAGAGGCTTTGACGACGCGGAGCAGCAGGCCCCCCTATACTTCAAGACCACGGATGAGATGCTGGAGGAGTTCTCCTATCTGGGCGAGGAAAAGGCGAGGGAGGTAGTAATAACCAACCCCAACATGATAGCCGACAGCTGCGAGAGAATGAAGGCATTCCTGTCAGAAAAGGGCACCTATGCCCCCACGTTCCCCGGCGCAAACGACGAGCTGAGGAATATGGCGCTGAAGAAGGCTCACGAGATATACGGGGACGAATTGCCGGAGGTGGTGCAGAAGCGCCTTGATAAGGAACTGAATTCCATCATAGGCAACGGCTATTCCTCGCTGTACCTTATGGCACAGCGCCTTGTACACAAGTCAAACAGCGACGGGTATCTCGTCGGTTCCCGAGGCTCAGTAGGCTCTTCCTTCGTGGCCAACATGGCGGGCATAACCGAGGTAAACGCATTGCAGCCCCACTATGTCTGCCCCAACTGCCGGCACAGCGACTTCGACATAGACCGTACCAAGTATGCCTGCGGCGTGGACATGCCGGATAAGGACTGCCCCGTCTGCGGCACAAAATACAAAAAGCTCGGCTACGAGATACCCTTCGAGGTGTTTCTGGGCTTCAAGGGCGACAAGACCCCGGATATAGACCTTAACTTCTCAGGGGATTATCAGCCTGTAGCGCATAAGTACGTTGAGGTGATGTTCGGGGAGGGCCACGCCTTCCGTGCCGGAACCATATCCGGCGTAAAGGACAAGATAGCCTACGGCTACGTCCGCTCCTACTGTGAGGCAAACGGCATAAACGCCAGCAAGGACGAGATGGATCGCATGGTGCAGGGCTGCACAGGAGTTAAGAAGACTACCGGCCAGCATCCCGGCGGCATAGTCATAGTGCCAAAGGAAAACGATATAATGGAGTTCACCCCGGTGCAGTACCCGGCGGACCGCAGCGAGGGCGATACCATAACCACCCACTTCGACTTTCACGCCATGGACGACAGGCTGGTAAAGCTGGATATACTGGGCCACGATGATCCGACGGTGCTTAGAATGCTGAAGGATATTACCGGCTTGGACCCCCAGACAATACCCCTTGACGACCCTGAAACTATGAAGATATTCCGCACCAGCGAGCCTCTGGGCGTGACGCTGGACGAGCTGGACTGCGACGTGGGCAGCATAGCAATACCCGAGTTCGGCACCACCTTCGTGCGGCAGATGCTCAAGGACACACGCCCTACTACGATGGAGGAATTACTCAGGATATCCGGCCTTTCCCACGGTACCGACGTATGGCTGGGCAACGCTCAGGAGCTGGTATTGAGCGGCACCGCGACACTGTCGCAGGTAATATGCACCCGAGACGATATAATGAACTACCTTATACTCAGAGGCGGCGACCCATCCATGTCCTTTAAGACTATGGAGAGCGTCCGCAAGGGCAGAGGCCTTACCCCTGAGATGGAGGAGCATATGCGCTCCATAGATACGCCTCAGTGGTTCATAGACTCCTGCAAAAAGATAAAGTACATGTTCCCCCGCGCCCACGCAGCGGCCTACGTCATGATGGCCTTCCGAGTGGCCTACTACAAGGTGCATATGCCCCTCGCCTTCTATTCCGTTTACTATACCGTTCGAGCGGACGCCTTTGACATAGCCCAGGCGGAGGGCGGCGCCCAGAAGGTGCTTGCCAACATAAACGCCATAAAGAAAAAAGGCAACGATGCGGATAAAAAGGAAGAAGACCTGCTGACAATACTGGAGGTGGTCTTTGAAATGAACAAGCGCGGCATAGAGCTGCTGCCTGTGGACCTGTATAAATCCAAGGCCAGCCAGTTCATAATAGAAGACGGCAAGATACGGCCGCCCTTCTCATCGGTGGCGGGCGTGGGAGCCAACGCCGCCATAGGCATAGCCGAAGGCGCAAAGGGCGGCGAGTATACCTCCATAGAAAATTTTCAGGCCCGCACCGGCGCCAACTCCGCAGTGATAAAGGCGCTTGCGGAAGCCGGCTGCCTGAACGGGCTGCCCGAGACGGATCAGCTCTGCCTGTTTTAAAGAAGCCGGTATGTGCGGCGCTTTGATGCGAAATAATATGCTTGCATTATAGTGCCGCATATGGTACAATTTTGCTGTTGGTATATGGCAAGTTTGCTGTATTTTAGTTTTCAAGTAAGAGTGGGCGCGTCCTGCTCTTTTGTTTTGAATAGCGGAGGAATATAATGAAAACCACCCAAACAGTGGAAGCTCTTCTCCGTCCGGTAGTTACAGGCATGGGCTACGAGCTGGATGAGGTAGAGTTTCAGAAGGAGCAGGGTAATTGGGTGCTCACCCTGTACATAGAGCATCAGGACGGAAGAAGCGCCACCATAGATGACTGCGAGGCGGTGAGCCGGGCCGTAGACCCCATATTGGACGAAGCAGACCCCATAGAGCAGGCATACTACCTCAGCGTGTCCTCAATAGGCATCGACAGGCCGCTCAAAAAGGATAGGGACTATCAGCGCAGCCTCGGCAGCCCCATTACGGTAAAGCTTTACGCTCCACTCAAGGGCAAAAAGGAGTATACGGGCGAGCTTTTGTCATATACGCCCGATTCCTTCACCATAAGCGTAAAGGGCGAGGAGATGACCTTCCAGAAAAAGGACGCTTCAAAGGTGCAGCCCTATATAGACTTCAAGGCTCTGGAAAAGGACCTTGACGAATTAGAAGCAGATTTTGAAAATATAGAGACAGAAGAGGAGAATTGACAATGAACGCCGAATTCATAGAGGCACTGAATGCCATAGAGAAAGAGCGCGGGATAAGCAAGGATATACTGATAGACGCATTCGAATCCGCATTGATAGCGGCATACAAGCGCAACTACGGCGCAGTGGGAAACGTCCGCGCCACAGTGGATAGGGATACGGGAGAGGTGCAGATATTCGCCTCCAAGACCGTCACCGAAACGGTGGAGAACCCCTATGCGGAGATATCTCTTGCCGAGGCGAAGAAGATCAATTCCCTCTATGAAGTAGGCGACGTTCTGGAGGAGGAGGTAGACCCCCGCAAGTTCGGCCGCATAGCGGCCCAGACCGCCAAGCAGGTGGTTGTTCAGCGTATTCGCGAGGCCGAGCGCGGCGTCATATTCGATGAATTCGTAGAGAAGGAAAACGAGGTGCTTACCGCCATAGTCCAGCGGGTAGAGAAGAACGGCATCTATGTAGAGCTGGGCAAGACAGACGGCTTCCTTGCCGCCTCCGAGACCATAGCGGGGGAGACTTATAACACCAGCGACAGGCTGAAGGTTTACGTCCTTGAGGTGCGTAAGACCAACAAGGGCCCGCAGGTAATAGTTTCCCGTACCCACCCCGGCCTTGTTAAGAGGCTTTTCGAGCTGGAGGTTCCCGAGATACAGACCGGCATAGTCCAGATAAAGTCCATAGCGCGGGAGGCGGGCTTCCGCACCAAGGTGGCCGTTTATTCTTCCGACCCTCAGGTGGACGCCGTGGGCGCCTGCGTGGGCCAGAAGGGGATAAGGGTAGAGCGCATAGTAAACGAGCTGCATAACGAAAAGATAGATATAATAGAGTGGGATCCCGATCCGGCAGTATATATTGCCAAGTCCCTTAGTCCTGCCCGTGTTATGATGGTATACATCAACGAGGCGGAAAAGGCCGCAAAGGTGATAGTGCCAGACAATCAGCTTTCCCTTGCTATCGGCAAGGAAGGCCAGAACGTCCGCCTTGCCGCCAAGCTCACAGGCTGGAAGATAGACATAAAGAGCCAGAGCCAGGCCGAGGAGGACATGGATATAGCCGACGCCGACAGCGAGGCGGACGGCGGCTTCGAGGAATAGTTTTGGAGGATCAGCAATGCCTGCTAAGAAGGTGCCTATGAGAATGTGCGTGGGCTGCCGCGAGATGAAGCCAAAGAAGGAGCTGCTGCGCATAGTCCGCTCTCCCGAGGGCGAAATAAGCGTGGACCGCACCGGCAAGGTCTCCGGCCGCGGCGCGTACATATGCGCCAACGCAGAGTGTCTGAACAGGGCCCGCAAAATAAAAGCGCTGGAAAGGGCGCTGGAGCACGGAATAGAGGACGAGGTTTTTTCAAGGCTCGCTTCGGAGATAACCGGCGATGCAGAATGACCGTCTGCGTACAGCTCTGGGCTTTGCGGCCAAGGCCGGGAAGTGCATATCCGGCGACTTTGGCGCGGAAAGAGCCGTTAAGGACAAAAAAGCCCTCATAATAGCTCTGGATAACGGCGTGTCCGCCGCAACACGGGAGCGCTACGAGGGAATGTGCCAAAGAGCCGGCATACCCTGCGTGTATCTCGAAGACCTTGGCAGGGCGATAGGAAAGGATAACCGCATGATAGCCGCGGTGACAGAGGCGGGCTTTGCCCGTATGATAGAAGAGACGTATAAGACTTCACAGCAAAAGTAACATACCGGGGGGTAATATCTATGGCAAACAAGACAATGGATTCCGCACGGGAATTTGAAACCCAGGCAAAGGAGCTTCTGGAACGAGTAAAGCGAATGCAGAACGATCTGGGGGCGGCCCTTCAGTCCGTAAAGCGGGCGGAAAGCGAGCTTATAGATAAAGAAAAGCGCGCCGAAAAGGAACGCATGGAGAAAGAAAGGGCAGAGAGACTCCGAGAGGTCCTCACCAGCGAGGGCGACCTTGCCTTCCACGTAGGCGACGACAGGGCGGAGGAGCAGCCAGCCCCGGCAGAGAGCAAGAGCGAAGTAAATGAGAAGCCGAAGTCGGAGCCGATGAAGGAGCAGAAGGCGGAGGAAAGCGTACAGCCAAAGGCGGAGGAAAGCGTACAGGCAAAGGCGGAGGAACCTGCAATGGCGGATAGGAAGCCTGAAGAAAAGCCCGAAACAAAGGCGAAACCCGCACCAGCAAATAAGCCTGTACAGCAGCAGCGCCCGGCCTATGAGCGCAGGGAACCTCAGCGCAAAGAGGACGGCAGGCAGCAGAAGCCACGCACTGACAGGCCGCAGCGACCCGCAGACCGCCCGGAGCGCACAGACAGACCTCAGCAGCGCCCCGTACAGGGAGGCTACCAGCCTAAGCCGGCGGCCCGCGCCATGGAATCCGCTGCGCCTTCCGTAAGGGATCAGGGCAAGAACCGAAGCCAGAAACCCCAGACAAGAGATGAGGAGCGCAAGGCGCCAAAGAATAAGAAAACCATTATGAAGGAAAACACCAGAGCAGCAGGCAGCTGGGACGACGACGCCCCAATGAGCCGCAAGCAGAAGCGCAAGCAGCAGGCGTTACATAAGCCGGAGCCGGTAAAGATCGACAAGGCCGTGCTGACTACCGAGACCATAACCGTAAAGGATCTTTCCGAAAAAATAGGCAAGCCTGTGGCCGAGATCATCAAAAAGCTGTTTATACTCGGCATAATGGCTACCATCAATCAGGAGATAGACTACGACACCTGCTCGCTCATCGCCGCCGATTACGGCATAGAGCTGGAGCTCAACATAGCCAAGACCGCCGAGGACGTGCTCAACGAGAGCGTTGAAGAGGCGGATTCCGAGGAGAACCTCGTACCACGCCCGCCGGTAGTCACCATAATGGGCCACGTGGACCACGGCAAGACCTCGCTGCTCGATGCCTTCCGCGAAAGCAGCATAACCGCGGGCGAGGCAGGCGGTATAACCCAGCATATAGGCGCGTATACCGTATCCTGCAAGGGGCGCACCATAACCTTCATAGATACCCCGGGCCACGAGGCGTTCACCTCCATGCGCGCCCGCGGAGCCCAGGTAACGGATATAGTAATACTGGTTGTGGCGGCGGACGACGGCATCATGCCGCAGACCATCGAGGCCATCAACCACGCCAAGGCGGCGAACGTTCCGATAATCGTCGCTATCAACAAGATAGATAAGGACACCGCCAATCCGGATCGGGTAATACAGCAGCTCACCGAGTACGGCCTCGTAGCCGAAGAATGGGGCGGCGATACCATATGCGTGCCGGTTTCCGCGAAGAAGCGCATCAATTTGGATACGCTGCTTGAAATGGTACTGCTTCAGGCGGATGTTCTGGAGCTTAAGGCAAACCCCGACAGGGCGGCCCGTGGCACCATAATAGAGGCAGAACTGGACAAGGGCCGCGGCCCTGTGGCTACCGTACTGGTACAGAACGGTACCCTCAAAATAGGCGATCCCATAGTCGCGGGCACAGCCTTCGGCCGCGTACGCGCAATGATGGACGACAAGGGCCGCAGGGTGACCTCAGCCGGGCCAAGCCAGCCTGTAGAGGTACTGGGCTTTGGCGAGGTGCCCTCCGCAGGCGATGTAATGAACGTTGCGGAAGTAGATAAGCTGTCCCGCCAGGTGGCGGAGGAGCGCCGCGACAAGCTCAAGGCGGAGCAGATACGCAATATGTCCAAGGTATCCCTGGACGATCTGTTCAGCCAGATAGAGGCGGGCAACGTCAAGGATCTGAACATCATAGTAAAGGCAGACGTGCAGGGCACCGTAGAGGCTATAAAGCAGGCATTGGAGAAGCTCTCCAACGACGAGGTAAGGGTGCGCTGCATACACGGCGGCGTAGGCGCCATAACCGGCTCGGATATAGTGTTCGCCTCCGCCTCCAACGCGCTGGTAATAGGCTTTAACGTGCGCCCGGACGCCACGGCTCGCGAGGCCGCAGAACGCGAAAAGGTGGATGTGCGTACATACAGCGTCATCTACAACGTGATCGAGGATGTCGAGAACGCCATGAAGGGTCTGTTCGCACCCGTATACAAGGAGGTCGCTCTGGGTACTGCGGAGGTGCGCAATACCTTCAAGGTATCAGGCGTCGGCACTATTGCGGGCGCATACGTCAAGGATGGCAAGATCACCCGTTCTGCTCAGGTACGTGTAGTTCGCGGCGGCATAGTGCTCCACGACGGCAAGATAGCCTCCCTCAAGCGCTTTAAGGACGACGTCAAGGAAGTGGCGTCGGGCTATGAATGCGGTATCGGAATAGAGAACTTCAACGATATCCGCGAGGGCGACATGATAGAAGCCTATACCATGGAGCAGATAGAAAGATAATCAGGAGAGGCAGAAAAGATGTCCATTCGTTATGAAAGAATGAACGAGGAGATAAAGAAGACCATCAGCGAGATCATAAAAGACATGAAGGATCCTCGAGTCTCCGATATGACCACCATAATGTCAGTGGACGTGACCAACGACCTGAAGCAGGCCAAGGTGCTGGTAAGCGTTTACGACAAGGACGATGAGGTACGCAGGGGCACGGTGGAGGCGCTCAACCACGGCAGCGGCTTCATAACCCGCGAGCTGGGCAAGCGGATGCAGCTGCGCGCCCTGCCAAAGCTGAACTTCAAGCTGGACAACTCCATTGAGTACAGCGTGCATATTTCAGAGATTATCGACAGCCTGCACAAAAACGAAAAGTAGCTTGCTCTGGGCGGTGATGTGAAGCGTCATCGCCCGATTTTTTAGGAGGGAAGGCTTATGAAGGGCAGCATGGAGGAGATACTCCGCTTTGTAGAACAAAACGACGCTTTCAGCATAATATCCCACGTAGCGCCGGATGGGGATACCATCGGTTCGGGAACGGCACTGTCAAGGATACTGCGCAGGCTGGGCAAGCGTACGGAAAACGTATGCTGCGACCAAGTACCCGACGCGTATAAGTTCATACCGGGTGCTGAAGAGATGCTGCTGCCGGAGGATGCCCGGGGCTTCGATGCGGTAATAGCGGTAGACTGCGCAGATAAGGGCAGGCTGGGCAGTGCCGAGGGTATATTCGACAGGGCGGGCGTGACGGCCAATATAGACCATCACGGCACCAACGCCACGTATGCCGATAATAATATGATTGAGGAGACTGCCGCCTGCGCAGAGCTTATATACAGGCTTGGCAGGGCGCTGGGGGCGGAGATAGACGCGGAGACGGCTAATTGCCTCTTTGCCGCCCTCGTGACGGATACCGGCTCCTTTGCCTATTCCAACGTAACCAGGGACACTATGACCATAGCCGGCGAGCTTATCGCGTCAGGCGCTGATAATTCTCTCATAAACAGGTTGGTATATCACAACGAGCCGGCAGGCAAGGTGAAGATGTACGCTTACGCGCTGGAGAGGCTGCATTTATATTCCGAAGGGCGCATAGCCACAGCAATGCTTACGGAAAGTGAGATGGATTCCTTTGGCCCCGAGGCGTATACGGAGGGCATAGCCGAAAAGCTGCGGGATATAGATACGGTAGAGATAGCGGCGTTTTTGAGGCAGAAGGGAAAGGACGTAAAGGTGAGCCTTAGGGCTAAGCAATACGCCGATGTGGCGCGTATCGCCGCCTCAAAAAATGGGGGCGGGCATCCAAGGGCGGCAGGGTACACCGAATACGGCATGACCGCAGCTGAGGCTGAGAAGATAGCGGTGCGGCTTGCCAAAAAGGAGCTTGAAGAATGCTGGAAGGAGTAGTAAACGTATTAAAACCGCCGGGAATGAGCTCCAGTGACGTGGTGACGGACATCCGGCATATATTCAACATGAAGCGGGTAGGCCATACAGGTACACTGGATCCCGGCGCAGCCGGAGTGCTGCCCATATGCATAGGCCGGGCGACGAGGCTTTTTGATTACCTTGTGGACAAGGAAAAGGAGTACATAGGCGAGATAACCTTCGGTATAGCTACGGATACCCAGGACTCCTACGGCGCGCCGGAAGGACGCTCCGATGCTGTAGTTACCGGGGAGATGCTCATGGAGGCGCTGCCTAAGTTCACAGGCCATCAAAAGCAGACCGCGCCTTTGTATTCGGCCCTTTCGGTGGACGGAAAGAAGATGTACAAGCTTGCCCGGCAGGGCGTTGAGGTGGAGCGCAAGGTTAGGGATATAAACGTGCCGGAGCTTTCGTTCATATCACAGACCGGCTGCAACAGATATCTCGTAAAGATCGTCTGCTCCAAGGGCACATATGTGCGCACGCTCTGCCACGACATAGGCTGGAGCATGGGGGTTCCTGCCCACATGTCCTTCCTGCTGCGCACACGCTCCGGGGCGTTTGATCTGGACGGCAGCTTTACAATAGACGAGCTGAAGGAGCTTAAAGAAAAGGGCGAGCTTTATAAGGCGGTCATACCCATGGAGCAGGCGCTTATGCATATAGGCGAAGCCCGAATGACCCTGAACAAAAAAGGCGAACGGTTCCTGACTCATGGCGCGGAGGTGGTCTGTCCCGGCATAGAAGAACTGCCAAAGGATACCCCTCTCAGGGCATACTGCAACGGCAAATTTTTAGGAATAGCCAAATCAAACGGCGAGGCGGTGCATATATGCACATTCCTCGGTCAGGAAGAAGAATGAATAAAACAGCCATAGCTTTCGGCACCTTTGACGGGGTACACAGGGGGCATCAGGAGATAATAAACGCCATGCTCTCGGCGGCGGAAGGGAGAGGGCTGGATCCGCTCATATACACATTTTCCAACCATCCGGTGGGGCTTTTCGGCAAGTCCTTTTCCATGATAATGACGGACGGGGAGCGCATAGCCGCCCTGAAAGGCTTCGCCCCCGTTGCGGCGGAAAGGCTGGACAGGCAGTTTGCGGCAACGGAGCCGGAGGACTTCGTTCGGCACATGGCGGAAAAATACCGCATGGGCGCAGCCGTCGCGGGCTTCAACTATACCTTCGGCAGCAGGGGGGCGGGGAACATGGATACGCTCCGCCGCCTTGGGGGAAAATACGGCTTTGAGGTATACGAGATACCCGCGCTGATGTACGGCGGGGAGCCGGTATCCAGCACCCGGATACGGGCCTGCATAGAGCGCGGCGACATAGCCGGCGCCAACGCCATGCTGGGCCATGAGCTTGAGCTTAGCTGCAAGGAAACGTCACAAAACGGACACGCCGTGCTTAAAGTGGCTGATGGGCTCGTGCTGCCAGCCCCCGGGAGGTACATTACGGAGGCGGAGGGAAGGCGGCTCGTATGCGGCGTTTTGCCCGGTGGCTCCATCGAGCCGGAGGAGCCCTTTGGGGAGCCTAAAAAGCTGCGGTTTATCGACAGGATAGGCTGAAAAAGCTATTTACAACGCATTGACGCTGTGGTAAAATAAAAAGACCTTGAACCGGGGGCTGTGTTTTCCGCATCTCCAAGCGCAATACTCGGTTTCCGGCGATTTATAAAAAATATGGAGGAAGTAAAAATGACCAAAGCTGAAATCATCGCCAAGTACGCGATTCACGAGGGCGACACCGGTTCCCCAGAGGTGCAGATTGCTCTGCTGACCGAGCGCATCAACCACCTGAACGAGCACCTCAAGGAGAACAAGAACGACCACCATTCCCGCCGTGGCCTGCTCAAGATGGTCGGCCGCCGCCGCGGCCTTCAGAACTACCTTAAAAAGACCGACATCGAGCGCTACCGCAAGATATGCGCCGAGCTTGGCCTGCGCAAGTAATTGAGTGAGCATAAGAGCAGCCTTTAAGGCTGCTCTTTTCTTATTCGGCACAACATCTTGCGCCGCCCTGCGGGGAACGGCACGATTCGCCGAATTATTTATATTTTATTCACAGATTAGCTTTGGTATATTCATACGCAAAGGGGTATAATATGCTTAGAAAAGAAGCTGGCAAAGCAAAAAGCGAGGGAGGGCTTTTTATGAAGAAAAGATTATTTGCCATTATGTTGGCTCTGGCCATGCTGCTGGCCGCAGTGCCTGCGCTGGCGGAGGAAGGAGACGGTGAGGAAGCTCTTGAAAATGCTACGAAGATAACATGTAGCGATTGTAAAAAAGAAGTAGAATCGGTAGATGCTAATGGCCTATGCGCGGAGTGTGTTTTAAAGCAGAATAATACGCAGCAGATAGCAGTGCGCGGTTCTGACACAACTGGAGGCGGCGAAGCTGGCGCTCCGCGAGGGGCGGCCGGTCGACCTGGC
>OKSO01000355.1_pt1 | contig 19321 bp, 18 predicted proteins | sample 1606241 | NCBI WGS metagenome assembly OKSO01 (sample SAMEA3879540, study PRJEB24766) | human gut metagenome | biome: human-associated habitat; feature: feces | place: USA | collected 1985/1987
AGAATCTGGCAGAACAGATTCTTGAAGTAAGAGTCCCTATGCAGGATGTGGTGGAACTGAAGGACGGAGCCCGCAAGACGGTATCCAAGAAGATGTTCCCCGGATACGTACTTCTTAATATGGAAATGAACGATGATACCTGGTATGTCGTTCGTAATACCCGTGGCGTGACCGGATTCGTAGGTCCCGGAAGTAAACCTGTACCTCTTACAGAAGCTGAGATGAAGCCTTTGGGCATTAAGACCGAAAATGTATCGATCGACTTTGGCGAGGGCGACAGCATTGCTGTTGTGGCCGGAGTATGGAAAGATACTGTCGGCGTGGTGCAGAAACTGGACTATGGCAAACAGACAGCTACGATCAATGTAGAACTGTTTGGAAGAGAGACCCCTGTGGAAATCAGCTTTGCAGAGGTCAGAAAGCTTTAAGAAAGCTTACAAAGATATTTTCTTCCGGAGATATCCGGAATAAAATATAAACTCTCGGATCCGCAAGGGCCTGAGAGAGGCAGCACAAAAGGAACGGCAACGTTCCAGTGGGAGCAGGAGGCAGCACCAAAGCAGCCTGCGCCGAATTACCACATTATAGGAGGTGCCACAATGGCAAAGAAAGTAGAAGGATATATCAAGTTACAGATCCCTGCCGGCAAAGCAACACCGGCTCCCCCTGTTGGTCCTGCACTTGGACAGCACGGGGTGAACATCGTTGAATTTACAAAGCAGTTCAACGCAAGAACAGCAGACAAGGGAGATCTTATCATTCCCGTAGTTATTACTGTATATGCAGACAGAAGCTTTAGTTTCGTTACAAAGACTCCCCCTGCAGCAGTACTGTTAAAGAAAGCCTGCAACATCAAGTCCGGTTCCGGCGTTCCCAACAAGACCAAGGTAGCTACCATTTCCAAGGCTAAGCTTCAGGAGATCGCTGAGATGAAGATGCCGGATCTGAATGCAGCAAGCCTGGAAGCAGCTATGAGCATGATCGCTGGTACTGCACGCAGCATGGGTATTGTTGTTGAGGAGTAACTTATAAATATTTGGGAGGCAATCGACAATGAGATTGCCGCTGGAACCTAGGAGGTAAAATAATGAAACATGGTAAGAAATATACCGAAGCTGCCAAGCTGGTAGATCGCGCTACATTCTATGAGCCTAACGATGCTATCGCTCTGGTTAAGAAAACTGCAACTGCTAAATTCGATGAGACCATCGAGGTTCACATCAGAACCGGTTGTGACGGACGTCACGCTGAGCAGCAGATCCGTGGCGCAGTTGTACTGCCTAACGGAACCGGTAAGACTGTAAAAGTTCTGGTATTCGCAAAAGGCGATAAGATCAACGAGGCTGAAGCAGCAGGCGCTGATTATGTTGGCGGCGAAGAGCTGATCCCGAAGATCCAGAACGAAGGATGGCTGGACTTCGACGTTGTAGTAGCAACCCCTGATATGATGGGTGTTGTAGGTCGTCTGGGTAAGGTTCTCGGACCTAAGGGCTTAATGCCTAACCCTAAGGCTGGTACCGTAACCATGGATGTAACCAAGGCAGTTAACGATATCAAAGCCGGTAAGATCGAGTACAGACTTGACAAGACCAACATCGTGCATGTTCCCGTTGGTAAGGCTTCTTTCACTGAGGAAGCTCTGCAGGAGAACTTCAACGCACTTATGGACGCTATCGTAAAGGCTAAGCCCAGCGCATTAAAGGGTCAGTATCTGAGAAGCATCACTCTGACCAGCACCATGGGCCCCGGCGTTAAGATGAACGCCAACAAGCAGCTGTAAAAAAGCTGGAAAAACCGTTATCTTAGGCTTGACAAGCTGTGAAGCCTTGGATATAATATTGGTTGCGTTCCAAAGACAGCAGGTGGCGTAAGCCGTAAATCCTGCCGAGGATGGCACATCGTTATGATTGCTTTACCGTCCTCATGTCCTTTGGCATGGGGACGGTTTCCTTTTTATCGAACGCACCGACAATTCTGACGGAGGTGAAAACAAAGAATGCCCAACGCAAAGGTTCTGTCTGAAAAGCAGGCGATCGTGGCGGCGCTGACCGAAAAGCTGCAGAACGCAGCCGCCGGCGTCATCGTTGATTACAAGGGCATCACCGTGGCAGAGGATACCGCTCTGCGCGCTGAGTGCCGCAACAACAACGTGGAATACGCTGTCATCAAGAACACCCTGCTGCGTTTCGCTTTCAACAACTGCGGTATGAGCGAACTGGATGAGCAGCTCAACGGTACCACTTCTCTGGCTATCTGTGCTGATGATCCCGTCGCCCCCGCACGCGTGATCGCGGATTACGCCAAGAAGCTGAAGGATAAGTTCGAGATCAAGGGCGGCTTCATGGACGGCAAGGTCGTCTCCATGGAGACTGTCAATGCTCTGGCTTCCATCCCCGCGCTGCCCGTGCTGCAGGCACAGGTCCTGGGTACCATGCTGGCTCCCATTTCCGGCCTGGCTTGCGTGCTGAAGCAGATCGCCGAGAAGAACGGCGCTGCTGCCGAGTAAATCGGCTCCCTGACCCCCGCGGGCGGCAGGCCCGCACACACTTTACAAAAATCTCACAAATAGGAGGCTATCACAATGTCTGAGAAGATTACTGCTATGATCGAAGAGATCAAGGGTTTGACCGTTCTGGAGCTGTCCGAGCTGGTACACGCTCTGGAGGAGGAGTTCGGCGTTTCCGCCGCCGCCATGGCTGCTCCCGCTGCCGGCGCTGCTGCTCCCGCTGCTGAGGAGAAGACCGAGTTCGACGTGGTCCTGACCGGCTTTGACGCCGCTCAGAAGATCAAGGTCATCAAGGTCGTCCGCGAGATCTGCGGTCTGGGTCTGGCTGAGGCCAAGGCTGCTGTCGAGGGCGCTCCCCACACCCTGAAGGAGGCTCTGTCCAAGGACGACGCCGAGGCCATGAAGAAGCAGGTCGAAGAGGTCGGCGGCAAGGTCGAGCTGAAGTAAGTTTCTTACACAGTGAAAAAAGAGAGACGCAACGCGTCTCTCTTTTTTTGTCCATCGCGGTCATTGTCCCGATTTCGGGACACATCCTCTGATAAGCTGGGTACAACGAAACAAAGAGCCGTGCGCCCCTGACGGGGACGCGGCCAGACAGAGGAGGGGATCGTATGACTGCTATTTCCGTGATCTGCACCATGTGCGGCGCCGCCGCACTGTCCAAGGGCATCCTGAAGGCAATTGAGTACATTGGGCGCTGAATGTCCGTTGACAACCGCTTTCTCGTTCTATATAATATTTTTCATAAAAAAATATGACATACGCGGAAATAAAAGTTCCGTATGTAATGTGCTATATTAGAGCGAGAAAGGAAATCGTCTATGGATATTTTTGAGAAATGTTATGCGCCCTCGCTGGCCGGTGAGCTGAAGGAGAAGGGGGTGTACCCCTACTTCCACGCACTCCAGTCCCGGCAGGACGTGGAGGTGATGATGGAGGGCAAGCGCCGCATCATGCTGGGCTCCAACAACTACTTGGGCCTGACCACCGATCCGGTGGTGGTGGAGGCGGGCATCAAGGCACTGGAGCAGTACGGCACCGGCTGCTCCGGCTCCCGGTTCCTCAACGGCACGCTGGAGATGCATCTGGAACTGGAGGACGCGCTGGCCAAGTTCCTGCGTAAGCCTGGCGTGGTCACCTTCGGCACCGGCTTCCAGTCCAACGTGGGCATCATCTCCGCGCTGGTGGGACGCCACGACTATGTGATCTGCGACCGGGAGAACCATGCCAGCATCTACGCCGGATGCCAGATGTCCTACGGCAAGATGCTGCGCTATCGCCACAGCGACATGGCGGAACTGGAGAAGTGCCTCCAGCGCGTGCCGGAGACGGCGGGCGCACTGATCGTCACCGACGGCGTATTCTCCATGGGCGGCGACATTGCCAAGCTGCCGGAGATCTGCGCGCTGGCGGAGAAGTACGGCGCACGGGTGATGGTGGATGATGCCCACGGCTTGGGCGTGCTGGGCGAGGGCGGCCGCGGTACCGCCAGCTACTTCGGTCTGGAGGACAAGGTGGACGTGTACATGGGTACGTTCTCCAAGTCACTGGCGTCGCTGGGCGGCTACATGGCCGCATCCACGGAGGTGGCGGAGTATGTGCGCCACGCCTCCCGGCCCTTCATCTTCTCGGCGTCTATCCCGCCGGCCAACTGCGCCACGGCGCTGGCGGCGCTGCACGAGCTGGAGCGGCGTCCGGAGCTGCCGGAGCGTCTGCGCCAGCTGAGTATCTACGCCCGGAAGGGCATGACGGCGCGGGGGCTGACCATCCGTCCCTCGGCGCTGGAGGCGCCTACGCCCATCATCCCCATCTACACCTACGAGACGTACCGCACCCTGCGTGTGGCGGCGGATATCTACGACCGGGGCGTGTATGTGAATCCCACGCTGCCGCCGGCCACGCCGGAGGGCGAAGCGCTGCTGCGTACCAGCTACATGGCCACCCATACGGAGGCGCTGCTGGACGAGGCTATGGATATTATCGGTGAGGTGATGGCACATGAGTAACCGTGTTGCCATCGTCACCGGCGGTACCTCCGGCATTGGCCGCGCCACGGCGCTGGCACTGAAGGAAGCAGGCTGCACGGTGTACGAGCTGTCCCGCCGTGCACAGGGCGTGGAGGGACTGCACCACATCGCCGCCGATGTGACGAAGGAGGAGACCATCCGCGCCGCCGTGGCGGAGATCATGGCGCGGGAGGGACGCATCGACATTCTGGTGAACAACGCGGGCTTCGGCATCTCCGGCGCGGTGGAGTTCACCGACACGGCGGATGCCAAGGCACTGTTCGATGTGAACTTCTTCGGTATGGTCAGCATGAACCGCGTGGTGGTACCCATCATGCGCGAGGCGGGGCATGGCCGCATCGTGAACCTCAGCTCCGTGGCGGCGCCGGTACCGATCCCGTTCCAGACCTATTACTCCGCCACCAAGGCGGCGGTGAACGCCTACACCATGGCGCTGGCCAATGAGCTGCGTCCCTTCGGCGTGACGGTATGCGCCGTCATGCCCGGTGACATCCACACCGGCTTTACGGCGGCCCGCCGGAAGATCGGGGAGGGGGACGACATCTATCAGGGTCGCATCGGCCGTTCCGTAGCCCGGATGGAGCACGACGAGGAGACGGGCATGGACCCCGCCAAGGCCGGCGGCTACATCGCCAAGGTAGCCCTGCGGGAGGGGAACCGCCACCCACTGTACGCCATCCGCTTCGACTATAAATTCTTCGTGTTTCTGACGAAGGTGCTGCCGGCGCGTTTTTTGAACTGGCTCATCTATCAGCTCTACGGGAAATAAACAAAAGCATCGCACTCCAACGGAGTGCGATGCTTTTTTGCGGTATGAGAAGCGGTGCGGCTTACGGGATCATGCCCGTGCCGTCGATCAGGTCGCGGATCACCACGCTGCCCATCAGCAGTCCGGCGGTGGCCGGTACCCACGCCACGCTGGCGGGGACGGAGCGCCGTCCGGGAGGTGGCGCCTCCAGCTGCTGGGTCTCGGCGGGCTGCTCCGGACTGAACACCACCTTCAGATGGTGGATGTCCCGGGCCCGCAGCTCCTTGCGGATGACGCGGGCCAGCGGGCAGCCGGAGGTCTTGGAGATATCCGCCACCTGCAGCAGCGTGGGGTCCAGCTTGTTGCCGGTGCCAAGTGCCGTCAGGATGGGGATACGCCGCAGACGAGCCTGCTCGATCAGATCCAGCTTGCAGCTGACCAGATCAATGGCGTCCACGATGTAGTCGTAGTGGGCGGTGAAGAACTCGTCGCGGTGGGCCGCGTCGTAGGTGGCGCAGATGGGGTGTACCCGCAGGTCGGGGTTGATGTCCAGACAGCGGCGGGCTGCCGCCTCAGCCTTGTACTGCCCCACGGTGGAGTGCAGCGCGTACAGCTGTCGGTTGATATTGGTCAGCGACAGCGTATCCTGATCCACCAGCGTCAGCTCGCCCACACCGCTGCGGGCCAGACACTCGGCGGCATAGCTGCCCACGCCGCCCAGACCGAATACGATCACATGGCAGCGGGAGAGCTTGTCCAGCGCGTCAGCGCCCAGCAGCATCTGTGTGCGCAGAAACGCCTCGTTCATGGTGTCAGCCGACGTCCTTCATGCCGTCCAGCTCCTGGGCGTTGGCCTGCTCGAGCAGAGACTCTGTCCAGGTGTTGTAATCCTCGCTGGCCTTGTGGTTCTCCACGGCCACCTGCCACGCGGGTACATCCTGCCCCACGAAGTACATGACGTGGTAGCCGGTGTAGCTGCCCTCGTTATAGACAATGCCGGTGTCGCCGGTTTTACGGGCGGGATCGAAGCACCAGTCGTTGAACTCGGCGACCATCTGGCCCTTGGTGATCTTGGTGTACAGGCCGCCCTTGGTGTTGGAGCCGCCGTCCTCGCTGAGCTCGTTGGCCAGCGCGGCAAAGGCATCCTCCGTGCCGCCGTTGGCCTGCCACTGTGCCAGCGCGTCCTCAGCCTTGGCCTTAGCGCCGTCCTTCAGCGCCTGCAGATCGGCGTCATAGGTCTCGGAGTCCTTATCCAGAGAGGAGCTGTCCACGAGGAACAGGATGTGGCGCGCGTCCACGGTGTTGTACTCCTCGCGGCCGATGGAGCGGAAGACCACCACATAGCTGTTGGGGTCATCCTCCACAACGGCGCCCTCGCCGGCGGTGCGGGCGCTGTCGAACACCCATGCGCTCATGGCGGAGCCATTGTTGGAGCCGGCGTCCACGCTGCCATAGGTGCCCAGATCCTTGAAGTCTTCAGAGATCTCGGCCAGGCTCTCGCCGTTCTGATAGCGCGCCAGCGCAGCCTTGGCAGCAGCGGCAGCAGCGTTCTTGGCGGCGGCGGACTCCTCCTCCGTAGGCTGGACGGTGTTGCCGTCCGCGTCGGTGGTGGAGGGGGCGCTGCCCTTGAAGTAGATATACTCATAGGAGGCCACATCGAAGGTGGCGGGATGCTCCTGATAATCAGCCTCCAGCTCGTCGACGGTGTAGGTCAGGCTCTCCTCGTAGTGCTGCATATAGTGGGAGGCGACCTCATCGGCGGTCAGCATCTCCTCAAACAGACTGGGGGTCATGCCCTGCCCGTAAGCCAGCTTCAAATAGGACTTGAGGGAGTAGCCCTCGGGCTTGAGGGACTCCTTCAGACTGCTGATGGTCTCCTGTACCTCGGCCTTTATCGCGTCATCAGCGCCCATGCCGTTGGCATCAGCCGCCTTGACGACCATGGCGCGGAGGGACAGCTGCTTGACGGCGTACTCCTTCAGGAACTGATCCCAGGTGACGTCGCCCTCGTCGGTGACCTGCAGCAGCATTTTGGCGGTGTCGTTCATGACCTGCTGGGTCAGGGGCTTGGAGTTATCCAGACCGTAGTAGCCGGCCTGTGCGATGCTGTTTGCCAGACCGCGGTAGTAGTAGTTCACCTGTGCCACGGTGTAATTCTGACCGTCGATGGTGACGGCGTCGGGGTCGCGGTACAGGACGCCGGACTTCACCACCAGCAGCAAAGCGGCCACCACCACGAATACCACGGCGATGGTACCATACAGACGGTTGGCCTTGCGCTGCTTGGCCTTCTCCTCCGCCTCGCGGATGGCCTTGGGGTCCTTGATGCCCTGACTGGCCAGCTCCTGGCGGTTCTTCTTTTCTCTTGATGCGCTCATTTGTTTCATTCCTCTCAAAAACGGGCATAATACGCCCTTGGTGATAAAATGCCTGATTATTATACCGGATATTAGACGGTTCTGCAAGGGGAAACTGCCGGGAATTTATGAATCTTCCGGAAAGAAACGGACGCCTTACCGGAAAATGACCCAGTTCGTGGGGGAAAAGCGAGAAAAGCGCCCCTCCGCCGAAAGGCGGAGGGGCGCTCAGCGATGGGCAGCGGCCGCGTTATAACCTGCACAACTCGCAGGTGGGTCGTCTCCAACTGACTTTACTGCTTCCAACTTCCAGCCGCACGATGCAGCCGGGAGGCCTGCAAACCATCTGTTGATCCGACGTCCCCTATAACCAATGTCAGGATAAAAAAAGACCGCTGCCCATCGCTGAGGGCGGACGCGGCGTACCGTGTCCGCCGGACTCTGCGTATCGTGCCGCTGTGCCGCCTGTCAGGTGCAGGCGGCGGACGGTGAAAAGCGGCTGCCTCTCAGTCCTCGCCGTCCTCGTCGTCCATCAGCTGCTCCATGAACAGGTCGTAGACGCGATCCAGCTCCTCGTCGCTGTCCAGCGTGCTCAGCAGCTCCTCGCCGTTCTCCATGATGGACTTCAGGATGACCAGACCGAACTCCTCCGCCTTGGCCTCATCCTCGTCCTCGTCTACCGTGGGGAAAAATGCCATATACGTCTGGCCGTCCACCTCAATGGTGTCCACGTATTCCAATTCGATCTCGTTGCCGTCCTCATCGGTCAGGGTGATGAGATTGGGGCCGAATTCCTCGCTCATGGGAGATCCTCCTTCGTTGTGGTGCCCCTGCCGGGGTGAGTACACTATAACGGTTTCGGCGGAAAAATGCAAGTGCAAATGACGAGATATTTCCGGCGTGGATGGACTGAAAATGCCGCAAAACGGGGAAAATGAATGGGTTTAATATTGTATGGGTATAATTTTTTCCGTAATTGGCAGGTTTTGAGGAGTTGACAGCTATGGTAAAATAACTTTTATAGTGGGTTTTTATGGAATTCCCTTGGGAAAGCTCCGAATTCCTGCTGAATAACAGAGAAAGGAAGGTGCCCTGTGATGAAAAAACGCAGACAGGCAGCCGATCGGATCGATCGGACGCAGCAGAGCGCCAGACAGATAGAGAACAACGGGCAGGAGCGCAGACGGCCCCGCCGCCGCGGCTGGGGTACAGCCGGTCGTGTCATCGGGACGATCCTGCTGGTCTTTGTACTGACTGCCGCTATCTTCGCCGGTATTTTTTCCGCCTACATCAACAGCAGTATGCGAGGCCGTGTAGAGGTCTATCTGGACGAATTTGAGACGAAGGTCTCCACGGAGCTGTACTATCAGGAGCCGTCCAGCGGCGAGTGGACCATGTACCACACGCTGTTCCTCGACTCGGAGAACCGCATCTGGGTCGATCTGGAGCAGATCCCCAAGGATCTGCAAAAAGCCGTGATCGCCATTGAGGACAAGCGGTTCTACAAACACAAGGGCGTGGACTGGCACGGCACGGCGCGCGCCATCTTCAGCACCATCTTCGGCGGCAGCGTGCAGGGTGGCTCGACCATCACCCAGCAGCTGGTGAAGAACGTGACCGGCGACAACCAGAACACGGTGAAGCGCAAGGTGATGGAGATTTACCGGGCGCAGGAGATGGAGAAGCGCTACGAAAAGGACGAGATCTTGGAGGCATACCTCAACGAGGTGTACTTCGGGTACAGCTGCTACGGCGTGGTGACGGCGTCTCTGAAGTATTTCAACAAGGACGTGTCGGAGCTGTCGTTGGCGGAGTGCGCCAGTCTGGTCGCCATTACCAACAACCCCTCGCTGTACGATCCGCTGCAGACCGATTGGGGTCTGGAGAACAACCGCACCCGGCAGCTTCTGGTGCTGGGCGCCATGCTGGAGCAGGGCAAGATCGATCAGGCCGCCTACGACGCCGCCAAGGAGGAGAACGTGGTGTTCTCCAACGGCTACACCATTCTGGGCGGCCGCGTGGACGTGGACACCGACAAGAAGGATGACACCGATACCGACGGCGGCGATGAGCAGCCGGAGGAGGAGACAAAGACCGCCACATCCAGCCAGTCCTACTTCACGGACGCGGTCATTGAGGACGTGGCCGCCGCGCTGGTGGAGAAGTACGGCCTGACGGATTCCACCAACCCCGTGACCGGCAAGGTGACCACGGCCTTCGACCAGGGTGTCAACATGGTCTACGGCAAGGGCTATAAGATCTACACCACCCAGAACCCCGACTATCAGAAGATCGCGGAGGAGGTCTGCACGGATACCTCCAACCTGCCCTATACCAGCACCTATACCAATTCCTACGGCGATAAGGAGACGGAGCAGCTGCAGGTGGGCATGACCATCGTGGATCCCTACACCGGCTATGTGGTGGCCATGGTGGGCGGCGCCGGCGTCAAGCAGTATGACCGCGGCTGGAACTGGGCCACGTCCGCACGGCAGTGCGGCTCCGCCATCAAGCCCATCTCCGTATACGCACCGGCGCTGGACGACGGCACCATCAACGGCGCCTCCAGCATCGACGACTATCCGGTGATGGTGCTCAACGGCAGCGTCTATCCCAAGAACGCCAACGGCCGCTATATGGGGCTGACGCCGCTGCACACGGCCATCGCCCGCTCCACCAACACCTGTGCCGTCCGGGTGGTGCAGGAGTACGGCACCAGCCGCTCCTACGACTTCATGACCAACAAGCTGGGCTTCACTACCCTGACGTCTCAGGACGCACAGCAGGTGGGCAACATGGGTCTGGGCGGTCTTGACCGGGGCGTGACCACGGAGGAGATGGCGGCGGCCTTCGCAGCCTTCGCCAACGAGGGCATCTACACCGCGCCCCGCACCTTCGTCCGGGTGGAGGACGCCGACGGCAACGTGATCCTGGAGAACGAGGCCAAGTCCTCCGTGGCCATGAAGGACACCACCGCCGCACTGATGAACAGCCTCCTGCAGGAGGTTGTCACCGCCGGTACCGGCGGCGAGGGCCGGATCAGCGGTATGCACGTGGCCGGTAAGACCGGTACCACCAACAACGATCAGGACCGGTATTTCGTGGGCTATACACCGTATTACAGCTGCGCCGTGTGGGTGGGCTATGTCCACAACCAGCGCATCGTGGCCAGCGGCAACCCGGCGGCCTCCATGTGGCAGAAGGTCATGAGCCGCATCCATGCGGATCTGCCGGACAAGGATTTCTTCAGCTGCTCCGGTCTGACCTACGTGAAGGTCTGCGCCGACAGCGGTTTGCTGGCAACGGACAGCTGCGCCGAGGACTGCCGCGGCAGCCGCGTCTACTCGGCGCTGGTGGCGGCGGACAACGCGCCGTCGGCCTACTGCAATATGCACACCAGCCCGATCTATACCGTTAACTTCGTCGAAGAAGACGGTACCATCACCACTGCCAGCGGCTCTATGCTGGACTATGCCCGTCCGCGGCTGGAGGGCTTCGAGGACATCGAGGCAGAGGACGATTTTATGCTGACCGGCACCAGCTGGGGCGGCTTCTTCGGCGATGATGACGACGATGCCGATGAGCCGGACGACACCGGCGGTACCGGCGGGGAGGACGGCGATATCCACACCAGCTGGTGGGGATGACCGGCCTCCGCCCCGAGCGATAAAGCCCTGAAACAACAAGAGAGCGCCCCGACCTTGCGGCCGGGGCGCTCTCTTTATGCGTGCGGGATGTATACGGGTTATTCGGCGGACTTCCGGGCGGCCTCGCGGCCCATGCGGAACGCCTGCAGGTTCAGCTCCTTGACCTTGGCAGGCACCGTCTCGGCGACGATCTGCTCCCAGTCGATATCCGGGCAGCCCAGCGCGTCGCACATGGCGCCGAACAGCACCACGTTCATGCACTTGGGATTGCCCAGCGCCAGCGCGATGTCGCTGGCGGGTACGGCGATGGTCTTGAAATTCCGGGCCATGGCCTCGATACAGCCGGCGGGATAGACCTCGGCGCCGGAGGCGATGGTGGTGGACTTGATGGCGTAGTCATTGATGACGGCCACGCCGTCGGGCTTCAGGAACTCCGCGTAGCGGACAGCCTCCATCCGCTCCAGCGCCACCATGATGTCGGCCTCACCCTTGCCGAACACGGGGCCATAGACCTTCTTGCCCCAGCGGACCTGCGTGGACACGCTGCCGCCGCGCTGGGCCATGCCGTGAACCTCGCTCTGCTTGACGTCATAGCCGGCCTTCATAAAGCCGTTGGACATGATCTTGGAGATCAGGATGGCGCCCTGACCGCCCACACCTACCAACAGGCAGCTTTTCACATCGTTCATGTTACTTCTCCTCCTTTTCGATGGCGTCAAACGGGCAGGCCTGGGCGCAGACGGTGCAGCCCACGCACTGGGTTCGGTCGATGAACGCCTTGCCGTTCTCCATGGAGATGGCGGGGCAGCCCACCTTCAGGCAGCTCTTGCAGCTCTTGCACTTGTCGGGGTTGACCACGCACATACCGGTGTCGTGCTTCACCCGCTTGATGAGCAGGCAGGGACGGCGTGTGACGATGGCGGGGTGTTTGCCCTCGTTGAGGGCGGCCACCGCGTCGTCCACGGTCTTCTTCATGGCGGCCAGATCCTGGGGGTCTACGGTGAAGATGGGGGCGTAGCCGTAGGCCGCGAACACCTTCTCCACGCTGATCATGGGGGCCTCCTCGCCCATCAGGGTGTAGCCGGAGCCGGGGTTATCCTGATGGCCGGTCATGCCGGTGATGCGGTTATCCAGCACGCAGGGGATCATACGGCCGTTGTTGTAGATGATCTCGGCGGCGCCGGTCATGCCGCTGTGGAAGAAAGTGGAGTCGCCCATGACGCCGAACACCACCTTATCGGTGACACCCTCCCGCTGGAAGGACTTGGCCATGCCCATGCCGGCGGAGAAGCCGCCGCCCATGCAGATGCACACGTCCATGCAGTTCAGCGGCGGCGCAAAGCCCAGCGTGTAGCAGCCGATATCACCGGTGACCACATAGTTCTTGTTCTTGGACAGGGTGTAGAAGAAACCGCGGTGGGGGCAGCCGGGACACAGGGCGGGAGGACGCTTGGCCACCTGCACGTCGGGGATGGTCTTATAGTCGGGCTTGATGCCCAGCACACGCTCCCGCAGAAGCTGGGTATTCAGCTCGTACAGCTTGCCGGTCAGCTCCTTGCCGACGCAGTCGATGCCGGCGGCCTTGATCTCGTCCTCCATGAAGGGATCCAGCTCCTCAATGACGTACAGCTTCTCCACCTTCTCGGCGAAGCTGCGGATCAGCTCCATGGGCAGGGGATAGGTCAGACCCAGCTTCAGGAAGGATGTACCCTCGGGGAACACCTCCTTGGCGTACTGGTAGCTGATGGAGGCGGTGATGACGCCCACCTTGCCGTCGCCCAGCTCCACCTTGTTCAGACCGTTCTCCAGTGCGCGGGTGCAGCCGTACTCCGCCAGCTTCACCAGACGCTCCTCCACGATGGGGTGGTTCAGGTAGGCGTTGGCGGGGGCGCAGATGTACTTGCGGGTGTTCCGGGCGTAGGCGGGGGCGGTGTGCTCCACACGCTCGCCGAACTCCACCAGCCCCTTGCTGTGACAGACGCGGGTGGTGGTGCGGTACAGCACCGGGGTGTCGAACTCCTCGGAGATCTCGCAGGCCAGCCGGACAAAGTCCTTGCACTCCTGGGCGTCGCTGGGCTCCACCATGGCGATCTTGGCGGCCCGGGCATAGTGGCGGTTGTCCTGCTCATTCTGGGAGGAGTGGCAGGAGGGGTCGTCGGCGGTGACAACGACATAGGCGCCGTTGACGCCCATGTAGCCGGCGGTGAACAGGGGGTCGGCGGCCACGTTCAGACCTACCATCTTCATGGTGCAGAAGGCGCGGGAGCCGGCCACGGACGCGCCGTAGGCCACCTCGGTGGCCACCTTCTCGTTGGGCGCCCACTCGCAGTAGACGTCCTTGCCGTACTGGGGCAGGTTTTCCAGAATTTCCGTGCTGGGCGTTCCGGGGTAAGCGGAACAGACCTTGATACCGGCTTCGTAGACGCCGCGTGCGGTGGCCTCGTTACCGGACATCAGATGTTTCATAGCTTTTTCCACCTTTCTTTTTTCTCGCTGCCTGACTATATTGCCATGTACTTCTAAACGGATTTAATACTGCGCGGCCTCCTGCTGCCCGTGGAGCACGCGCAGCGCGCCCTCGGCCAGTGCGCGCATCTCCTCCTCACCGGGCAGGCGGATCACCTTGGCGATCTTGCCCACATAGGCGGTGATGTCGTCGCAGAACGTTTCGCCAAAGGCCATGCCGCCGGTGTAGACGATGGCGTCCACATCGAAATGCAGCACGGCGGCCATGGCGCCGATGTCCTTGGCCAGCTGGTAGACCAGCGCCTGATAGGCCTCGGCGGCCTTGGCGTCGCCCTCCGCCATTCTGGCGCAGACCACGCGGAAGTCGGTGGTACCCACATAGGAGAGCATACCGGCCCGGCGGCCCAGCGTCTTTTTCACCTCGTCCTTGGTCTTGCCGCTGAAGCAGTAGTCGATGAGCTGATTCACCGGCAGGCCGCCGGCGCGGTCCATGCCCATGGAGCCCTCGTCCTTTACGTTGCACACATCCACCACGCGGCCGTGCCGGTGGGCGCCTACGCTGACGCCGCCGCCCAGATGGCACACGATGAGGTTTACGTCCTCGTAGGCCTTGCCCAGCTCCTGCGCGGCCTTGCGGCCGATGGACTTGTGGTTCAGGGCGTGGAACTGGCACAGACGGCGGAATTCGGCAAAGCCGGTGTAGTGGGCCACCTCGGTCATCTCGTCCACGCATACCGGGTCCACAAAGAAGGCGGGGATGCCCACCATATCGCCCAGCTTCTTGGCCAGATACGCGCCCAGATTGGACGGATGCTCGCCGTAGGGCGCCGTCTCTACGTCGTGCATGACCTTGTCGTTGACGGCGTAGGTGCCGGAGGGGATGGGGCGATACAGGCCGCCGCGGCCGCACACCGCGTCGAAGTCCTCCAGCTTGTAGCCGGCGGCGGTGATGGTCGAACTGGTTCAGCTCCTCGGCGGAGTGGTCAAGCCCCAGCTTGTAGAGCTGCTGGTCCTCGTCGAACACCGCGATCTTCGTGCTGGTAGCGCCGGGGTTGATAACTAAGATCTTCATCGGTTCTCTCCTTTTTTTCGTATTTGGCATCGGGAAATTGTAAAATTTCACCGAATCATTTAATGAGCTATTCACATTATGGCACCGGCGGCTGCCGATGTCAACGGCGATCTGGAGATTTCCGAAAAGTTGGCATATCGCACAAAAAAGGACTGCCGGTGCTGGGCAAAACAGCACTTGCAGTCCTTTTGTTTTCAGTTCTCCGGCTGACGCCAGCCGTCCAGCAGGGCGGCAGCCATCCGGCGGCCGCGGGTCACCAGATCAAAGCCCTTCTCGTAGATACGCCACTCGAACAGCATACCTCGGTGGAGCGCCACCAGCTCGGCCACCAGCTCCTGCCCGTCCCGCTGGGGGGAGATGCTGCCCTCCTGCTGGCAGGCGGCGGTCAACTCCCGCAGGACGCGGAAGTACACGCGCGTTTCGTTGTCCCGCAGAATGGCTTGCTCCGGGTACTTCAGACCGTGGATGAAGCTGCGGTACAGGGAGGGGTCTTTGCTACTGATATCCAGCGCACGCCCCACAAAATCCAGCAGCTTGCTGCGGGCGGAAACGGTGGTATCGGACAGATACTCCCGCTCCAGCACCTCGTACTGGGCGTCCACGCTGCTGGTGATGTGTATGATCAACTCGTCCTTACTCTTAAAGTAATGATAGATGTTGCCCACGGAGCAGCCGGCGGCCTGCGCGATCTGCTCCACAGACACATTTTCAAAGCCGTCCCTGTCAAACAGGTCCAGCGCCACATATTGGATGCGGGAGCGCATCTCCAATGCCTGTCGTTTGCGGGTGGTCAGCGGTTTTTCCATAGCAGCTCCTTTGGCGTAGTTTTTTTCTTTATCATAGCAAGTTTTTGGCGGCAGGTCAAGGCGGGCGCGGGCGGGTTTGCAGGGCGTTTTCGTTAAAGAAAAAATTATCAAAAAAGGGGGTTGACATTTCCGGGAAGTCGAGCTATAATCTCACTTGTTCGTGACGCGCGAGTGGTGGAATTGGCAGACTCGCTAGATTCAGGTTCTAGTGCTCATTACGGGCGTGCGGGTTCAAGTCCCGCCTCGCGCACCATGGCGAGTGTTCTTATAGCATTTGAAAGGCTGTAAGAACACTCGCTTTTTATACAGCGAGTTCACAGGGGGCGTAGTTGACGACTACGCCTTTTCTTGTATTTACGGACACTTCCGGGATCGGCAGGGGCAGCACCGTTGGAATCTCAATCGTTCCGACGCAGTTATAGTGGATGCGAAGCCGCTGCTCCCATACGCCGTCGATCTTCTCAGCATTGAACACTTCAATCTTCTCAATCAGTTCGTTCAGCATCCTGGGCGTCAGTTTTCTCGCTCTGGTGTACTTGCGGACAAGACCGATAAACATATCCGTTGTCATGGAACGGCTGCTCTGCTTCTCTATTTCGGAGCGGAGCTTTTTTATTTTCTCCGCCAGCTCCTTTTGCTCGTCCTCATACCGCCGGGACATTTTTGCGAAGCGGTCATCGGAGAGCTTGCCGGAAACATTGTCCTCATAGATGCGCTCAAAAAGGCCGTCCAATTCTTCATCACGGGCAAGGAGCGTTCTTAGCTCTTTTTCCTTCAGCTTGCGGTCTGTCTGTTCCGCCTGCTTGGAATGACCGATCACAGCTTTTACAAATTCGTCCTCATAGAGGCTGGCGAATTTCATTAAGCGCCGTATCTCTCCCAGCACTACTTCCTCCAGGAAGTCTACGCGGACATAATGGGTAGAGGTGCAGGTGCCGCGATTGCCCTTGTAGTTGGAGCAGTTGAAATACTTGATCTCCGGATTGCCCTGATTGAAGTGAAAGTGAAGGTTACTGCCGCAATCGGCGCAGACCAACAGGCCGGAAAACATATTGTGTTCTCCATTGTTGGTGCGGCGCTTACGGATTTTGCCCCGCTTCTGCTGCACCTGCTCATACACAGCACGCTCGATGATCGCCTCATGGACGTCCTGGAACACCACCCAATTCTCACGGTCATTGTCGATTCGCTTCTTATTCTTGTAGGATTTGGAATAAGTTTTGAAATTGAGAATGTCACCACAGTATTCCTGCAGGGAGAGAATTTTGGTTATTGTGGAGCTGTTCCACTTGGTAGGAGGCTGCTGTTTGCCCTTGCCGGGGCGTTTGATGCCCTTCGTGAGCCAGTAGGCCCGCGGGGTCAGGACATCGTCCTTTTCAAGCTGGGCGGCAATCTGCTCTGTTCCGAACCCCTCCAAAGTCATGCTGTAAACGCGGCGCACAACCTGGGCTGCCTCGTCATCCACGATCCAATGCTTCGGATCATTCGGGTCCTTGATGTAACCATAGGGAGGCTGGCCCATCGGCTCACCGGCATTGCCCTTGATCTTATTGCTGATGCGCCGCTTTTTGCTGATATCGCGGGCATACCACTCGTTAGTCAACCTCGAATAAAGAATGACGGCTTATGCTTCAATATAACCGACGAAATTGTAGTAGATGTGAATGTCGCGTTCTTCGTGATCGTCCACGGTATAGCGTTCGCTGATCTCAATTTTCTGAATCAGCCGTACCAGCGTGGGACGGTCTAATTCCTCAAGCTGGGCGTAGTCCTGCATCATATCCAGCCAGGCGTCCACGGAGGATTCCGTTTCTCGGCTGGCGGCAAGTTGCCCGGTCAACTCCTTATGACGCTCCTGCTTTTCCCGACGTTCGGCTTCATATTGATTGAGTAGATTGACGCACACGCTCTCCGGAATGCGCCCCAGAACCTTATCCTCATAAGCGGACTGGATCAGCTTATCCAGCTCCGGGAGCCGTTTTCCGATGGCGTTCAGCTCCGCTTGCAGCGTTCGCGTACGCTCCACGCTAGCGTTCTGTTCCCTCGCCAAAAGCTGCGTTCTCAGCGTCTCACGGCTGTTCTGCGCCCACATTGCCTTGCACCGTATGTCGGTCATGACAATCTGCGTCAGCACCTTCTGGTTGATGTAATGGGACGAACAGGCATTTTTGCCGCCCGATGCGTAGCGGTTGCAGACATATGCCTTGTATTCCGGTTCCTTCTCGGAAATCTTTTTGCGATAGTCCCGCATATACCGCATGGACGATCCACAGTCCATACACCGCAGCAGACCGCCGAACAGGGCAACCGTGCCGCTCTTGCCGCTGCGCCCTCTTGCCGGGTGGTTGTCCATTCTCTGAACAGCGTCCCACGTCTCTTGTGGGATCAGCGGCTCATGGGTGTTTTCCACCTTGATCCATTCGGATTCCGGTTTGCTGACCTGTTTGTGGTTTTTGTAGGACACCGTGCCGGTCTTGTTCTGTACCATGTGACCGATATAAACCTCATTGCGGAGAATGGTTTTGACCGTCACATCGTTCCAGAACGGTGTCTCGCCACGCAGATTTTCCCGCCCCTCCGCCATGTAATAGAAGCTCCTTGGCGCAGGGACTTTTTCCGCGTTGAGCTGCAAGGCGATCTTGCGGAAGCCGTACCCCTGCAAGCGCAGATCGAAGATGTGCCGCACCACGGGAGCCGTCACCGGATCGATCTCAAGAACGTGCTTGTCCGCCTCGCTTTTCTTATAGCCGAGGGGCGCATAGCAGCCGACATACTTGCCGCTCTTGAACGTGGACAGCTTCACCGCCTTGATCTTGCTGCTGGTGTCCCGCGCGTAGAGGTCATTCATCACATTTTTCAGAATGACCAGCATCTCATTGTTCTTGCGGAGCGTGTCAACGCCGTCGTTCAAAGCGATGAATCGACAGCCGAGGGACGGAAACACAAAGTCTGTGTACTTGCCCGCTTCGATGTAATCTCTACCGAGGCGCGATAGGTCTTTGCAGAGGACAAGATTGATCTTGTGATCCGTGGCGTCCTGCACCAGTCGGTTCAGTCCCGGACGGTCGAAGGTCGTACCCGAAACGCCGTCATCACAGTAATAATCGTACAGCGTCCAACCCTGTTCCCGCACATAGCGGGAGAGCATTTCCTTTTGATTTTCTATGGACACGGATTCCCCGGCACGCTCATCGTCCCGGCTCAGCCGTGCGTAAATACCAACGATATAATTTTCCTGCATTTTCTTATTTAACCTCCCGAAATGCAGTGCGTGATACAATCAGAAATCTGCAATGATTATACCACAGCACGGCTATGGATTCCACTGGGCAATGTGCCGGGATTCAGTTCTCCCGATTGACTTTTTCGAGGGAGAGGGCATCCAGCACGTCCCCCATCTGCTGCTCTGCGACAAAGAAGCTGCGTACACGATACACAGTCCCATCCTCCATCACCAGCTCCAACTGATCGGGCAGACGCAATTTTTTCTTTGCTTCGGGACGGTTCTCTTTGCAGAAATTGTCTGTTTTCATCTTCGTATGTCCTCCGTAATTTCGGGATGGCTGGTAGCACAGCCAAGCAAATCTGTCAAGGAATTGGCTTCGCCTCGTTGCGCGTCCTTGACAGCAATGCTCTGCTGTGCAGATAGGTAATCAAGGCGGCGATGCCGCCATTTGCCAATGAAAATTAGC
>OKSO01000387.1_pt1 | contig 18547 bp, 16 predicted proteins | sample 1606241 | NCBI WGS metagenome assembly OKSO01 (sample SAMEA3879540, study PRJEB24766) | human gut metagenome | biome: human-associated habitat; feature: feces | place: USA | collected 1985/1987
AACCTCTTTGTTACTTTCTGGTGAGAAAGTAACGCAAAAGCACTTTCACACCGCCGCCCCATCGGTGCAGCGGTATGAAAGTGCTTTGCGCCCCTAAAGGGGGAGGGGTTGCCGGAGCTGCATCACTGCCGGCTTGTGCCTGCTGCTTTGCCAGCTCCGGAGGGGCGCTGCCCCTGCCGTCTGCGGACGGCTCCCCTCCTTCTATTCTCAAAAAACTGTGAATAGAAGAATAAAACGAATATCGTCACAATTCATAGTTTATTATTGAAATCATTCGAAATTTTTGGTATAATTTATACATCAATATGTCGAAGAAAGAGGTGATTCCAATGGGCCAGGAAATTGAGCAACTGCAATTTTCAAACCCAAAATTAAAGGAGGTTTTACCATGAAAAAGTTTTTATCCGCAATTCTCTCCTTTGCGATGATTTTTGCGCTTTCTATTCCTGCTTTTGCAGCAGATATAACCGTAGCTCCTACCGAAACTGTAACCAACGAATATCAATCCATGCTCGAACTCCAAAAGATTTCCAATGCTACTCTGGCCGCCGAAGGCTATACACCTTCGGAAATCGAAACAATCCGCAACACTGACCAAATCTTTGATGATCACATTGCTTTACTAAATACTCTCTCCGATAACAGTCTGCAAACCGCCGGTTATACCGTCGATCAGATTCGTGGTATCAGAAACTACGACCCGGACTCCGCTACCGTAAATGAAAAAGTTGCTTTGTCTGCGGAATGTGTGACTACTTCCACAATCGACAACTACACCGGAACAACCGGTCGAGTTACAAGTGAATTTGAATGGGTAGGCGTTCCGGCGTTCAAAATGACCGATATTCTCATCACTGCATGGAATAACTGGCAAATCACCGGAAAATCCGCAAATATAAAGTACAGCCATATCAATGGAACCGAACCTTCATACTGGCAATCTCCCACTTATCAAAAACCCGAAAGTGGCATGACCTCTTATGGCAGCGGGTACTCTTATAACGCCGCCCTCCAGGACAATTATTTCTACGCCAGCGAGGGATACAGCATTTTTGTTCTCAGTCGGCAGTCCAGCTCTCACCTTGAAACTATCTCTCGTGTAAGCCACCAACAGGGAATTGCAACCCTCAATTACTCGATTTCCAGCGGTTTTGACATCGGTATTTCTATCGGTCGTAAACTCCTTGGCGACGGACATGATGAAACTCCCGCTTAAGTGATTACCAAAAAAGGAACCGAATTTTCGGTTCCTTTTTTCTACTCTCATTTCTTTTCCATTGCTTTTTTCAGCTCTCGTATCTCATTCACAATAATATCTACCGCACCAACAATAAGACCAGCCAGCACAATTATTCCCGCATAAATAGGATATATAAAGCTCTGCTCGACACCTCCACCAGCTATAGATGAAAAAACTATACTAATGAGGCCACCGCCGCCAAGCAAAAATACAGCCATAAGTAACATTGCTACAATCGCTTTTTTCATAGTAATCTCTCCTTTTTAATTTGCTTTTTCCAACATTGGACTACGCCCTTCTATTTTCCAAAAAGCCGGCTCCACCAGTTCCTTGGCTGTTCCGGCTTTTTTTGGCTCTGCTGATCCGCTCCAACCCCATCGGTAAGAAGCTGCTGCTGGATCGTCCCCGCATGAAGTACCTGGGCAGCCTGTGCGGTCTGCTGTGCCGCAACCAATGCTGAGCTGACCTCCGCCAGTCTTGCGTTCAGCTCCTCGATCTGCTTGTCCTTTACAGAAAGCTGCTCATTTTTACGGTCTAATTCTTTCTGCAACATGGAAATCAACGCCGTTTCAGATGTTTCGCAAGTTTCGCAACTTGCTTTCGCCGGTTGTGAAACTCGCTTTCGCTCAACTCCTAAATAATGCTGATATATAGCGGTTTTTTGGCTTTTGTTGATTGCGAAACTTCCTTTCGCATCTTTCGCAACATGGTTTCGCCGACACCACGCTCTGACCGCCTGTTCTGACACGCCACATTCCGCCGCAATTTCCGTTATAACACCCGCCATATATCATCACCACTCTTTCATCTGGAGCAATTCTCAAAACAAATCGCTATGAGAACCCGTCCTAATCAATTTCAAAATCAAGGTCTCTCTGACAACCTTGTAAACAAGCAACCAGTCCGGCTCAATGTGGCACTCTCTCATGTCCTTATAATTTCTGGAGTTAGTAAGAGCGTGATCCCGATATGCCTCCGGCAATGGTTGCTCATTGCATAGCAGCGTAATGACTTCTTCCAGCTTCTTCGGATTGCAGCCCCGTTTTACCGCAAGCTTATAATCTCGTTTGAACTGCCCCGTAAACTCCGGCTTAAGCATTAAGTGCCTCCATCAGATCGCCAACGCTGTCAAACGGTCCAAACATATCCTCACCCTTGTCTGCCGCTTCCATCGCAGCATAGGTGGTGGCGTTCGGCTCGTCAACCTTGACCTCAAAGGGAAGTCCATGACACCTAAGTGCCTGGCGATAAAAAATACCCGTCGCCGTACTCAAATCCATTCCCAAAGTCTTAAAAAGAGCTGCCGCCTGTGCTTTCAGCTCCGGCTCCATTCTTATCGTCATATTTCCTTTAGCCATAATAGCACTCCTTTCCTCGTCATTTTTATAGCTTGCACTAATATTATACTCAATATTCATGACACTTGCAAGTGCATTGCAAATATTTTTTGCAACTTTTCTATGAACAACGATTTTCTATATGGTAACACCGTAGCGTGGACATTTAGGGGTTGAAAAAGCCTTATTTCATGCAGTTTTCAAGCCTCGTTTTCGGTGGGGGTAATATAAAACCATTACCCGCCCCAAAAACGCCGCACAGGGCGTTCTGGGGCGGTTTATAACCCTTTCTTGAAATCCTCCACCAGCAGATCGCTCAAAGCCTGTGACGGGCGTATTTTGACCGTTATATGCCCATCCGGTACAGTGTCCCACCATTTGCGGATGGTGGGATAGGTCAATCCTGTATCCTTTTTGCACTGGCTTTTCGTTCCCTCCGGATGCTGCTGCCGCCACTCATAAACCATCTGTTGCGCCGTCCCGCTTCCCGATGGGCGACCACCATTTGTACATTCCCCGATACCGACCTTAAATTGCCTATTCATGTTCATATACTGCATATGGAGTTTCTGCGTTCGCCCATTCCTTCTATTCCTCTCGATACGAATATCGGTCAGCGCCTCAATATCGGCAATCGTGAAATTGTAATACTCCTTGTCATAGGCTTCCAGCGCACTCCGTATATCGTCCTCGGTCAATGCGTTCTCGTGCTTCACCATCTGCAGATCCTCAAAAGCCAATTTCATATCCTGCCGGAGCTGCTGCTTCGATACGCCGCATTTGTAGGCATAGATGGCAAGGCACATCAGAAAGAAATACCGATGCCCGCCCTTTATCTCGCCGATCTGCCGCAGCCACCAATGGTAGAGAGCATACGGATCGTCCCCATGCACCTTTCCAGCAATGTCCCACTTCTTGCGCCCTTTCTCGCCATTTACGACAACACGCTCATACCACTCCGGATATGCCTCCCTCGCCTCGGCTCGTGTCATTTTGGACGGACTGAAAGGCTTATTTACATCCACCCTGTTTTCCGGCTTTGCGTAGGCGTTCAGATAATCCAGCGTCACCCTTTCTCCGGTACGGAAAGCAACCAGCTCCGTCCCATGCTTGTCATTGAGGCTCCCCACCATGCGGAAACCCTGATTGATAGACTGATACTGTATTGCCTTGACCTGTGAGGTGCTCCCATACTCCCACATCCGGAAAGTGAGGTCATATTTCAGACTTTTAAGCTGGATTTTTATATTCGGGTATAGGTCAATCGGCTGCTGGAAAACATAGTAGACATGAAGCCCCGTCCCCGACAGAACAAGAAAAGTCGGCATCGGCAACCGGCGCACTCGCTCCGGATCACCGCCAAAACGCAGAAAGAGGTTGCGCAGCTCGGCAAGACCTACGCCATCCAGATCGAAGATCAGAGCATACATCCGCTGGGCGTTCTCCAGCCTGTTCTCCTTTCTGCGATATGCAAGACCGCTGCACAAAGTAAGGCTGTTCCCCTCGACAAACTCCATGTAATCATGTTCCCATGTGTCGTTATACATCTTCCTGCGCCGGAGCTTCTTATCCTCGCTCTGTTCGTCCCGATACAGATACACAGCGTTCGGATGGGAAAAATCCGTGTGCCGTTCTCCGGAGTTCTCATTATCCGGAAACAGCTCTTTATAAAACTCATAGCCTCCGACCTCCGGATATTGTGCGCTCAAATACTCGTAGCAGCCTCGATAATTCTCGGTCATATTACCACCTCACAAAAGAAAAAGTACAAAAAGAAAATCCGCTGCGGCGGGGATCGCCTGCGGGCGGGAAGGGGGAAAAGGGGGAGCAAAAGAGCGCCGCCTACGGCGGCTTAAAGAGAAAGTCACCTCCCCCTTTTCCCCCTCGCTACGGGGCATTGAAAGTGCCGTCCCTATGGAAAACCCGATGGGTTTACCACAGGGACTTGGAAAACCCCTACGGGGTTTACCACACTTCCAACACCCCTCCGCTCACCTCCTTTTTCCCCTCCGACTTTCTCCCTTTCCAGAGGGAAAATATTTTGGGGAAATACCCTTACAGGGGGCTTAGATTATCAAAGAGTTTATTTTCACTTTTCAGCTGTTATTATAGCCTGTCCGAAAGAGATTTGCAAGCCCTCCGGACAGGCTTCTTGCTGCGCTTATATTATCAATACATTTCTCCCTATCACAGCTCCATGCCGCCCATGCCTCGCTGGTGCTGCTGTTGCTCCTGCTGCCGTCCGATCTCCGGATTGGGAAGCAGCTCCCTCGCCTTTTCAAGCAACGGGAGCAGACGCTCCGGCAAGCGTTCTTCCAAGTAGTCCAGCAATCGCCCGATGCCGTCTGTCAGACGCTCGCTAAAGCTGCGTTCTTCTTCCAGCTCGTATTGCAGATAGCTGTTTTCCTCCCGCAGCCTCCGGTTTTCCTGTTCAAGCCGCTGCTGCCGCTGCGCTTCTTCCATCCGCTTTTTCATAGACGGAACTTGCAACCGCAGACGGGTATTTTCTTCCGTCAGCTCCTTGACCTTATGCCGATCCGTCACGCTGCGCAGAGCCATCTTCTTTAGCTGCTCGACCTGATCCACCGTCACGCCCTTTACAGCCCCTGTGAGCGTTTTTTCGGGCTGTATGTCGGACAGAGATACATTTACACTGTCCGCCTCCTTTAAGAGCCGCACAGTGCCTTTCAGAGCGTCCCGCTGCCGTTCCAGCTCGACAATCTCCTGCTCGGCTGCCGCCGTCTGCTGCTGCACCACCTCCAGCCTCGCCGCCGCTTCTCTGAACTGCGGCAAATCCATGTGCGGTCTGTTCGTGCCGAGTGAGATAATTTCAAAATCGTGCCTCTGGGCGATCTCCGTCAGAGCTTCTTTCTCACGCTCCATCCACGCCGCCCATTCAGTCTGCTTTTTGCCGACACCGACAAACCCCTGCTGCTTCAACGCCTGTTTCATAGATACCCGCGTCGAAAGTCCTCTTGACTGCTCCGTTGCCACTGGGATAAAATCGACATGGAGATGGGGCGTTGCCTCGTCCATGTGCAGCACCATATTGAACACCCGCAGATGGGGGTTGCGTTCTGCAAAGGACTCCGCAAAATCTTTCAGAGCTGCCGCCGCCCGTTCTCCGTCCGGCGTACCGCATCCGCAGTCGCTCATGTTGCCGATCTGGAAGATCGCTTCATGGAACAGCTTTTCCTGTTTGCTCTGCCGGATATGCTCGTAGTAGTCCGGTATCTTATCTCTTGTTTTGGTTTTCTTTGCGTTGATGGCCGGAATTGAGTCAAAAGTGTGTAGAAACTGAAAATGGAAATACGTATAATGGACTCATCAAACAAAGCGGAGAGTGTCTTTCATGAGCAAATCAGTCGGAGTGAAGAAAAAGAGCATATGGCGGGACAAGGCCAGCTGGGAGCTGCTGATGCTGTGCGTCCCGACGCTGCTCGCGTTTACGCTGTTTCACTACGAACCACCGGCGAGAATCTGGAGCTGCTCACAGCCGGAGAGGCAGAGCAACTTAACCTCCACCATCCAACGCGCTAACATCACGTCCAAAAACATCAGCCCTTGTCGCATATCCATCCGACAACCGTACTCACCACCTACCTCCATTCATCGCGCAGAAATGCAGGAAAATCGCAGCGTTTCGCCCTCCGTTGTCCTGCACGAATCATCCCTTCCAACGGCGTAAAATTTGACCGCTTCTCAAAATTAGCAGGGAAACAGTCATCCTCCCCAAACCGCCATTAGCAGGCGCGAAAAATCGTTAGCAAATTTCTAATCAGCTAATCGGTCGCGTATGCATTTTCGCACGCTGAACACAAAAAAGAATCGCCCATTTCAGCCGCGGTTTCACGTTAAATCCATGTCTGAAACAAGCGATTTTCTTGCTAAATTGGTGATCCCGGCGGGAGTCGAACCCACGGCCTCATGGTCCCGAACCATGCGCGCTACCAACTGCGCTACACCCGGATATGAAATTTTACGGTTTTGCGCCGCAGAACAGTAGTATTATACGAGCTTCCTTCCGTTCTGTCAAGGGGAGAATCCACTTTTTTCAAAAAGCCCCGCAGTCAGCTGGCTGCGGGGCACTGGCGGGAGCATGTGAGGATCGAACTCACCTTAGAGGCTCTTCACCCCTATCACCGGTTTTGAAGACCGGGGGGCACACCAGCACCCATCTACTCCCATATCGGGGACGGCGCGCGCCGTCCCGTTTTTTCACAGCTCTCCAAAATGCGCGCCCGCTCTTCGGACATCACCCTCACGGCGCAGGATCCCCCGCCGGTCGTAGTATTCCAGCAGCAGCAGCGCGTGATCGCGCGAGGTGCCGAGCACATCGCGAAACTCCCCCAGTGCCAGCGTATCGCGCGTTTCAAACCACGCCTTCACGCGCGCATCGACGGCTGAGAGAACGCTTTTTTCAATGCAGCGATCCGGCGTGAGCAGCACCAGCTCACCCACACTCAAAAGACTTTCAATCACCTGCGCGCACTCCGTGCGGTCTTTTCTGTCAAACGAGGCACAGAGTTCGTCCGTTTTCAGTCCGGTCGGCCCTGCCGCACGGCACAGGCGAAGCATTTCCTCTCGGATCGCGCGCTGACGTCTGGTGAGCCGCACGGAAAAATCCGCAAGCGCGCAATACTCCGTCGTCCGCTTCAGCTTCCCCTCGCGCGCAAAGCAAGCAAGGATCGCCTCTGCGTTCTGCCGCGTCCCGCCGCGAAAGAGCCGCTGCCGCGCCTCGGCGAGGCGCATACCCGCAAGCAGCGGATGCGCGCGGTGGTATTTTTGCAGCATCGCCTCGCAGTCCGTCCACAGCCCGTCCAGCACCGACGAAGCAAGGTAATCTGTCGGCGAGAGGGCAACGATCTTCCCCCGCGCGCAGAGCGAGGCAAGCATTTTTTTCATGCTCTCCTCTTCTTCGTCAAAACGCGCGCAAAGCGTGGCAAACGCCATACCGTCTGCGCCGCATGCGCTGATGGCCTGCACAATTTTTTCCTCATCCGCCCCGTTCTCACGCACAGCAAGTGCGGCGAGCACGCCCTCATCATGCCGCTTATGGCGGTACGGATGCTCGTCCAGGATCACCCCGCCGCCGATCGTCTCAAGCGGCGAATAAAAGCGCAGTACAAAGCGGTCGCCCTGCCGCGCCGCCAAATCCTCACTCAGGCGCAGCTGCGCATAGCAGCTCTCTCCGGGACGAAGCGCATCGCGGTCCAGCAGCACCGCCCGCACAAGGTACGCGGCCGCGCCGTGGTAGAGGTGCAGGCGCGCCCCGCTCTCGATCACTCGCCGTGAATCGCGCAAATTCTGCAATCTTACGTCGAGCATTCGCGTCGGGCGCAGCGAATCCGGCGCACACAGCACATCGCCGCGGCAGACGTTTTCTTTTCTGATGCCCGACAGATTGACCGCCACGCGCTGCCCGGCACAGGCTGCCTCCACATCGCGCCCATGCACTTGTAAATTGCGCACGCGGCACATCTCTGCCCGCGGCAGGAGCGCCGCCTCCTCCCCGGCGGCAATACAACCGTCGATAAGCGTACCAGTCACGACCGTACCAAAGCCATCGACAGAAAACACGCGGTCGATGGGCAGTCGGAACGGTGCGCGCGCGCTTTTTTCCGCCGTGTGCAGCGCCAGCTCATGCAGCGCCTCGCGCAGCGCCTCGATTCCCTCTCCCGTGCGGGCAGAGGCGCGCAAAACGGGCTTTCCTTCCAGAAATGTTCCCCGCACACGCGCTTTGATGTCCTCTTCAAGCATTCTGAGCCATTCGTCATCGGCAAGATCCGTCTTTGTGATGACGACAAGCCCGCTCTTCACGCCGAGAAGCCCCAGAATGTCAAGATGCTCGACCGTCTGCGGCATAAAGCCCTCGTCTGCCGCCACAACGAGCATCGCAAGGTTGACGCCGCCCGCACCGGCAAGCATATTTTTGATGAACCTCTCATGCCCCGGCACATCGACGATACTCGCACTTCCGCCATCTGAAAAATCAAGACGTGCAAAGCCCGGTTCGATCGTGATGCCGCGCTTTTTCTCCTCGGCCAGCCGGTCGGTGTCCACGCCCGTGAGGGCCTTGACAAGCTCGGTCTTGCCGTGGTCAACATGCCCCGCCGTGCCGATGATAACGTGCTTCATCGCAGCGCCTCCGCAGCCGCCGCGGCAAGCCCGGCAAAGTCCTTTTCGTCGATCGTGCGCACGCACAGAAGATACTGCCCGCGGTGGATGCGCGCAACGATGGGCTTTGCGCGCATGCGCAGCCGCTCTTCCAGTTCATCTACACTATGCGCTCCCGGATCAAGCGCGACCGCCCAACCGGGAAGCTCCTGCGCCGGCGCGCTGCCGCCGCCGACCGCGTCCCCCGTCTTCACGAGCTGCGAGGCGACCCCTGCGCCGGCAAGCGCCTGTTGCAGGCGCAGCGCCTTTTCGCGCAGCGCCCCTTCCCCCGCCGACAGCATGGCAAGCGTTGGGATCTCGCGCGCGGCGGTATCCGTGTCCAGATATGCCCGCAGCGTCGCGTGCAGCGCGGCAAGCGTCATCTTATCAAGGCGCAGCGCCCGCGCGAGCGGGTGCTTTTTGAGCCGTTCAATGTATTCTTTTCTGCCGACGATCAGCCCCGCCTGTGGCCCGCCGAGCAGCTTGTCGCCGGAAAACGATGCAACATCCACGCCCGCGCGCAGACTTCTCTGCGCCGTCGGTTCGCCGTGGATCCCGTATTGTTCCAACTCCACGAGTGCGCCGCTGCCGAGGTCTTCGATGAGCGGCAGCCCCCTTTCCCGCGCGAGCGCGGCAAGCGCCTCCCGCGGCACAGATTCGGTAAAGCCGACAATGCGGTAATTGCTCGTATGCACCTTTAAGATCGCCCGCGTCTGCTCGCTGACAGCAGCCTCATAGTCGCGCAGATGCGTTTTGTTCGTCGCGCCGACCTCGCGCAGCGTGCAGCCGCACTGGGTCACGATCTCCGGAATGCGGAACGAGCCGCCGATCTCGACAAGCTCGCCGCGCGAGACGATGACCTCGCCCCCGCTGGCGAGTGCGGATAGAATAAGCAGCACCGCCGCGGCGTTGTTATTCACAGCCATCGCCGCCTCCGCGCCCGTCAGACGGCACAAAAGGCTCTCCACATGGCTGTGGCGCGAGCCGCGGCAGCCCCGAACAGCGTCGTATTCAAGCGTGGAATAGGCGTACGCGGCCTCCGCCGCGGCGTTCGCCGCGCGCTCGCTCAGGCAGGCGCGGCCGAGGTTTGTGTGCAGCGTCACGCCCGTTGCGTTGATGACTGTACGCAGCGACGGCATCTGCTTCTCTTCCGCCCGCGCCAGAATGCGCGCGCACAGCTCGTCCGTCTCCGGCAGCGAGGAGCGCCCGCCGCGCACCTCGCCTCGCAGCGCGTCCAGCTCCTCGCGCACGCTCTCGCGCAATAGCGTCTGCGACAGCGCCGACGCCTTGAGCTCTCCCCGATCGAGCAGCTCGTCCACCCGCGGGATAGAACGGAACAGATTTTCTTCCACGCTTTCCCCTCCTCGCGCCCGACATACCATGCATCGGGTTCCAGTTCTCCAGTTTGACTTTACCCTATCAGAAAGGCCACCGCCCGTCAAGAAAAACGCGCAAAAAAAGCGGTTCCTCCACATGAAAGAACCGCTTTTTCTCTTCTTTATTCCGCCGCACGGATGGCCTTGTTTTCCTGTCGCCCCTTGAGCAGAACCGGCACGTCCATCAGCGCGAACACCGCCGCGAGCAGCACGGGGAAGCCGATCCAGTGGTAGCCGACATGGTCGCGGAACCACGCGAGCGGATTGCCGTCCGGCGCGTACATCAGAAACATGAAATTCGTATCGAGCAGCAGGTTGACGCAATAAATCGGCACCGCCATCGCCAGCAGCAGCAAGAAGCACTTGCCCATGTACCTGACGCTCGGTCGGATCTCACCGCCCGAAAACAGCATGATGGGATAGGCCGCAAGCAGGAGAACGGCGAAGAGCTTTCGCAGCTGCGCCCGCTTCTTCTCGTCCGCCGCCTTGTAGCGCTTGCAGCTCAGCGCGGCAAAGGCAATATACAGCGCAAGCGTCACCAAATGCCGCGCGCCGAAGAGCGAAAAGCCAAAGCCCTCGCCAATTGTATCCACCGTATCCCAAAAGCACTCCACTTGATCAAGCCTCCCGCTATCTTTTTCTTCGCAAACAGCATATCATACGGCGGCTGAAATGCACCTGAAAAATTTTTTAAGATTTCAATATTTCATTCTCAGGCCCAGCATTTCCCCGCTGCTGCCGCCGCGGTACTCGCCGTTTTCGATCACGCGCTCGCCGAGTACAAACACCTCGTCAAAGCCCGACGCGCAGGCTCTCGGTGCGAGGTAAGTTCCTCTCTCTTGGATCTTTTCAGGGGCAAAAAGCAGCAGATCCGCGTCCATTCCCGCTTCGATCTTTCCCTTTCCCGCAAGGGAGAACCGCTCCGCTGCCTGAAGTGTCACCTTATGCACCGCCTGCTCGAGCGTGAGTACCTTTTCCCGCACGACGTAGGTTTCAATAAGCCGCGCGAAGGCGCCGTACACGCGCGGATGTACCTGTCCGGCGCCGGGGTAGGTCGCGTCCGAAATGACACTCGAAAATGGTGCGCGCAAAATAGCCTTGAGATCTTCTTCGTCCGAGATGTAGTCGATCATCCCCGCCTCGCACTTCTCCGCCGCCAACAGGTCAAAAAGTGCGTCGTAAGGATCTTTCCCGAACGAGAGCGCGATCTCCGCGATGCTCTTTCCCTCAAAGCGGCGATATTCGTCCGTCCGAAGCCCGATGGCGATGACATTTTCAAATCCGACAAGCAGCGTGATATTTTCAAAATCGCTGCCCGTTTCCATCCGCGCGCGCATCTCTTCACGCGCGGCGCGATCACGCAGGCGCTTCGTCAGCGTCTCTGTCCCACCCGCCTGAAACTCCGGCGGCAGCACGTGGATGAGCTGCGTTGAGCCGGCGGTGTAGGGATAGGCGTCGCACATCACGTCAAGCCCTTCCTCCCGTGCTCGGGCAATGAGCGAGAGCATCTCCGGTACAGCCTTGCGCGCGTTTCGCCCGCCGATGGCCTTGAGGTGGCTCACCTCCAGCGGCGTTTGCAGCGCGCGGGCGACCTCAATCATCTCACGCAGCGCGTCCACCACGCCGTCGCCCTCCTGACGCATGTGCACGCAGATGGGCACGCCGCTTTGATACAGCGGCGCAAGCGCGCGGATGAGTCCGTCGGTCGAATAGAAGATCTCCGGCGCGTAGCCAAGGCCGAGCGATACTCCGCACGCGCCGTCGGCGAGCGCCTTTTCCATGTGATAGTGCATCTCTCTCATTTCAAGCGGTGATAACTCGCCCGCTTCAAAGCCCGCGGCAAGTGTGCGCAGTGTTCCCATGCCGGCAAGCTGCGCGCAGGAGAGCGGCAGGCCGCGGCTCTGCGCCGCCTTGAAATAGGAAGCGAGTGAATCAAAGCGCAGCTCCGGCGTGATCTCCCCCGTGATGGGTGCGAGATAGCGCGCGCAGGCGGGCGCATACTTTCCCGCGAGCGGCGCGAGCGACATGCCGCAGTTGCCATTCACGATCGTCGTCAGCCCCTGGCAAAGCTCCGCTCGCCCAAAATCCTTGCGGAACACCGCCGCATCGGCATGGCGGTGCATATCGATAAATCCCGGTGTCAGGCAGCGGCCTGCGGCCTCGATCGTCGAAAACGCCTGCGCGTCCGGCAAATTCCCAACCGCTTCGATCATGCCGTCCCGAATGCCGACGTCCGCCGTGAACGCCGCCTTCCCCGTACCGTCAATGATCTTCGCACCGCGGATCAGCGTATCCAGCATGCTTATCCCTCCTTTTTTTGCAGTCTACCACACCGCGCAGCCGCTTGGCAAGGTCATTTCCCCTTGCAATCCGCCCCGGCGCAGAGTATACTGGAAAAAACGCAAAAAGGAGCCCTTCCATGAACAAAAAGAACCGCATTCACGACTGGCGCAAGCTCAAGTGGCCGTTTACCGTCACATTTCTATACTATTCCCTTCTCTCGCTTTACACCGGCACCGCCGAGCAGAGCGAGGACGGCTTTCTCACCATGTTCCTCACGGTTTTGATCGTGGACGCGGTCGCATATCTTTCCTACTGCTATTTTCTCTGCAAGAAAGAGGAGGATATGTCAAAGCTCTGGTTCGTCTTTATCCTCGCCTTTGTTCTTGTATCCACGCCGCAGCTCTCCATCCTCTGGCAGATGATGACGGCGCACGTTCTCGGCACATGACCCTCTCAATTTCACATGGTTTTCCCAGCGCTCTTTCCGCATGGAAGGGGCGCTTTTTTCATGCTCCCTGACATTTTTGCCCGGCTGTCAGAAAATCGGATAAGCCACTGCGTTTGCCCATAGGTTTCGACAATTTCCTTTGTTACTTTTTAAGATAAAGATGGGACTTTCCCGTCCGGGTGGCCGGCAAAAAGTTAACAGCTTATGCATTGAAACCGCCCCGCCTTTTTGCTATGCTGTTTTTATCAGGCCGCGTCTTTTTCACGCGGTCTGTAAAATGCTAAACAAAGGAGCTGAAGACATGCCGATCCGTCCGCTTGTCGATCGCACTTATCTCGAGCAGGTACTGCTCTCGCGTCTCTCCCGCGGCGAGGTACAGCAGTGGGTTCAGAAATACTTCCAGCCGTATCGTGAGCTGATGAGCTACTATCGCTGCGCGATCATGGAAGTGGAAACGAAGTTCAATGTGCTCAATGAAGAGCTTTCCCTGCAATACGACCGCAACCCCATCGAAACGATCAAAACACGTCTCAAGTCACCGGAGAGCATCATGGAAAAACTCTCCCGCCGCGGCTATCCCATGACTGTGGAGAGCATTGAGCAGAACCTCAACGATATTGCAGGCGTGCGCGTCATCTGCTCGCACCCGTCGGACATCTACAAGCTCTCCGACGCGCTGCTGCGGCAGGACGACATCACGCTCATCGAGCGCAAGGACTACATCGCAAACCCCAAGCCCAACGGCTACCGAAGCCTCCATCTCATCGTCGAAACGCCCATCTTCCTGCACGACCAGAAGCGGCTCATGCGGGTCGAGGTGCAGTTCCGCACGATCTCGATGGACTGGTGGGCCAGCCTTGAGCATAAGATCCGTTACAAGAAAAATCTCCCCGAGATGGACTATGTGGAGCGCGAGCTCTATGAGTGCGCCGAGATCAGCGCACAGCTCGACGCGCGCATGGAAAAGCTCCAGAAGATCGCCGCACAGGCAACCGAGGAAAGGGATCGCGCCCTTTCCTCCTGATCGAGAATGTCCGCTTCGCGCGGACACGGAAAGGAAGCGTGACAACATGAACGCAGCAGAGAAGATCGCCCACGCAGCAGAGCGCAAAGCCTTTGAGACCATGCTGGATTCTCTCATCAAAAAGGGTCAGACACAGGACGTCGGCGACATCGCCAATTCCCTTGTCGATATGGTGCAGAAGATTCATGGCTCGGTCTGGAAGCCCGAGACCTTCGCCGGTCTCCACATGATCGCCAACGAGCCGGACGGCAAGTGGGCACATTATCTCCAGCGCCTGATCCGCGAATGCGACCCCTATATCCTCAAAACGTTCTTGACGAACGCCGCTTATGAGGGCGGCTTCCGCGGCTACCAGCAGGCGCAGAAAAACGCCGAAAAGTATGGCTGCAACATTCCCTGGCTTATCCTGATGGATCCGACGAGCGCATGCAACATGCGCTGCAAGGGCTGCTGGGCGGCGGAATACGGCCACAAGCAGAACCTCACCTTTGAAGAAATGGATCGTGTGCTGACCGAGGCCAAGCAGCTCGGCACCCACGCCTGCCTTTTCACCGGCGGCGAGCCGCTCATGCGCAAAGCCGACATCATCCGCCTGTGCGAAAAGCACCGCGACATCGCCTTCCACGCCTTCACGAACGGCACGCTCATCGATCAGTCCTTCTGCGAAGAGATGCTGCGCGTCGGCAACTTCTTTGTCTCGGTCAGCATCGAGGGCTTTGAAAACGCCAACGACGGCCGCCGCGGCGACGGCCACTTTGAAAAGGCGCTTGCGGCGATGGATCTCATGCACAAAAACCGCATCCCCTTCGGCGTCTCCATCTGCTACACGAGCAAGAACTACAAGGACGTCACGAGCGATGCGTTCCTTGATCTCATCATCTCCAAGGGCTGCTACTTTGCCTGGTACTTCCACTATATGCCCGTCGGCATGGGTGCGGGTACCGACCTTCTCCTCACTCCCGAGCAGCGCGCCTACATGAAAGACCGCGTGCGCGAGATCCGCGGCGTCACGGGCGGCAAGGAGCTCTACTGCATCGACTTTCAGAATGACGGCGAGTTCGCCGGCGGCTGCGTTGCCGGTGGGCGCATCTACTGCCACATCAACGCTGCGGGCGATGTGGAGCCCTGCGTCTTTATCCATTACTCGGGCGCGAATATCCGCGAGAAGAGCTTCCTCGAGTGCTTGCAGCAGCCGCTCTTCCTCGAATACCGCAAGGGTCAGCCCTTCAACGGCAACCACCTGCGTCCCTGCCCGATGCTCGAAAACCCGGAGCTGCTGCCCCAGATGGTCGCGCGCTCCGGCGCGCACTCGACCGACCTCGAAGCGCCTGAGAGCGTGGAGCACCTGTGCGGCAAGTGCGAGGCCTACGCCGCCTGCTGGCGTCCCGAGGCTGAAAAGCTCTGGGACGAGGAGCACTGCGAGTAAATGACTTTTCTGTAACCTTCCCCGATACGCAAGAAAGCCGCCGACCTGATGGTCGGCGGCTTTTGCCACATTTTCGAATTTTTTACTTGAGTGCTGCGAGCAGGGCGTCCACGCGGTCGGTCTTCTCCCAGGCAACGCCGAGATCCTCGCGGCCCATGTGGCCGTAGGCGGCGAGCTGGCGATAAATCGGGCGGCGCAGATCAAGGTCGCGGATAATGGCGGTCGGGCGCAGGTCAAAAACCTTCTCCACAGCCTCTTCAAGCTTACCGTCGTCCACCTTGCCGGTGCCGAAGGTCTCGACCATGATGCTCACGGGGTGGGCAACGCCGATGGCGTAGGCAAGCTGCACCTGGCACTTTTCGGCAAGGCCGGCGGCCACGATGTTCTTGGCAACATAGCGTGCGGCGTAAGCGGCACTGCGGTCGACCTTCGTCGGGTCCTTGCCGGAGAAGGCGCCGCCGCCGTGGGGAGCGCTGCCGCCGTAGGTATCGACGATGATCTTGCGGCCAGTCAGGCCGCTGTCGCCCTGCGGGCCGCCGATGACAAAGCGGCCGGTCGGGTTGACATAAATCTTAGTCTTCTCGTCCATCAGCTCCGCGGGAACGGTCGGCTTGATGACCATCTCGATCATGTCGCGGCGGATCTGCTCGAGCGTCGCCTCGGGCGCGTGCTGGGTGGAGAGCACGACGGTGTCAACGCGCACGGGCTTGCCGTTTTCGTCGTACTCGACCGTCACCTGCGTCTTGCCGTCGGGACGGAGATAATCAACAAGACCCTGCTTGCGCACATCGGTGAGCTTCTTCGCCATCTTGTGGGAAAGAGAGATCGCCAGCGGCATCAGCTCGGGCGTCTCGGTGCAGGCGTAGCCGAACATCATGCCCTGGTCGCCCGCGCCGTTGTCGAGCTCGCTCGCGCCGCTCTCCTTCTTTTCAAAGGAGTTGTCCACGCCCATCGCAATATCGCTCGACTGCTCGTCGATGTTCGTGACGACGCCGCAGGTGTCGCAGTCGAAACCGTACTTCGCGCGGTCATAGCCGATGTCGCGGATCACGCCGCGCGCGATTTTGGGAATGTCAACGTAGCAGTTCGTGGTGATCTCGCCCATGATGTGGACAAGGCCGGTGGAGACCGCCGTCTCGCAGGCCACGCGGCCGCTGGGGTCTTTTTCAAGGATCGCGTCGAGCACCGCGTCGGAGATCTGGTCGCAGATCTTGTCGGGATGCCCCTCGGTGACGGATTCAGAGGTAAATAAACGTTTTGCCATGATTCTTTCTTCCTTTCTTTCGGGAAAAACAAAAAATACTCTGTCGAACCGACAGAGTATCGCACTTTCTGCTCTTCCTCATCTTTCGATTCGTTCGTCGGATTTGGCACCTTGCCTCTTCGGGCAGGTTGTCGTGGTGTCATAGGGCCGATCCCTCAACCACTCTTGATGAAGTATTCACTTGTGGCTTTCGCCGAATCGTATTGTAGCACATTTGTGCGTTTTGTCAATCAATATTTTGTAATTTTGCGCAAAACCTTGACTTTGACTGGATTTATGCTACAATATTGCCCACGAATTGAATGTCATCGGAGGACTTGCGGCCGCAGCCGCAGCAGTCGAAAAGATGTCGGATGCGTCCGGTCAGGCAAATGACCGGGCTTTTTTTATGTACGCTTAACGAACCGGAGGCTTTGGAGGCTTTTTATGAAGATTTCCCTTTCCGATCATTTCACCTATCAAAAGCTGCTGCGCTTTGTCGCGCCCAGCATTTTCATGATGATCATCACCTCGATCTACAGCATCGTCGACGGTTTTTTCGTTTCGAACTTTGTCGGCAAGAATCCCTTCGCCGCGCTGAACCTCATCTTCCCCGTCATCATGGCGCTCGCCGCCTTCGGCTTCATGATTGGCACGGGCGGCAGCGCGCTCATCGCCAAAACGCTCGGCGAGGGCAAGCAAAAAGAGGCAAACGAGATCTTCTCCATGCTCGTCGTGGCGCTCGCGGTGGGCGGCGCTGTGCTGAGCGGCGTGTGCCTTCTTTTTCTTCGTCCCATCTCCTACGCCGTCGGCGCGACCGACCTCACGATCGATGACTGCATGCTCTACGGGCGTGTGCTGCTCGCGTCTCTCCCCTTCTTCATGCTGCAAAACAGCTTTCAGAGCTTTCTTGCCACGGCGGAAAAGCCGCACTTCGGCCTGCGCGTGACGGTTTGCGCGGGTCTTACGAACATGGTGCTCGATTTTCTGCTCGTCTATGTCTTTCCGCTGGGGCTTCTCGGTGCGGCACTCGCAACGGCCTTTTCCCAGCTTGTCGGCGCGCTGATCCCGCTCGTCTACTTTCTGCGCCCGAACGACTCCCCCCTCCGTCTGACGCGCCCGTGCTTTGACCTGCGCGCGCTCGCGTGCGCCTGCGGCAACGGCTCGAGCGAAATGGTCAGCAACCTTTCCACCTCACTCGTCGGCGTACTCTACAACATCCGTCTCATGGCCATCGCGCAGGAAAACGGCGTCAGCGCCTACGGTGTTCTGATGTATGTGAGCTTCATCTTCATGGCCTTTTTCTTCGGCTATTCCATCGCGGTCACGCCTGTCGTCGGCTATCACTACGGCGCGCAGAACCACGCGGAGCTCAAGAGCCTGCTCAAAAAGAGCCTGACCGTTACGCTCCTCTCGAGCCTTGCCATGACAGCCTCGGCCGTCCTGCTCGCCCGGCCCATCGCCCATGTTTTCGTCGGCTACGACGCAGAGCTCTGCGACATGACGGTCAACGCGCTGCGCATCTACGCGCTCTCATTCCTCGTCTGCGGTTTCAATATCTTCGGTTCGGCGTTTTTCACAGGGCTCAACAACGGCACGGCCAGCGCGCTCATCTCGTTTTTGCGCACGCTCGTCATTCAGTTCGCCGCCATTTTGATCCTGCCGAAACTTCTCGGCATCGATGGCATCTGGCTCGCCATCACCGTTGCCGAAGCGCTCACACTGATCGTTACGGGAGCGCTGTTCCTTGCGGGCCGTGAAAAATATCACTACGCCTGAATTTCCATCAACAGCCAATGAACGGCCGCAGCGGTCCCCCGCCGCGGCTGTTCTTGCGCATTTCGGCAGGCTGTGGTAAGATCATTTCAACAAATTGGAATTTATGGAGATATGTGTGATGTGTGGCTGCGAATGGTGCGATTATAAAGAAAACGAGTGGTTGCTATATCAATCATTATATTGGTCTGTCTATCTGGCAGATAGACAGGATTATGTCGGCAGATGTACTCTGGTG
>OKSO01000414.1_pt1 | contig 17837 bp, 16 predicted proteins | sample 1606241 | NCBI WGS metagenome assembly OKSO01 (sample SAMEA3879540, study PRJEB24766) | human gut metagenome | biome: human-associated habitat; feature: feces | place: USA | collected 1985/1987
ATGCCTATTATACACCTGCTGTAAAGGGGTGACCGCTTTTGTGAGAAGTGCTATAGTAGCGATTACTGGGCGGAATCTGGAAGGAAAGCGCGCCAGCCTTGCCCATCTCCAGTGTCAGCTTGGGCGCGAACAGGGATAGGCTGTTGTCCATCGGCTGAAAGATGGATTTGCCATCCGCATAAATGTAAAACATTTACAGCCGCCCTCCTGTATTCTCAATGGTGATGGTTCCCTGACCGGTGAATACCAGCGTGTTCTCTCCGCTGTGCAGCACAATTTGAGGGATCGTATTTGCACCCTTGCTCAGGCTGTACGTCTTGCCCTCATACGTCACCTGCATTCCGGAGGCCGAAGCGATGATGACCGGAATGGAATCCATCATATCGCCCTCAACGACGACCGTAAGCGAAGTCAGCACAGAGAGATTCTTGTAGTTTCGGATAATGCCGGTTTCGAAATTAAAGGGATCCCAAAGCCAGTCTGAGCCGGTATTGTTGATCTCCTTCTTATAAGGCCCGGCGTTGTAGTTAATCACGATCTGAGAGTAATCCTTATCGGATTTCCACTGATTGACGGAAAACCGCCCTTCGTAAAAATACGCAGGATCGTCCTCCAGAATCGCCTTGAAAGTCTGCCCGTGAAGGTAAACCATGATTTCACTGTACAGCGTGGACCAATCCTTGAACCCGTTCTGCACATAGAAAGTCCACGAACCGGTTCGGTTATTGTAGGTGGGCCTCCCGGCGAGAGAGGCGGTCAGATCGAGCACGCCGTCTCCCCCGGGAATGTTCACCATGTTTTCTTTTACCGTCGGCGGGTTAAACAGCGGACGAGTGGCGGGAATCAAATGCCAATCGTCCCAGGTGTTTTTATCGCCAATTGTGATCGAATGGTACATTTAATTCCCCCTTCCTCGTCTCATTGCCAACTCACCAAGCTGATTATCCATTTTGCGTGAAGTAGCGCCAACCAGTTCGCCGGAATCCAGCACAACCTTCATGTTGGCAACCGCTTCGTTGAGATCGTCAAAGCGGTCCGCAAGCGATTGCAATTCGGCAATGACGTCCTTATTGTTCATTCCGCCTGCGATTCTGGCGCCATCAAAATTCAAGGCATTAACGCCCTTGTTGAAATTGATGCCATTGAATAGCCCGCCGCTCAGCATCTGATCGGAATTGAGCATTCCGCCAATCATACCAACGCCGGATCGAACATTGCTCAAATCAAGCACAGGCCTGATTGTCGGGTTCGGATCGATAAAATCAAAGATGCTGTAATCCGTGCCCCGAAGCATGGTTTTCGCGGAATCAACCGCATTCTCACCGATGCCCTCGGCGCTCTGACTCACAACCCTTGAGTAACGATCCAAACCGCCAGCGATGCCCAGATCGAAATTCATACCCAAATCGCGTCCCACTCTCGACGGAGAATGGACGGACCAGGTGATCTGAATTGCTCTGGTTGCACCGGCAGCCGCATTCGTGGCTGCTCGTCTTACGGAGCCAGCCATAGAAGAGATGCCATTGGAAAGACCTTTACCAAGATTCTGGCCGGTTCGATACCAGACCAGATAGGTTCCCTGTGCGGCCGTCGTTCCGGAGGAGGAAAGCGCAACCGCAGCAGCGCCGACCTGATTTCCGCCATTGGAAATCGTGGTAGCCATTGTGGTGACAAAGGAGTCCGCCATCAATTCGGCGGCATACTCAATATCCCCGGTGTCTACATTCCCTTCCTTGATGGAGTCGGCAAGCGTAGTGAACGCGGTTACGATTGTCTGCACAGTGGAAAAATCAGTCGCCGCCTTCGTAGCGCCGGCAATGCCGGATGCAAAGACGCTGAAATTATTGGCGAAGGAAGCCATGCTGCTCGACAAGCCGACAATATCCTTGCTTCCGCCAAAGAATGCCCCAATATCTGCCCAGACGCCGCCCTTGGTTTCGAGCGTTCCGATGAAAGACTGCATGTCTGTCAGGAGCTGTGTCGCCTGTTCCGTATTGGAGAAGTCAGCGGTGCTCAACTGAGAAGCGAATGTCGCCAGGTTCGTTCCGACCGTGGCCATCTTGTCAGAAAGTCCGACAATATCCTGCTGGCCGCCAAAGAACTTGCCAATCGCATTGAACACGCCGCCTTCACTGTTCAGCCCATTGGTAAACTGCGTAATCAGTCCCATGGCTTCAAGAGCGTTTGAGGTTTCCTGCGTGCTAACGCTGCCGATATTGGCAGCAAACGAGGCCAAGCCAGCGCCAAGCTGAGCGCACTTTTCACCGAAAGCACCAAGGTCCTGCTGACCAAGAATGGTTTGCACCCATCCGCCCTCTGCGGGAATTGAATTGGCCAGACCGGCCAGCGCCATCGCCGCATTGGTAGAGTTGGTGATGTCGTCTTGAGTGACGGTAGTTGTAAATCCGGAAATTTCTGCTGCGTAAGCAACCATGCCAGCCGCAAATCCGGGAATACGTTCAGCGAATGTTCCTAAATCCTTAATACCAAGCAGCTTGTCGAGTGTGCCGCCCTCCGCAGGGAGAGCGTTCTGAAGCTCGATCAAGGCCTTAGCAGCGTTGTTGGAATTGGTAACATCGGTATCGGAAACCGTAGACGTAAACCCGGAGATCTGCGCGGCGTAAGCAACCATACCTTTTGCAAAGCCCGGAATCTTTTCAGCAAAGGCTCCAAGATCCTTAATACCAAATAGCTTATCGAGCATACCACCTTCCGTAGGAAGAGCGTTTTGGAGTTCGATTAAGGCTTTTGCGGCATTGGTAGAATTGGTGATATCCGCTTCAGAAACGGAGGCCGTGAATCCAGAGATTTCAGTAGCATAGGCCTTCATGCCTGCTGCGAAGCCGGGCACTCGCTGGCCAAAGCCAGAAAGATCCTTGATGCCAAGAAGGCCGTCAAGAATTCCGCCTTCCGTAGGAAGCGCGTTTTGGAGCTCGACCAGAGCTTTAGCGGCGTTAGTAGAATTAGTGATGTCACTGTCAGTAACGCTGCTGCTAAATCCTGTGATTTCGGCAGCATAAGCCACCATACCAGCTGCAAACCCCGGAAGATTCTCAGCAAAAGAAGAGAGATCTTTAATGCCGAGCAATCCATCGAGCAAACCACCCTCCGCAGGCAGAGCATTCTGGAGTTCGACCAGCGCTTTGGCAGCGTTGGTGGAGTTTGTTATATCGGACTCAGTTACAGTTGAACTGAAACCACTGATTTCAGCAGCATAGGCTTTCATACCCGTAGCGAAGCCCGGAATCTTTTCGGCAAAGCTCGTCAGATCCTTCACGCCAATAATTCCGTCAAGCCAACCTCCTTCGGAAGGAAGAGCATTTTGAAGCTCGACCAAACCTTTTGCAGCGTTGGTGGAATTCATGATGTCCGCTTCGGAAACCGTAGACGCGAACCCACTGATTTCTTTGGCGTAGGCCTTCATACCGGAGGCAAAGCCCGGAATTTTGGCAGAGAAAGTCGTAAGATCTTTCACGCCCATAATGTTCTGAAGCAAGCCGCCTTCACCAGACAACGAACTTTCCAAAGCGATCAATGCCTTTGCAGCATTTGTGGAATTGTCAATGTCCGTCTGTGTAACAGAGGAACTGAACCCGCTGATTTCAGCAGCGTAGGCCTTCATGCCGGATGCAAATCCAGGCACCCTACCGGCAAAGGTGGTCAGATCCTTAATGCCGATCAGATCTTGTAGCAGTCCGCCTTCGCCAGACAGAGAATTTTCAAGCCCGATCAATGCCTTTGCGGCATTCGTGGAATTATCGATGTCCGTCTTGGTCACAGTGGACGAGAAGCCGCTGATTTCTTTGGCGTAGGCTTTCATTCCGGTAGCAAACCCTGGTACACGTTCCCCAAAGGTAGAAAGATCTTTAATGCCGAGCAAGCTCTGAATCCAGCCTCCTTCGGCCGGAAGCGCCTGCTGCAATTCAACCAGTGCTTTTGCGGCGTTCGTGGAATTCGTAACGTCGGTTTCACTGATCGTTGCACTGAAGCCAGAAATGTTGGTAGCGTAATTCAGCAGAGCCATAGCGAGAGTTGCCGCGTCATCTGCGAATCCCTCAACATCTTTGCTTCCGGTCACAGCCTTGGCCCACTCGGGTGCTTCCCAAGGTACGGCTTTTACAAGCTCAGCCAAGCCTTTCGCAGCATTGGTGGCATTTGTCAGGTTGGAGTTGTCCGTTTCAGTAAACCCGCTGATACCGGCTGCGAAATTGTTCAGAGCGGTAGCGATAATTCCGATATCATCAGAAAACTGACTGATCGGGTTATCGCCGACGAACCAGGAACTGATAGCGGAAACGATCTCCGCACCGCCGATTGCAGTAATAGCGGATGCCAGATTCCCAACTCCGGTTTTTACAGATTCATCAACGCCCTTACATCCATCCAGGAAAGGCTGAATGTTCGTCATAAAGTCGGAAAGGTCGCTTCCGATCTGCGGGAGATTCAATCCCTGCATAACGCCAGCGCCAAGTCCTCCGACAAATCTGCCGATAGCTTTCCCGATTGCTTCGGTCATATCTCCGAAGCTGTTGATATAAGAAGACACGCTCCATGCCTGCTCCGCCGCTCCGAATACGGCCATCAAGCCTACAATCGCCGCTGCAACCAGCGCCAGCTTGGCAATGCCAGCAAGCGCTGCGGTTACAGGAACCTTGCTGATGAGCATCATGGAAGCGGACAGCGAAAGCAGCGCAACGCCGAACGAAGTAGAGAACGCCAGCATTTGGCCCATCTCAACGCCATCCAAGTGTTTCAGCGCTTTCACAAATACCTGTAGAGACAGCGCCATCACGCCAAGCATAACAAGCGATTTGGTGATGCCGGTGACTTTAGTTTTATTCATGATCTTCATGAACGCCGCAATTTCAAGCAGCACAAGCCCAAGGCCAGCCACGCCCTTGATGATGGTTTTGGTTTTCAGCTTGCCAATCTTCGCAATGGTTTCCGCAAAGCTGTTCAGCGATACGGCCATAAGAATCAATCCTGCACCCTTGAACACGCCGAAATTGCTCTTCTTGACCATAGCCATAAAGGCGGCCAGCTCCAACAGCACCACGCCCAGCCCGGCCAGACCCTTTACGATCGTGCCGGTGTCCAGCGAGCCGATCTTTTCGATGGTGCTTGCAAACATGGAAATGGATGTCGCCATCAGAATCAGGGCAGTGCCTTTGAACACGCCCAGCTTTGCTTTCTTGGTCAACGCAAGGAACACAGCCAACTCAAGCAGTACAGCGCCGAGACCGGCAATGCCCTTAACAATGGTTCCGGTTTCAAGGCTGCCGATTTTCTTGATGGCGTTAGCGAACATGTTGATCGAGACAGCCAGCAGGATCAATCCAGCGCCCTTGAATACGCCAAGATTGGCCTTCTTTGTAAGGGCAAGGAACACGGCCAGCTCAAGTAAGACGGCACCGAGGCCAGCAATACCTTTGACAATCGTTCCGGTTTCAAGGTTGCCGATTTTCTTGATGGCATTGGCAAACAGATTCAGGGACGTGGCAAGAAGAATCAGCCCAGCACCCTTGAAAAGACCCATTTTGACCTTTTTGGTCAAACCAAGGAACACGGCCAACTCAAGCAGTACAGCGCCGAGTCCGGTAATACCCTTGGTGATGGTTTTCGTATCCATCCCGCCGAGCTTGGCCACCACATCTGCGAAAATTTTCAGCGAAGCGGCGAGAAGGACCAGTCCGGCTCCTTTGAACAGGCCCATTTTGGCTTTCCTGGTCAACGCCATGAAAATTGTCAGCTCCAGCAGCACAGCGCCGAGACCGGCAATGCCCTTGACCAGCGTTTCACCGTCCAGTTTGCCGATGCGTTCAATGACGCTGGCAAAGACGAGCATGGCAGAGCCGAGAAGCATTAGCCCCGTACTGGCGGCCGCCAACCCCGCCGCATTCTTTAGCTTGATTTTGCTGAGGATGAAGGCAAAGGCCGTAATCGCCGTCAGCATGATACCCATGGTGAGCACCGCATCCCCAAGTCGATCAGGATCGATCTTGGCGACGATATACAACGCACCGGCAATCAATGCAAGGGAAGCGGCAATATTGAGGACAGATTTTGTGATGTCTTTCTTGGATTTGAAAGAACCAAGCGTGTCAGCGATCCCATCAGAAATACCTTCGATTCCACCGCAGATCGACTCTTTAATGTCGGTAAGACTCTTGATAAAATTCCGAATTTTCAGAAGAACACCGCCGCCAAGCAGCGCGCCAAGAATCACCGCAATATCCGCACCATCCATATTGGTCGCGAAATTCTTAACACTCTCACCAATGCTGGAAAAGAAGGTTTTGATACTCTTGAGAATATCGTTGCCGTCAAAGAATTTGCTGATCTTTTCCCCAATCCCGGAGAAATGATCGAACCAGTCCTTGATTTTCTCGGTAATCCCATCCGGACCGTTGCTGAACAATTCTTCCGTAGCACGAATGAAGTCTTTCACCGCGTCAACCATCTTCTTGGTGAAGTTGGTGACCTTTTCGACTGCGTTCTGCACACCACCGGTCTCTTTCAGGCGCTGATTAAATTCCGTGATCTTGTCGGCGCCCTTGGCGATAAGCTCAATCAGATCGCCGGCATAGGGAGAAATGTAGCCGAAGGCCTCTTTGGCAACCTGCCATACGCCGCCGATCACCTGACGAACAATATCCAGCCCATTCGCCATACCGGCAACGATACGGCGAATCTTGTCCATCTGCTCTTCGTTTTCCGTGAAAGCCTTTACGCGATCGGTCAGTTCGCGGAAGCCCCTGGTCATGTTGAAAAGCTGCTCGCTTGTCTTGGGCGGAAACACTTTCTGGAATTCGGTGCGGACGGCATTAACAACATTCTGGATAGCATACACGATGTTCCAGAAGCTCTGAATCAGCTCGTCGCGGCCGCCAAGATCCTTCCAGCCTTTTACGATCTCGTTTCTTGCGGTAGCGGATTCATCAATAATCTTCCCGAAGAAATCGCTCATGCTGGTCAGCAGCGCTTTTGCTTCCTCGAAATCGCCGATGATATATTCCCACGTCTGCGTCCAGCCGCTCTGCGCTGCTTCCTTTAGCGTATCAAAAAGCTGCGTAAAGGTTTTCACCTTGGTGGCGGCCTCAGTCGCGTCCTTTGCCAGCTGGAGAATCTCATCAGCTTCTTCTGACGTATAGCCTTGCGCGAGTAGCTCACTCTTTTTCATCTCCATGGCCTTGAGCACGCCCTCTTCCATATTGGCAGACGTGTAGCCCATGTCTTTGGCGATTTGCTCGAAGTCCCAGGAGAATTGTTCGAGTGTCGCTGTCAGGATATCGCTTGTCAGCCAGCCTTTGGACAAGCTGTCGCGGAAAGAGCCTTCCTCTGCGATCACTTCGTCTACGGTGCGCTGGACTGTTTTCTTTACCTTTTTTCCAGCCTTATCCGTTTCCGTAACGGTGTATTCCACCGTTTTGCCCATTGCTTTAGCCGTGCGCTGAAGAGCCTTCTGAAACACTTCGCCGCCCATACCCGCATTGACCACGGAATTCCAGTCCATCAGCCTCACCGTGCCAGTTGAAATCGCCTGAGAAAGCTGATACATGGCACGGCTGGCCTGCTCGCTGGTCGAGCCAGATACGGCAGCCAGGTTTGCAATACCCTGAATGGATTGCACAGCTGTGTCCAATTCAACACCGGCAGCGGTAAATGTGCCGATGTTCCGGGTCATTTCCGTGAAATTGTAGATCGTCTTGTCTGCGTAATGATTCAACTGGTCAAGACGGTCGTTGACAATCGCAAGTCGCTCGGAATCACTCAGGCCCTGCTTGGTCATCGCATCACGAGTGTTGGATAGAATGGTCTGAATCGCGTTGATCTGCGTCTCGTACTCCTGCATACCAGTCTGCACGGGATCGATGGTCAGCGCTTTAATAAAATTCTGTACGGGAACGATCGCGTTCAGCGCAGCGTCGCCAATTCGGTTGTATACGTTCTGCACCAGGTTCCCCATGAAAGAGAACCTGTCGGCAACGGATTGTGCGGCGTCGGACAATCTGCTCAGGTCGATTTTACTGGCTGCCTTGTCGATCGCTTCGAGTCCCTTTGCCGATTTTTCTAAGTCAAGCCCCTTTTTCAGATCATCAAGCGACTTAACGCTTTCCTGGATGCCGTTCTCAAACTGTTTGTTGTCGAACTGCATCTCAACAACGCGCTTATCGACATTGTTGCTCACGATGACATGACCTCCCTCCAGGCGGCGTCAGCGAGTTGCTCAAAGACCGGACGCAGCGCGGGGTTGATATAATCAATCCCTTTCACATAGCCGCCCGTGCCGGTGCCGTGCCCGTATTGGAGAATCACGGCAATGTTTACGCCTTTGTTGATGTGAGAATTTGTCCAAAAAATAGAATAGCCGCCGCTGGTCTGAACAATCTCATAACCCCATGCGGCGGCTGTTTCTCCGGAATCGACCGGAGTTGCGGAGGCAAGAGCCGTGACTCCGGCCTGACCATACGTTTCCAAAATCTCTCGATTCACGGCCTTTGGCGCCTGTGCGAAGAATCTTTCCGTATTCCGGAAATTGCCTTTATGTTTGACCTTAATCACAGCCCTCTTTTCACCTCCTTTTCTATCCTTTGCTGTTCAGTCGTGCGCGACGCGCTTTATTCATAGCTGTTCTCTGTTCCATCATTTCACGCCGGCTTTGCTTCTTCTTGGGAGCATTTTTGGCGTTGCATACGCGAATCAGGGTCAGCAATGTATTCAGGTGCCACTTGCGACATTCCCAGGGGATATTAAGCGAAATCATCCAATAGTAAATGACTTCGGATGTGATGACCTCCCGGTGGGGAGATCCTTGCTTATCTTTATCGCTGAACCATGTCGCCGTCATTGGCGCTTCAATATAGTTGTTGATCTTGTCCATCACTTCGGCGGTGATGCCGTTATAAACGGCGGGATCAACATGCTGCGTCAGCGTCATACAGCGGATGTAATCAGCGCATTCTTCTGCGGTTTTGGGTTCCTTGCCCAGAAACGGCTTGCACCATTTCTGCTCCCAGCGATGAAGGGAAACCAGTGAATGCTCCAGCTGCAAGGTCGTTTCCTTGGTGCAACCGAAGCTGTTGGTTTTCTCATCGAACCATTCATACCCCGGTATCGTAACTTGCAGCATTCGGGCCACGTCCTTACTTTACAACTGCAAGATCAGCGGGGTTGGAGCCTTCCTTCATGGCGTTCGCCTGAGCGAGTGCGTCCTGAGGCAGAATGCCGTTGATAAACAGCGTGCACTTGTCCGGGTCAAGCAGTTCAAGGAACAGCTCGTCATAAGCCCCCGTCTGGCTGAAGCGACGGGACTTCTCTTCGCTTTTCTCGAAATACTTGCCGTCGAGCGACTTCTCACCATAAGCCTTCAAGATAATGTCCTTGAAGGTTTTGGTGATGCGCTCCATATCCTGCTCGGCCACCAGACGCTGAATCAGCTTGGTCATGCCGCCGTTAATGCCCATTTCCATCTCCAGCACTTCCGACTTGGAAAGGTTGAAGAAGAAATCCTCGGTACGCTGGTTGCCGTCATAGTCGGTATAGGTAATCGTCTTTTTAAGCATTTTTCATTTCTCCTTTCAAATAAAAGCGGGTGGCGTCCCCTCCAACGTCACCCAACGGTGTATCCCTCCGGCATTACAGATCCGGCCCAACCCATTTTGTTTCCTGAGATCAATCCGTGACAGCCTGAAGAGTGGTCAGAATCTCATTCGGGGTAGGCAGCTTGGAAGCGGCGGTGGCGCTGCCGTACAGCAGATCCTCCAGCGCCTTCATCTGGTTGACGGTCAGCTTGGTGGAGTCAAACTCCAGCTTTGCCGTTGGCTTATAACCGGTCATCGGCGCAGGCGTGCCTTCAGTATCCCAGCTCCAGGGATTGGCTTCCGGAGAATCATTCACCGTGTCGTGAGACTTCTCGGTGGGCGACGCGCTCAGGCCGTAAGCCACATGAATCTTATAGCCCAGCTTGTCGGTATTGGCATTGCCGATCTCGGTGCGCCAGGAAAGACCGAACTTCTTGCGGGTCTGCTGGCCGACATACATGCCGGGAAGAGGCTCGGCAGAACCGTCGCATTCGGCGAATTCATCAGGATAGGTGTAGGCCTCGATGCTGGCGTGATACTCTTCAGCACCGCGAATACCGGCGTAGTAGATGCCGTCGGCATACATCTTGTTAATGTCCGCGCCTTCCGGCTGGTCGGTGACGTTGGTCAGACCATTCCAGGACTTACCGGCGTCATAGGTGCCGTCGTCCTTCATGGGAAACAGAACGCCCTGAGATACGCCATATTCATACTTGCGATTTTCGGCCTCATCCCAGGTCAAACGAGCGTTGTTAGGCATAGTAGAATCCTCCTTTTAATTAGTAGTAGAGAGTAAAAACATCATGGTACAGATTGTCGGACACGAATTGCCTGTCATGAACGCACATCGGAAACTCGGCAATCCGTCCCGGAATCGGGGATTCAGGATCCTGATCGATCACAGTAACCGAATAGCGATTACTATGACAAAAAGGCTTGTTATTGGCAAACAGCGTGCCAATCTTTTCCCGCTCATAGACAATACATGGATAGGACAGCTGATACCCTGACGGCGGCTGGAAATAGACGTGTCTGGAACCAACCGCAGCTACAAGCAGTTCATGCAAATCAACCCGTTGGCCCATTGTAAACGCCCCCAATCGTCAAGATAAGACGGGGGCTCTGGACTTCCACATTCGTGACTTTCCAAAAAGCCCCCATCCATTTCACATAACGAATGGCAAAGAAGTGTTGATAGGCATACGGGTCGGCAATGATACTCAAACTGTTATTCACAGAAATGTTATCGTTGATCGTTTCGCCAGATTCGAGTCTCCGTGCCTTCCGGAGCACATCCCCTGCGTAGTTTCGCTCGGTGATGATTTCCTGAAAGACGCCAGGTCTCGTTTCCTTTGTTTCAGCATACCCGATAGGACCGTAAAACTTTGCCATTTTGACCTCTCATCAGGTATTGTCGCCGGCATTCTGCGACGGCGTGGTCACGTCCTTCTCCAGCGCGATGGCGGAGAACGGACGGGTCAGAGCGCCGGAGCTGCGCGTCTCCAGCAGGCTGACCTCCTGGTTGAAGTTGATGTCAAAGTCGGTGAAGTGGGTAATCTCGCCGCCCTTTGTAGCGCCAAGGCTGTAGTCGGCAAAGTTCACCATCAGGCCCAGAAGCTCGAAGGTCTTCTCGGTCTGATTCACGGTGGCGGTACGGGTCTTGCCCGCAAACTGCTCGGCGGTGACGATCTCGTTCACGTTCAGCGCAGCCTTCAGCTCGTTGACGTTGTCGTAGATTCGACGGCCGTTCAGGTCGCGTGCCAGCAGCATCACGTTCACCAGATGCGGAGTGCACAGGAAGTCCGGGTTGCCGGAGCCCTTCCACTTTTCACGGGCATACAGCAGGCTCTGAATAACCGCCTCGGCATACACGTAATTCTCGCCAAAGTTGGCAGTGGAATTGGTGCCGGTCAGCTCAGTGCGCATCGCGTTGATGTCCACGGTCTTATGAATACAGTACAGCTCATCATCCAGCCAGATCGGGCGGATCTTCGTCGGGTCAATCGCATTGTCGCCGCTGCGGCCGTCGCCGATGGTGATCTGGCGGGCCAGCTCCTCGTTCAGGTTCATGCGATCCAGGCCGTACATATACTGCACCACGTCGAAATCGGTGATATCGACGATATCGTCACGATCCAGCTTGGAGCGGATGTACACGGTAACGGGATCGGTAGTGCGGCTCAGCAGCGTGATCGCGCCGGCGTCGGTTTTCTGAGAACCCTTGGTGTAGCCCTTGGCACGGCGAGCAGAAATGTCACGGACATCGGCCTGGCGGGTGCGGATGCGGCTGATGGGGCTCTTATGCACCCGGGTCAGCACCTTGCCGATCCAGCCCTGATCAGTGGTCAGCAGTTCCGGAGCACCGGGCTTCACGTCCTTGTATTCCGGGAACAGCTGAGAGATGTTGGTGATGTTCGCAGCCGCGGCATGGGCCAGCTCGTCCTTCTTGTTTTCGGTCACATAGGCTTCCATAGCCGCCTTCAGAGAGCCGCCGCCGTAGGCTTTCGCCATCTCGATGATCTTCTCACCGTCGGCGTGGGACAGGAAGGCGTCCTTGTTTTCGGTTTCCTGGTCGAAGACATTGCGCTTCATTTCGTTTTCCTCCTCTTCCATTTCGGAATTGTGTTTGACGTCGGAATCCTTATCGGATTCTTCAGCAGTGCCATCGTCGGAATTGATGATGGTATCGATGATATAGGCAACGGCATCCTTCTGCTTCTCGGTCAGCGTGTTGAGAATGTCCTGCATGGTTTCCTTATCATCTTCGGGTTTTTCGGGCGTGTGTTTCGCCTCGCCCTGCTTTTCAGCGTTGTCATCGGCATGTTCAATTTCAGCGAACAATTCGATTTCCTCACCGGTGTAAAGAATGCCCTGTTCATGATCCACAGTCGTAGTGCCGTCGGCATGAACGACCACAGAATCAATGAACGCGCCGGGATTGGCGCCGGCATACACCAGGCTGACCTCGCGGATCATACCGTGCAGCACGGTTTTGGCCTGCTCCTTCAGCTGATTGGCATAGATAGAGAGGGCGTTGATGTCACCATGAAGCACCAGCTTCCGGGCGTTCTTGCCGTTCTCCGTATCATTGAAATAGCATTCAACACGCATACTGCCGTTCTGGCTGTGCAGAATGCCATATCCAAGAACGCTGTCAGGCGTAGCGTGATTATGGTTCCAGACAATCGGAACCTTCGCGCCATCCTGATGAGCAAAAGCGTCCTTGGCGATCAGGCGACCGTCGGAACAACGCATGTCCGCTTTTGTCGCCCAACCGGCAAAGTCATACTTTTTATCCATTTTGACCTGTCTCCTCATTATTGTTGGTTTCATCCGCTCCAGCATTGGTCGGGATCAGCTGCCTTGCATTAGAGGAATCGCTCAGATTCTTGTTCCGCAGCACATCTGCGTTCGGATCACTGCTCGGCTTCATCCCGATCACCTGGCGGATCTCGTTTGAGGTCATAATCTCATTGCGGGTGAACTTATCGGCAATTTCTGCAATGTCGTTTACCGGCACCAGCTTAAACGGGTCGCGGAAATAGGCGATCGTCTGCTTCTGGGAACGAGCGGTAGGCGTAAGAAACTTGCGCTTCATTTCATCAGCAATAGCAGACAGAATAGGCTCAATGGTGCGGTTATAGTAATTGAGCATTGTCTTTTCGTCGGCAGTCCCATCCAGTATGGATTGTGTGATGCCAAGCTGGCTGAAGAACATGGAGGTCAAGTATTCAATCTGTTTCATCAGATTGTTTTCAACAGGGCGGTTAAGCTGTGTGATGCGCTCCGTTCCGTCCGTATACGCAATGCCGTATTTACCCTCGGATAGCTGCTTCTCGATATTCCTGCGGCGTTTTTCCGCCTGCTCACGCCTGGCCTCAGTCTTGATGATGTAGGGGAGCTGAATAATCAGATCGAGCTTTCCGCTGCTGGTCTGTTCGTCCACCACATCCAAAAGGGTCAGTTTTCGAACCAAGCGCTGATAAATCGAGTTCGGCTCGTTCATCACCGAGTACATCGGATTCTCGATAAGCGGAACAGTCGATTTTGGGATGATAATCTGCTGGCGCTGACCTTCCTGTTCGTTATAGACCTCCACCTTCACATGGCGCGGATACCATTCCAGAATCTTGCCGGTACGCAGCGTGTAGACCTTAAAATTTCCGGAATCCTCAGGCTCGTCATCTGCGTCAGTAGGGACAGCCGCAACACATCCTTCATCGAGCATGCTCGCCACGAGATCCTGAATAAAGGCTCGACCCGTCTGATCCAGATTGGCCTCAATGGATAAGCAGTTGTTAAGCCCGGAATCGATCGTCTCTTTGTAACGATCATTTTCATCCAGACGAATATGCTTCAGATTCACAGCGGCCACGTCCATCGCAATGCGGTTATACACCGCAGTAACGATAGAGCGCTCATTACCGCGTGTATAGCGCATCCGGTCAGGCCGATACCCGTAGGAAGGACCGATGTTCCAATTTACCTGCGTGGGGTCTTTGTTCTTGAAGATATTCCAGGCATGTTTGAGCCTGTCCATCAAAGCCATTTCAGTTTTCCTCCTATATCTTGAATTCGAAAATGAGCATAAAAAAAAAAAAGACCGCGGACATCACGTCCACGGCCGCCGAACAGGCTGCGGTTAGATTTTGGTCAACCGATCCTCTGTGCAGTCATACAGAGGGTAATCCCCATTGTAGGCTTCGGGGTCGTTTACATAGCCCCGTTTATCGCTCTGCACGGTGTACACCTGCTTCCCGTCATCATCGGTATAAATATCAACGATACTTCCATTGACGCCTTTACCATTGATGCGGACCTTGTCAAATAACGCGAAGGTCATATCAATCCTCCTCCAACCGCCGATCAATATACGCAGTTACAAACCGCGAATTCGATTCCGGCCCATCCTTCTGCCAGACGGTTCTGAACAATCTTTGCGCCGTAACGCCAAGCGACATGGGAATGCTGTACTTTTCTCGGTTCTTCCCGATTGATACAGCATCGCGCTTCTTCGAAAGATCGAAGCCCTTCTCAATATCGCGAAACAGTTTGTCAGCATCCGTCGATTTATAGCCAACGCTGAAAAACTCGTCAGCGTGATCGGTTCCGGCCTTCAGACACCATTCAGTGAACTTGTTCTGTTTGACCGTGAACCCTTTGGAGCTTTGGTAAGCGCCGTCTACTATTTTAACAGCTTCCTCAGCATTTGCAACCGTAGAATTGGTTATATGCCCGAGCTGTTCAGGCGTTCGACGCACACCCCATTTCATTCCCTTCACGCCGTGATGGATAAGAACGCCGCCCAAATAACTTTCGTAAATCATGCTTTAGTCGAACGCCTCCCTGTTGATTTTGTACGCAACATAGGCGTCAAGCATAGCAGCTACAGCGTCGATTTTCTGTTCATAGCGCTTTTTGAGCAGCTTGCGATTGCCGTTATTATCCTCAACGGCAATACAGTTCCCCATTGCAAAAGTCATCAGCACCTCGTCGAAGATCAACATCCTTTCTTCAGACAGTTTCTTCAGCTCACCAAGCGGCACGGATTCCGTTCGCGCACCCTGAATGACTTTTTCAATGCCAAATGGGCCGTTTTCAGATTCCCAACGCGCAACAAAATCCTTCGCGTTGTAGGGGTCGTACCCAAAGCAGCGCACATCGTATTCCATCTCGGTGATGTGCGCATCCAGATCGTCATAGACCTGCATCATGTCAAGTACGGTGCAGTCCATCACAACCAGACTTCCTTCCCGGATGAATTCCTCGTATTTGGAATGCATGGCCGCGGGAAGTTTATCAAAGGTGAGCTGAGAAATGTAGTTTCGCGTTTTCACGCCAAAGCTGCCGTCAGACAGCGGAAACAGGAAAGTGAACGCGCAAAAGTCGTCGCCCTGAGAAAGGTCGCCTCCCAAAGCGCATGGCATCTTCCAGAAATCATGATGTCCCTCATGAACCTGAATTTCTTCATAAGAGAAGAAATAGGTTTGGCCTTCCATGGGGAGCCCGAAACGCTTGGCAAGCGTATCATTGCGTTCATGGGGCGATTTTTCAATATTATCGACGTCGCGCTGATAGGTTTCGTAGCTGACGGTCTTTCCAAGGTTGGGATTGGCCTTCAGCCACATTTCTGGTTTTCCGACTTCATCAATCGAATCGAGCTTATAATACCAGATGCTCACCCAAGGTTGATCCAACTCCCCGCGCAGAATCTTCATCAGCTGCATCTTGATGGTGTCTCCGATTGCATTGCGAACGGTGCCTTCGGAGCTAATGGCGACAATGAGATAATCGTCAATTTTGGAAGATCCCTGTTCGATAGCGCCTACAACATTTTCTCGAACATCGCAGGAAAGCCATTCGTCAATGGTCGCAATCTTTGTTCGCATAGATTGCAGTTTATCAATGGACATAGGAACGGTTTCAATCCGGCTGCCTGTCAGGAAATTCTCGATGCCCTTTTTGGTGCTGGCGAGCTTAACCCGATTGGCGCGGGAACCCGTGGTGTTCTGTAGACTGCCTTCGGTCAGGAACTTAAAAAGCGGCCCTCTGGCGCGGGTAATGGATGTACGAATAGGCGAAAGGGTTTCGTCAGCCTGGCGCATCGTGTAGGCCGTAGCGATCTGGTGGGTCGTGCTGGTATCGATGTTGAGAAAGTAACTCTGAATGCAGCTGGCGTACATCGTCTTTGCGGCGCCTCTGGCAATAATCAGATACTGTTTATTGCACAGGCGTTTCTTGACGAGTTTTCGTCTATACTGCATTCGTCCGTCTTCCATGGTGACGGGAACCTTTTGCTCAACAAAGTAATACCAGCCGAAGATATCTTCTGCCCAGAGCTTGAAACTGTCCAGCAGCTGTAAATCAGATCCGTCTGTCAGCGTCAGCTCTTCCTCGCAATAGGCGATAAAACCCTCGACGACTTTATCATCGTAATAATACATGGGATCGACGATCAGAGCGTCGATTCGATTCATCTGAAGTTCGATTTCCTGATTGATAGGGATAAGCCCCTGCACTACGGCATCTCGAAACATGCCGTAATACTTTGGGACGGCAGTATTCGATAACGCCATGAATCACCGCTCCTTTAGGTTTTGTTAAACCAGCCGGAAATGGTATTCCAGTTGTTTCGGAGGGTAATTGCAGTGGAAGAGACAGCCGCGACAGTACCTGCAACCTTGATAGAGGTGCTCAGAATCTGCCTGCCCCGCGCAACGCGGGTCGGGTTCAGCTTGGAATACTGCTGCTCCATGTTCAAGCGGTTCAGACGGCTGCGAAGCTCAGCATCGCTCATCTTCTTCACACTCTTAGAATCATGAGCTTTCTTGTAATCTTCATGGGAATCATCCGTCTTGGTCTGCTTGCTCTTGGGGCTGTGACCAAGCTGTTCGGGCGTATGGCGAACGCCCCATTTCATTCCCTTTACGCCATGATGCCAAATCTCTTCGGCCATAATAGGTCTCTCCTTTCTTCCAAACATAAAAAGACCGACCTGCCAAATGACAAGTCGGTCCAAGTCTATAAATTGTGTTTACGGAGCCCAGTCCGCTTCAGGAACCATTTTGACGGAAACGGCGCCCTGGTCGATGACGAGCACCATGCCGTCTTCAAGCGTCAGCTGCAAGGTCTCTCCAACGGCAAGCAGCGTCTCATGTTGGCCGCCGTCATGCGCTTCCTTGTGTGTCATGTCCTCATATAGGTGACACATAAAGTAAGTCTTGGTAGTCATAGTCAACAGATAGCGTCCAGCCTTAATGTCCTTACCAACGACGTAGATTCCCTGGTAAAGACCGTTCGCGTCGAGTTCGCAATCAAACTTTTCCTGAATGGCGCTGTCCAACTCCGCGTGGAGCTTGAGCAAAGCCGCAAGATCCATGCTGCTTAAATCAACCTCTTCGGCCAAAGCAGGAATGGACAAGCAGAGCAGGGCGAGTACGAGAGCAATGAATTTCTTCATGGAATCATTTCCTCCTAAAGATTGTTTTCAGTAGAAACCCGAGTATTCGAAAGGGTAGTGTTACCAACCACCATACAGCTCGAAAAGGAAAGATAAGCAGCTTCACAAACAGATAGTCTGAATAGCTATCATATGTCCGCGAAGTTCTGAAGATCTTCCCGCTTCTTGACCGATGCGTATGTATCACACGAACCCCCACCGCCAATACCTCCACCTTAACAATCTGCGGGTATATCTTTGTGTATTATAACATATACCCCCCCCGCAAATTAAATTTGTGTTACGAATTATTACAG
>OKSO01000429.1_pt1 | contig 17460 bp, 19 predicted proteins | sample 1606241 | NCBI WGS metagenome assembly OKSO01 (sample SAMEA3879540, study PRJEB24766) | human gut metagenome | biome: human-associated habitat; feature: feces | place: USA | collected 1985/1987
CGGGCCGACGTAGTTGGCGAAATCGCAGAGGACGCGCAGATTGGGGCTGGCGATGGTGTCCAGCACCATCTTGACGGCCTCGGGGGTGTTCATGGCGTGGTAGTAGACGCACTCCACGGCAAAGAGCACTCCCTGCTCTTCGCAGGCAGGCAGGATCTCGCCCAGACTGCGCAGGAGCGCTTCCTGCGCCTCCTTCCGGGTCACACCGGGCTGCTTGGCCATGTTGGTGGTCTCGCTGCCCATGCAGCCTGCCCCCAGTGCCCTGGCAACAGGGATCTGGCTCAGCACCTTTGCCACCTCGGCACGGCGCTTGTCCTCGTCGGCATAGCTCAGCTCCACATAGGTGCCGTCCACAGCGATGTCCACGCCGGATGCTGCCGCAGCCGCTCTTGCCCGCTCCACCAGCGCAGGAGTCACATCGGCATAGCTCTTTACGCCCTCCACCGCCTTGGTAAAGGCCAGCTGGGTGCAGGCAAAGCCTGCCTGCCCGATGGAGGAAAAGAGGGTTTCGGGGTCATGGCGGCCAAAATCGTGGCCGCGCGCACCAAGAATGAATTCAGGCATCCTGCACCTCCGTCAGCCGAACACACGGGCGGCAAAGAGATTCAGCTCCTTGCCCCACCAGTACCAGTCGTGGGAGACATCGCTGCCCCACACTTCCAGATGCACGGGCAGGCCGCAGTCGGTCAGTGCATCGGCCATGGCCTGGGTGTCCACCAGTGCGTCGCCCTCGTAGCTGCCCTGACCGGCACAGAGGAGAAGGGTATTCTCCTCAGCCTTTGCCAGCAGCTTTTTATCCACAAGGCCGTCCTCTGCCAGACAGGCCAGGGGGGCATTGCGCAGGACCAGGTCATCTGCTGCATTGCCCAGGAAACGGCTCACATCGTACAGGCCGGAAAGGCCGATGGCACCCGCGAACACCTCGGGGCGGCGCAGGCGGCAGTTCACTGCCTGATACGCACCGGTGTCCACGCCCACCGCCCAGAGCAGGGTGTCCTTTTTGGCACCGTTCAGGGTCAGGATGCGGGGAGCCAGCTCGCTTGTCAGGTAATTGAAATACTTTTCCTGCATCTCGGCCCGGCGGCGGGGAGCCGTGTCCCCGGCCAGCAGGCTCTCAGCATCGATGCTGTCGGCGCAGAACAGCTGCACCTTGCCCTCATTCAGCAGCGGGGCAATGGCATCGGGCATCCCGTTGTTTTCCCAGTCGTAAAAGCGGCCGCCCCGCGCGGGCAGAGCCAGCACCGGCGTACCGGCATGGCCGTAGACCTTGAACTCCATGTCGCGGCCCAGCATCCGGCTCCATTCCTTATAATACGTCCCTTGGATCATGGCAGCATCCTCCTGTTGTCACACAAATTGATTGCGCTGGGGGTCATAGGCGTACCCCACAGCGGAAAGCCTGGCACACAGCGCGGCCTTGTCCTCATCCAGATCCTCGCACAGCGCGTCCAGAGTGGGGTAGAAGTCCCGCAGCTTCAGGTTGATCATGCTCAGCAGCATGATCGGGTCATTTGGCAGAGCCATCGTCGATCCCTCCAGAAGATAACAAAAAAAGCCGGCCACTCGACAAAGTGACCGGCAGATGCAGCTACTTAGACAGCGCGGGTAACTTTGCCAGCGCGCAGGCAACGGGAGCATGCGTAGACATACTTGGGAGAGCCCTCCACGACCGCCTTGACACGACGGACATTCGGCTTCCAGGTACGGTTGGAACGGCGATGAGAGTGAGAGACCTTGATACCAAAGGTAACACCCTTGCCGCAGCATTCACACTTAGCCATGGTACTTGCACCTCCTACAGTGAAGTATGGAATTCAAAATAATCAGCTTGACTATTTTACCAGAGATGCGGAGAAAAAGCAAGAGCAAATTTGATTTTTCTGCAACTTTTTTCTTGCAGGGCCAAACCCTTGCCCCAAAAGCGAAAAAATAGTACAATAGGATAAAATCCAACTGAGGGAGAAACGAATGACCGCACAAGGAATGTATTATCTCATCCGGGCACTGGTGACCCTGATTGCCATCCCGTTCCACGAGGCGGGCCACGCGCTGGCCGCCTGGCTGCTGGGCGACCCCACCGCAAAGCGGGAGGGCCGCATCAGCCTGAACCCGTTCCGCCACTTTGACCTCGTGGGCACCCTCTGCATGATCTTTGCCGGGGTGGGCTGGGCAAAGCCTGTTTCCACCGACCCCCGCAATTTCAAAAACCCCAAGTGGGGCATGGCCCTCACCGCGCTGGCAGGCCCGGCGGCCAACCTGCTGCTGGCCTACCTCGGCATGGTGGCGTGGAAGATCCTGTATTATTGGGCCCCCACCACCATGATCACGATTTTTGCAGCCCGCTTCCTCCAATACTTAGTGATGATGGATGTGGGCCTTGCGGTGTTCAACCTCATTCCCATCCCGCCGCTGGACGGCAGCCGCATCCTGCTGGTGGTGCTTCCCCAGCGCATCTACTTCCAGATCATGCGGTACGAGCGCGTCATCTTCGTCATCCTGCTGGCGGCTGTCTGGGCCGGTGTGCTGGATGGCGTGCTGGGCACCTTCAATGATGTGGTCTGGGATCTGCTGGATCTCGGCACCGGCTACATCGACCAGATCGCCTATTCTGCGTATTATGCAACCATCGGGACGGTGATCTGAGTGGCAGAAGAACTGACCTTCCGTCTGGAGGATTTTGAGGGCCCGCTGGAGCTGCTGCTCACGCTGGTGCAGAAGCACAAGATGGACCTGCACAACATCCCCATTCTGGAGCTCATCGACCAGTACACCCGCGCGGTGGAATCGGCCGAGAGCACCGACCCTGAAATTTCCAGCGCCTTTATCGAGATGGCCGCCCACCTGGTGGAGATGAAGAGCTATCTGCTGCTGCCCCGCAGTGAAGAGGGCGAGCGGATGAAGCAGGAGCTCACCGGCCAGCTCATTGAATATGACCAGTGCCGCCGGATGGCCGCCCGTCTGCGGGAGCGGGGAGAGGAATATACCGTGTTCGTGCGCACCCCGGCCCAGCTGGAATGGGACAACACCTATGATCTCTTCCATTCGCCGCAGGTGCTGGCAGACTGCTGGCAGGCCCTGATGGGGCGCACCACCGTCCGCAAAATGCCCACCCAGCAGCAGTTCGAGCCGCTGGTGTCGGCCCCGCAGGTCTCGGTGAGCAGCCGGGTGGTCTACATCCTGCGCCAGCTCATTGCAGGCGGTGCAAAAAAGATGGACCAGCTGTTTTCCCGCCGCCAGACCCGGGGAGCCAACGTGGCCACCTTTCTGGCGCTGCTGGAGCTGGTGCGCGGCGGCCGTGTGACGCTTGGCCCGGAGGGCGAGCTGAAGATGCGCCGGGGCCGCATCGACCGCACAAAGGAGGAGCAATGAATCAGAAACAAATTCGTGCCGCCGTGGAGGCAATGCTCTTTGCCTACGCGGAGCCCATCGGAGCCGACAAGCTGGCCCAGGCGCTGCAGCTGCCCACCGCCAGCGTGGAATCTGCGCTGGAAGCGCTGCACGAGCGTTGCCAGAAAGAGGACAGCGGCCTGTGCCTGCTCCACCTGAACACCCATTGGCAGCTGGCCACCAAAACGGAATTTGCGGAGTGTGTCCGCCGTGTGCTGGACACCCGCCGCTCCATCCCGCTGGGCCCGGCGGCCATGGAGACCCTGACCGTCATCGCCTACAACCAGCCCGTCTCCCGCGCCTTCATTGAACAGGTGCGCGGCGTGGATTCCTCCTCCAGTGTGTCGGGCCTGCTGGAAAAGGGGCTCATTGAAGAAGCGGGCCGCCTCGATCTGCCCGGCAGACCGGTGGCCTTCCGCACCACGGACGTGTTCCTGCGGTGCTTCGGCCTGTCCAGTCTGGAAGATCTGCCCCCGGTGCGGGGCACGGAAAGTGAGGCGGCCCAATGAGCGTCCTGTGGAGTGTTCTCGCTGGTATCGGCACGGTGCTGCTGTTCCTCTTAAAAGGAGTGGGCATCCTGCTGCTGGTGGTGCTGGTGTTGGGTCTGCTGCTCATGTTCTGCCCCTTCTGCGCCGATGTGCAGTGGGCGGAGGGCATCTTTCAGGTAAAGGCTGGTGCACTGGGCATCACCTTCCCGGTGTTCCGGTATCCCGCGCCGGAAAAGCCGGAGAAAAAGAAAAAAGAAAAAAAGAAGAAAACGTCCGGCGCACAGAAGCCCAAAAAGGAAGCCCCGCCCCGCCAGAAGGCGAAGCTGACCCTGCAGATCGTCTGCACCATCTTAAAAGGAGCGGGAAAGCTTACCCGGGCCATCATCGGCTCCCTGCGCTTCACCCGGATCGATGTTGTCCTCGGTGTCCGGGGCGAAGACCCTGCCGAGGCTGCCCGCAGCTATGGCAAGCTGAACGCCTGGCTCTACCCGACGCTGGGTTTCCTGGACCGGTTCCTCTATCTGGACTTTGCGCAGCTCCGGCTCCTGCCGGATTTCGGCAGCGCCGAGCCCACCGTAAAGGATCACGTCTCCTTCCGGGTCACGGCCCGGGCCTACGCCATCGTTTTCACGCTTCTGCGCGTTCTGTATGCGTTCTGGCGCGAAAAGGTACTGGACGTTTTTATCTAGCTCGGGTATAATATTTTTGTATGGTGTGTCCGCGTCCCGGCCCGGACAGGGCAGGGAAGTGGTTCCGTGGGGGCGGCGTTCCGCTCCCCGATATAGAAGTAAGGAGGCCGAATTTATGGCTGAGCATCCCATTCAAAACCTGATGAACGTTACGATGGACAAGATCCGTCAGATGGTGGATTCCAACACCATCGTCGGCAAGCCCATCACCACCGATGACGGCACCACCATCCTGCCGGTGTCCAAGGTGAGCTTCGGCTTTGCCTCTGCCGGCACCGATTTCGACGGCAAGAACGCCGCCAACAAGGATCTGTTCGGCGGCGGCTCCGGCGCGGGTGTCAACATCCAGCCCGTGGCATTCCTGGTGGTCAAAGATGGCTGTGTCCGCACCATCCAGCTCTCTGACGGCAACAACACCGTGGACCGCGCCCTGACCATGATCCCCGAACTGGTGGAAAAGGTCAGCGCACTCATTAAAAAGGACGAGCCTGCTGCTCCCAAAAGCGGGCAGTAACACATCGCCGTAACTGCAAGATTCCAACTTGCAGTTTTTTCAGCGCATGCTCCGGCGTGCGCTTTTGAGCGCCGGGAGGCGCACAAGGAGTTTTATTATGGCAGAAGAACGTATTCAGAAGATCATGGCCGAGCAGGGCTTGTGCTCCCGCCGCGCGGCCGAGCAGATCATTGCCGAGGGCCGTGTCAAGGTCAACGGCCACCCCGTCAAGGTGGGCGACAAGATGGACCCCAACCGGGATGTGCTGCATGTGGATGACGAGCGCATCTACATCCAGAAGAACCAGCAGCTCTACTATCTGGCCCTGTACAAGCCCCGCGGCTATGTGACCACCGCCAGCGATGAGCTGGGCCGCAAGACCGTTATGGAGCTGGTCAGTGATATCCCCGCCCGCCTGTACCCGGTGGGCCGCCTGGACAAGGACAGCGAGGGCCTGCTGCTGATGACCAACGACGGTGCCTTTGCGCAGGCTGTCACCCATCCGTCGGGCGGCATCTCCAAGCTGTACCGCGTCACCGTGCAGCCCCGCGCCGATGAAAGCCAGATCCTGAAGCTGAGCAGCGGCGTTGTGCTGGATGACGGCACCAAGACCATGCCCTGCGCCATCAATGTGGTCACCGACGAGCCCGGCCGCACCGTGATGGAAATGACCCTGAAAGAGGGCAAGAACCGCGAGATCCGCCGGATGTGCGAGAGCGTGGGTCTTGAGGTGGTGCGCCTGAAGCGCAACGCCGAGGGCGTGGTAAAGCTGGGCATGCTCAAGCCCGGCACCTACCGCGAACTGACTAAGGCCGAGGTGAACGGTCTGCGCGCCGCAGCGGTCAAGGGTCGTGCACAGACCCGCTCTGCTGTCCAGCAGTCCAAGGCTGCCGAGCGCCGTCCCCGCGGCCCTGTGGGCAAAAACGCACCCCGGAAGCAGAAGTAAGGAGTTATCGGATCATGGAACGAGAAACTCTGAAATCCCGTCTTGGCTTTATTTTGCTTTCCGCAGGCTGCGCCATCGGCATCGGCAATGTGTGGAAGTTCCCGTATATCGCCGGTCAGGGCGGCGGCGGTGCTTTTGTACTGTTCTACCTGATCTTTCTGGTCATTCTGGGTCTGCCCATCATGACCATGGAGTTTGCCGTGGGGCGCGCCTCCCGCAAAAGCCCGGTGCGGGCGTATCAGGCGCTGGAAAAGCCGGGGCAGAAGTGGCACATCCACGGCTACTTTACCCTCATCGGCTGCTATTTGCTGATGATGTTCTACACCACCGTAGCGGGCTGGATGCTGCACTATTTCTACATGACTGCCGCCGGCAAGCTGGCAGGGCTGAACGCCGAGCAGGTGGCCGGTAAGTTTACCGAAATGCTGGCCAGCCCCGCCACCATGACCTTCTGGATGGTATTCGTGGTGGTAGTGGGCATTCTGGTGTGCGCCAAGGGTCTGCAAAGCGGTCTGGAGCGTGTGACCAAGGGCATGATGATTGCCCTGCTCCTCATTATGGTGGTGCTGGCTGTCAACAGCCTGTTCATGCCCGGGGCAAAGGAAGGGCTTTCTTTCTTCCTTGTGCCGGACTTTGACCGGATGCAGGAAGTGGGCGTGGTCAACACGCTGGTCTCCGCTATGAATCAGGCGTTCTTCACCCTCAGCCTTGGCATCGGTGCCATGTCCATCTTCGGCAGCTATATCGGCAAGGAGCACTCCCTGCTGGGCGAGTCTGTCCGCATCGTGGTGCTGGATACCTTCGTAGCTATCACCGCTGGTCTGATCATTTTCCCGGCCTGCTTTACCTACCATGTGGACCAGACCAGCGGTCCCAGCCTGATCTTTATCACCCTGCCCAACATCTTTGCTAATATGTCCATGGGTCGGCTGTGGGGCAGCCTGTTCTTTTTGTTCATGGCCTTTGCAGCCATGTCCACCGTGCTGGCAGTGTTCGAAAATATCATCTGCTGCGGCATGGAACTGACCGGTTGCAGCCGCAAAAAGTCCAGTCTGGTGAACCTCGTGCTCATCATCCTGCTGTCCATGCCCTGCGTGCTGGGGTATAACCTCTGGGCCTGGGATGGCTTTGCCGTGTTTGGCGGTGCGGTGCTGGACTTTGAGGATTTCCTTGTCAGCAACCTGTTCCTGCCGCTGGGCAGCCTGGTCTACCTGCTGTTCTGCGTTTCCCGCTATGGCTGGGGCTGGGACAACTATAAAAAAGAAGTCAACACCGGCGAGGGGATGAAGATCCACGATTGGATGCGCGGTTACCTGACCTACGGTCTGCCCGTGATCGTGCTGTTCATCTTCGCCTTTGGCATCTACGACAAGTTCTTTGCATAAGGGAATAAACCCTCTCAGTCTCGCATTCGCTCGCCAGCTCCCCAAGGAGGGCAACGCATCTGATGGGGAAGCAACTTGCACAGCCTGAAGTCAGAGCAGCAATTGCCTCACCCTTTGGGAGAGGCGAAAGCACTGGCGGAGAGGGCGTTTTTGTTGGAGGACACAATGCACATTTTGATCTGTGATGATGATGCGGTATTTGCTGCCCGCGTGGAAACGCTCGTCCGGGATTTCTTTGCGCGGCGGGGCTTGCAGGTGGAATGCACCGTCTGCCACAGCGGGGAAGAGACACTGGCCCGGCGGGACCTTGATCTGTATCAGGTGGCGCTGCTGGATGTGGATCTGGACACCATGAACGGCATCTCACTGGGAAAGCAGCTGCGCCAGTGTAGCCCGGAGATCTGCCTGGTGTATGTGTCGGCCTATCTGGAGTTTGCCCCGGAGGGCTACACCGTGAATGCGTTCCGCTATATCCTCAAGCGCGATCTGGACTGCCAGCTGCCCCGCTGTCTGGATGCCATTCTGCATGAGCAGGATCACCGGGCTCCCAAGACCCTGACCATCCGGCAGAACCGCACCGAGACTGAGCTGCCCTACGACAGCATCTACTACCTCGAAAGCGACCTGCGCAAGATCAACGTTTACGGAGATGTGGCTCATCAGCCCCTGTGCTCTTACTATGGCAAGCTGAACGAGCTGCCGCAGGCCCTGTTTGAGAACGGCTTTCTGCGGGTGGGGCGGAGCGCGGTGGTCAATATGAAGTACATCCGGCAGATCAGCAGCTATATGGTTACCCTGCGCAATGGGGTCAAGCTGGGCGTGAGCCGGAACGGCTATGCTGAGATCCGCAGCACCTATCTGGAATGGAAGGGGCAGTTTGGGGATGACTAAGGAAATGCTCTGGCTTCTGATGGGGCATCTGGTCTGCATTGGCCAGTGGGCGGCCTTTATCATGGTGGAATATGCATTTCTGGGCCGCGGCAGGAGATTCCGCTTCCCCTGCCTGTGGGCAGCCCTGCTGGCAGCAGTATTTCTGGCGGCTTCGATCCGGCATGACATTGGCTTTTTCAATGTTGAATCTGTGATATTGAACGTCATCTACCTGTTGGTCACGGTGCTCTTTTTCGGCGGAAGCTGGAACCAGAAGCTCTCGGCCTGCCTTGTCAACGGCATCATGTGCCTGCTGACGGAAAACACGGTCAGCTACACCTTTGCCTGGTGTAAGCACATTCCCGTCCGGGAGGTCTGGCGCTACCGCAGCTGTCTGTTCCTGCTGGTAGCTGCTGTTGTGGGGGCTGGCCTGCTTGCAGCCTACATTATCCGGCGCTGGCGGCGGGAGCAGGCGTTGACCCCGCTGCAGATGTTGGTCATGTCCTTTTTTCCTGGCATCGTTGTGGTGCTGAACATCGTGCTGATGGTATCCGGCGGCAGCGAAGTGCCCAGCATGATGAACATGATGCTGACCTTTGGCCTGACCATAGCAGTGCTGATCCATCTGGGGATCGTGCAGATGGTCAACGACCAGATGCTGCTGCAGCAGACACTGATGGTGGAGGCTGTGCGCCAGAAGAAGAGCGCAGAAGCTCTTCTGGAATCCTACAAGACCCAGCGGCGGCTGACCCATGAGTTCACCAACCACACCGATGCACTGGCTCTGCTGCTTCAGCAGGGCGATTACGAGGGCGCAAAGGCCTACCTTTCCACGCTCACAAAGACCATTGCGGCGAATACCACCATTATGAACACCCACAACCCTTTATTGGATGCCCTGCTCAGCAAAAAGTACGAGGAAGCCAGCCGAAAAGGGGTCATGGTCTATTTTGATCTGCCCGATCTGCGGGATATGCCCATGGGCCAGACGGATCTTGTGATCGTGCTCTCCAACCTGCTCAACAATGCCATTGAGGCCGCCGCGCAGGCTGATCCGCCGGAGGTCTATGTGCGGATGAGGAAGAGCGAGGACGAGGACCTGAACCTCGTGGACGGCCAGCTGCCCCGCATCTCTCAGAAAGGGGCGGGCCACGGCTTCGGGCTGTGGAACGTGCAGGATGTGCTGAAAAAATACGGCGGCGAATATACCATCAGCTGCCGGGAGTGCTGGTTCCGCTTTACCTGCACCATCCCGCTCCGCAAGTTATGACATGAAACCCTGCAGAATATGACATTTGGGGTGAAAGTTTCATCGGAATCTGCTACAATGAAATCAAGTTAAAGGCAGGAGCGCCTCCCCGCTGTATGGTTTGCGGCCGACAGAGGAAGGAACATCCGGGAACGCAGGCGTGTGTGCGTGGGCCGGAACGTCTTTACGAATAAAAAGTCTGACGAAGCTCTGAATGGCGATCTTGGGGGATTGCTGCAGATAGAGACCTTCTGAATGCACTGCACCTGCACGGCATCGTATGTGGGAATGGGATGCCGGGCGGTGCTGCCGGAGGGAGCTTTGTCGGACTTTTTTTGTTTGAGATCAGGCCGGAAGGAGGACGGTGTGGAGCATGGCTGCACCTGCACGGAAGCGGGCATCCTGCTGGATATCTTCACCCCGATGCGGGAGGATTTCGTGTAACAAACAAAAAAAGGCAGTGCGCCGCGTGGGACGCACTGCCTTTAGCTTTTCTACCGATTATTCCGGCTTCACCTGCAGCTCCTGCTCACAGTAGATGCAGCGGTATTTGCCGTTGGAGCTCATCTCAAAGATCTGGTCGCATTCCTCTTCAATGGAGGAGATGCAGCGGGGATTGCGGCACCGCACAATGTTCACCAGACGCTTGGGGGGCTTCGGCTTTTCCTTGCGCACAGCCTTGCCGTTTTCGATGATGGTCACGCTGATGTTCGGGTCAAGGTAGGCCAGCACGTCCAGGTTCAGCCAGGAGGCATCCCCCTCGACCTTGATGATGTCCTTGCGGCCGCAGTCGGCCTTGTGGGAGCGCGCATTCTGGATCAGTGCCACGTTGGCGGTCTTGTTGCCGGTGATGCCCAGCAGCTCCATCAGGCCCACAGCGGTGCCTGCCTTGATGTGGTCGATCACAATGCCGTTCTGGATCTCGTCAATATTCAGCATATCAGTTGCCCTCCTTCGGTGCCTTGGGGTCGGCAAGACCCAGCAGCGTCATGATCAGTGCCATGCGGATGTATACGCCGTTCTGCACCTGCTCAAAGTAGGCGGCACGGGGGTCGTTGTCCACATCCAGTGCGATCTCGTTCACGCGGGGCAGGGGATGCAGCACTGCCATTTCAGGCTTGGCAAGGGCCATCTTTTCGCTGGTCAGGATGTAGCTGTTCTTCAGGCGGATGTAATCCTCCTCGTTGAAGAAGCGCTCCTTCTGCACACGGGTCATGTACAGGATATCCAGCTCAGGCATGGATTCCTCCAGGCTCCGGGTCTCACGGTACTCAATGCCGTTGGCCTCCAGCACATCCTTGATGATGTAGTCGGGCACCCGCAGCTCCTCGGGGCTGATGAGTACAAAGCGGATGTTCTTGCAGCGTGCCATGGTCTTGATGAGGGAATGGACGGTGCGGCCGAACTTCAGATCGCCGCACAGGCCGATGGTCAGATTATCCAACCGACCCATCCGGGTGCGGATGGTCATCAGATCGGTCATGGTCTGGGTGGGGTGCTGGTGGCCGCCGTCACCGGCATTGATGACCGGGATGCGGGAGTAGCGGGAAGCGCGGAACGGCGCACCCTCTTTGGGATGGCGCATTGCCACGATATCAGCATAGCAGGAGACCACACGGATGGTATCTGCAACGCTTTCTCCCTTGGAAGCGCTGGAGACGGTCTCGCTCGGGAAGCCCAGCACATGGCCGCCCAGGTTCAGCATGGCCGCCTCAAAGGAAAGGCGGGTGCGGGTGGACGGCTCATAGAACAGAGTGGCAAGCTTTTTGTGAGACGCAACGTCCTGATAAGCGGCAGGGTCGGAGCGGATGCGGTCGGCCAGATCCAGCAGAGAGGTGATCTCCTCCTGGCTGAAATCCAAGGGATCAATGAGATGGCGCATGAATTTTACCTCCGTCAAAGTAATTTTCGTAGAATGGAAAAATCGAAGAAATTCGTGTAATAACTCAGTGAGCGCATGACCGGGTGGCACAGACGGTTGAAGCAGATCTCATCCAGCAGCAGCATGGCCTCGCCGGGGGCAAGACGCATGGCAGCCCGGATGGCCTCGTCGCCGCAGCTGGCCTTGAGGTGGGCCACATTCGAGGAGATCTGCTGGTTGCATTCCTGCTCCAGGATATCGAACACGCCGCCGCTCAGGTCGATGCGGGTGTAGTCCCGGCTGCCAAAGAGGGCGCGGGGCAGATAATCGATGGAGTAGATGACCGGGGTGGTGTCGGCCAGAATGCGTTTTTTGATGCAGATGACCTCATCCCCCGGTGCAATGGCAAGATCCCGGGCAAGCTCGGCCCCGGCGCGGATGGGATAGATCTGGATGCCATCGGCGTGGGGGTAGCTGCCAAAGCTGCGGATCAGCGGGTAATATTCCAGCTTCTGGTCAAGGCGGCTGCGCAGGCCAAGCACAGTGCGGTTGACCACTGTGCCAATGCCGCGCACACGCTCGATGTAACCGGCGCGCTCCATCTCGCTCAGCGCGTCCCGGATCACGGTACGGCTGACACCGAGTTCCGCGGCCAGATCGACCTCGGCGGGCAGGCGGTCGGCATCGGCGTAGCGGCCGGTGCGCAGTTCTTCCAGGAGCGCCGCGACGACACGGTCACTGATGACCGCACCGCCCAGGCGGATGGATGACGAAGAGCTGGATTCTTTCATGGGCTGTTCCTCCGGTTCGCGGGCGGGGCAGTGCCCGCCTGGACTTGGGAAAACCTGCCCTGCATCCCAAAAGCTGCGCCGGACAGATTCTCTTACTTTCATTATAGCATGATTTGACTTTATTTTGAATGGTAATTATACTGGAATCCAGCAGAAAGTATGATTTTATTTTTGGAGGGTTCACAAAATGGAACTGATACTGCAAAAAGTGTGTGGCCGGCCTGCACAGCTTCCCGTTCGCCTGCGCCGGTGCGGCCCTGCAGATGCCGCCGCATTCTTTGCTTTGCAGAACGAAGTGCGGGCCGCTATGCCCCACCCGGAGCAGTTTGTGCCGGACACACTGGAGAATATCACGGCCTATCTGAGGGAGGACCTGTGCATCGGGGCATACGACGGCGAACGGCTGGGGGCGTACTTTATCCTGCGCTACTGCGGCCGGAGCGCACACAACTATGCGGCCTTTCTGGGGGTGCCCCGGGAGGAGTGGGAGCACTGGGCCAATGCGGACAGCGCAGTGGTCCACCCGGACTGGCGTGGCAACGGTCTGCAGCGGAAGCTGCTGGAAGCGGCGCTGTCTCTTGTCCGGCCCGGCATCGTGGGCATCGGGGCCACCGTCAGCCCGGAGAATCAATACAGCCTGAACAATGCCCTTGCCTGCGGTTTTGTCATTGCCGACCGCCGTGAGATGTACGGCGGGTATGACCGATATCTGTTAAAGAAGATGCTGTAAACAAAAAATGCCCTCCTGCTGAGCACAGGAGAGCGTTTTTTGTTATGCGGCCAGGTGGCGCTCTTCCTTCAGCTGATCGTTCATCTTTTTGCGCACGACCAGCAGGCAAATGAGATGCACCCCTGCGGTCAGGGCCCAGCTGAGGGGATAGCTGATGTACAGCGTGCCGGTGGAGCGGAACATCCGGAAGATGGTTGCGATCCAGACCAGACGGAGCAGGCAGCTGCCCACCAGACTGACGATCATGGGCATGACCGAGTAGCCCCGGCCGCGCAGGCAGCTGGCCAGCGTGTCCATGACACCGCAGAGGAAGTAAGTGGTGCAGATGATCCGCATCCGGGCCAGGCCCGCGGCCACCACGGCTTCATCGGTGGAGTAGAAGTGGAGCAGCAGGTTGCCGCCCAGGAACGCACCGCCGCCCAGCAGCACGCCAATGCCCACCGCGCAGAGCAGGCAGTTGCGCATGACGCGGTCCAGGTTGTCGTACCGGCGGGCGCCCATGTTCTGGCTCGTGAAGGTGACAGCGGCCTGGGCGAAAGCGTTCATGGCGGTATAGACGAAGCCCTCGAGGTTGGAAGCGGCAGAGTTGCCGGCCACGACGATGGAGCCGAAGGAGTTGACCGCCGACTGGATGACGACGTTGGAGAGGCTGAACACGGTGCTCTGCAGACCGGCAGGCAGGCCGATAAGCAAAATCTGCTTCAGGGCACCCATGTGGAAGCCCAGATGATGCAGATCCAGATGCAGCGCGCCCTCCTCCTTCATCAGCATCCGCGTCACCATGCAGGCGGAAACGGTCTGACTGATGATGGTAGCCAGCGCCACGCCTGCCACGCTCATGGAAAAGCCAATGACGAACACAAGGTTCAGCACCACGTTGATGAGACCGGCTGCTGCCAGACAGTACAGCGGGCGCTTGGTGTCGCCCACGGCGCGCAGCAGCGCACTGCTGAAGTTGTACAGCATGGTCATGGGCATCCCGATGAAATAAATTTTAAGGTACAGCGCAGAAAGGTCGATCACATCCTCCGGGCAGCTCATCAGCTCCAGCAGCCCCCGGGCTGCAAAGAACCCCACCACAGCCAGCAGCACGCCGCTGACAAGGCCCAGCGTCACCGAGGTCTGTACCGTGTCCTGTACGCCGTGGTCATCTTTTGCGCCAAAGCAGCGGGCCGCCACCACGTTTGCGCCCAGCGAAAGCCCTACGAACAGGTTCACCAGCAGGTTGATGAGGGAGCCGTTGGAGCCGACGGCGGCCAGTGCGGTGCTGCCCGCAAAGCGGCCCACGACCACTACGTCCGCAGCGTTGAACAGCAGCTGCAGAATGCTGGAAGCTGCCAGCGGGATGGAGAACAGGATGATCTTTTGGAGCATCGGGCCGCTGGTCAGGTCAGCGGAGCGGCTTGTCTGAGCCATGAGAAAAGTACCTCCTTTTTATCGTTTGCGCGGAGAAGCTGTTTTCCGAAGCATTGCACACTGCTTAGGAGGACAGCATCTGAAATGTAAATATTTCGTAAATAAAGGGAACCGAAGGCATATTATACCGCGCGGCGCAGAAAAATACAAGTGGCACCGCCGAAAAAAGACAGCTTTTTCCGGCAATGTCACAGGAAAACGGCTTTTCAGTTGGATTCAAGCACCTTCCAGTGCTCCGGTGCGGCAAAATCGCTCGTCTCGCCGTCATCGGTGTACATCCGGCAGCGGGCGCTGCCATTTTCGTCCGGGCAGGCCCACAGGGTCAGGCTGGTGTCGTCCAGCTGGGCGGTGCAGCTGGCGGGTCTTGCCACCGGCACCGCATGGCCCGGGCGGATGAACAGCAGCACTTCGTCCAATGCGCAGCGGACGTAGTGGTGCCCGGCGGGCAGAAGCTCGGTGTCGTAGTCGTCCACACTGCGGACACGGTAGAGCTTCATGGGCTCGGGCAGGTAGACATGGCGTCCACTGGCGTTCTGGGTGTAGACGGGTGCCACCATCACACCCTCGCCCAGCAGCAGCTGGTCCTGCACCTCGCGGGCATCCGGGTCAGCGGGAAAATCAAAGCCCAAGGGCCGGAAGTAACTGGTATTTTCCAATGCCGCCTTCATGAAGGTACTATAAAGGTAAGGCAGCAGGGCATACCGCAGCCGGAGCATCTTCCGCAGGGCGGGCAGCATATCCGCAAAACGGTAGTATTCCTGCATCCGGGAACCATCGGTGGAGTGATTGCGCATCAGCGGCGTGAATAGGCCGAACTCCAGCCAGCGCAGGGCCAGATCGGGCGTAGTATCGTAGGAAAAACCGCACAGGTCGGCACCGGTATAAAGAAAGCCGCACAGCTGCACGTTGGGCATCATCTGGATATTGGCCAGAAGCTGTGCCCATGTGGAAGCGTTGTCACCCAGCCAGATGCCGCCGTAGCGGTGGCTGCCGATGAAGCTGGAACGGCTGTAGAGCAGCGTGCGTCTGCCGGGCCGCAGGCGGGCAAAGGCTTCGCCTGCCGCACGGGTCATATTGCCGCCGTAGAGGTTGTGCACCCTGTCATGGCGCACCCGCTGGCCGTCCACATCGTGGTAGAAGCTGGCGTAGTCCTCCGGGGCGTTCATCAGGCCCAGCGCGCCGCCCACCACCTTGCCAAAGAACTCATCCTGCACGATGTTGTCCTTCCGGCTCAGTTCGTCCATGCTCTCAAAGAAAGCCTTGAGCCGCTCGGGTGAGTAAAACAGCGCAGGCTCGTTCATATCGTTCCAGAAGCCCTCGATGCCGCAGTCGGTCAGTGCCTTGTACTGCCGGCCGAACCACTCCCGCACCTCCGGACGCAGGAAGTCCGCAAAGTAAGCCTTGCCGGGCCACACCGCCGCCACAAAGGGCGCGCCGTCGGCTTTGGTGCAGAAGAAACCGTTTGCAAGGCCCTCGGCACAGACGGGGTTTTCCGGGTCGATGCGCACACCCGCATCGATGATGGGCACCAGCCGGATGCCCTGTGCCTTCAGTTCAGCGCTCAGGGCGGCAAGGTCCGGGAAGCGCTGCTTGTTCACGGTAAAATCCGCGTAGTCCTGCATGTAATCGATGTCCATGCAGATCATATCCAGCGGCAGATCGTTCTCTTTGTACTGGCGGGCCACCTCCCGCACGTCCTCAGCGGTTTTGTAGCCAAAGCGGCTCTGTGCCAGACCAAAGGCCCACTTTGGCGGGATATAGCTGCGGCCGATGAGCTGCCGGAACTGGCGGCTGATATCGTTCAGGTCGTCGCCGGTAATGATGTAAAGCTCATAGTCCGGCTCTTCGGTAGAAAAGCGCAGGGTGTCGTATTCGGTGTAGCCGATATCGTAACGCACTTTGCCCGGGAAATCGATGAACACACCAAAGCATTCACGGCCCACACCGCCATCAATGAGCAGAAAATTGTGCGCACCATAGTAGGAAAGCTTATCCTCGCTGTGGCGGGCTTCATCGGTGTTGTTGGTCACGTAGTGCCAGCCGCGCTTGTTGATGCCGCGGGGCATTTCGCCCAGACCGTACACGATGGCATCCGGAGCCATCCGGTATCCCCAGCCGTCTTCTTCGGCTGTGAGGAAGGGCACCGGCCCGGCGGAAACTGGGATCTCCTGCACCACACTGTCGGTGGGCAGGGGCAGGCCAAAACGGAAACGCTGGATCATAGGGGACCTCCTTGTAGCATCCTTGCCCTCTCCGTCACGCCTTTCGGCGTGCCACCTCTCTCAAAGTGAGAGATTTTGCCAAAGGCCTCATCTCCGAGGGGGCTGCCGAGCGAAAGCGAGACTGGGGAGTGGACTTCTCATTTTCTTTATCTTACCCCGGACCACGCTGCAAAACAAGAGACAAAACCGGCACTTTTTTGCCACAAAACCGGCAGAACGCAGCCAGAGCATAAAAATATCGGCGGCAGGCGGCGGATGCAATTGCAAATTCCGGCCCATACTGTTATACTGGAACTGCTACTTTGAATCGGAAAATGGAGGAAACCCATGTATCGCAATGGAATCAAGCGCCTGCTGGCGGTGGTGCTGTCGCTGTGCGGCATGATCTGCCTGTCCTGGCTTTTTCTCATTCTGGCCGTCGCCATCAAGCTGGACTCGCCCGGCCCGGTGTTCTTCAAACAGAAGCGTGTGGGCATTGGCAAAAAGCACTTTTACATTTTAAAGTTCCGCACCATGCGCATCGACACGCCCCACGATATGCCCACCCATCTGCTGCACGACCCGGACCAGTATATCACCCGCATGGGTCATTTCCTGCGCAAGACCAGTCTGGACGAGCTGCCCCAGCTGTGGAACATCTTTGTGGGGGATATGGCGGTCATCGGCCCGCGGCCTGCTTTGTGGAACCAGTATGATCTGCTGGCAGAGCGCGACAAGTACCATGCAAACGATGTGCGCCCGGGCCTGACCGGCTGGGCACAGATCCATGGCCGCGACGAGCTGGAAATTGCCGAGAAGGCTAAGCTGGACGGCTGGTATGTGGAGCATCTGAGCTTTGGGCTGGATGTGAAATGCTTCTTTGGCACCATTGCCGCGGTGCTTAAGCACGACGGTGTAGTGGAGGGCGGCACCGGCACGCTGCACGATGAGAAA
>OKSO01000435.1_pt1 | contig 17333 bp, 12 predicted proteins | sample 1606241 | NCBI WGS metagenome assembly OKSO01 (sample SAMEA3879540, study PRJEB24766) | human gut metagenome | biome: human-associated habitat; feature: feces | place: USA | collected 1985/1987
CCCCATGGGGTCTTTTCTTTTTGCTCTTTTTTACCGCTTCAGGCGCTTGTCGCACTTCTTGCCCAGCCATGTGCCAAGGCTCTGGAACACCTGCACCAGCAGCACCAGAATGACCACTGCCACCAGCATCACCAGATACTTGTACCGGTAGTAGCCGTAGTCGATGGCGATCTTGCCCAGACCGCCGCCGCCGATGATGCCGCTCATGGCGGAGTAGCCCAGAATGGTGGTCAGCGCGATGGTCACATTCTGGATCAGGGACGGTACGCTCTCCGGGATCATCACCTTGCAGATGATCTGCATGGGCGTGGCGCCCATGCTCTGAGCGGCCTCGATGATGTTGCCGTCCACCTCCCGGAGGCTGCTCTCCACCAGACGCGCCACAAAGGGAAACGCTGCCGCCACCAGCGGAACGATGGTGGCTGTGGTGCCAACGGCGGTGCCGATGAGCAGGCGGGACAGAGGGAACACCATGATCATCAAAATCAGGAACGGGATGGAGCGCAGCAGGTTGATGATGACGTTCAGCACCTGCATCAGCCAGCGGGGGAGAGGCAGCACGCCGTTTTTCTCGCCTACCACCAGCAGTACGCCCAAGGGCAGGCCGATGACCAGCGACAGCGCTGTGCTCACCACGGTGACATAGAACGTCTCCCATACGGCGAAGGGCAGAGAGGGCAGCACGGTCAGCAGGTCCTGCACGGACTTCTGGGAAAACAGATCGCTGTACATACTCACTCCACCTCCTCTACCTGTACGTTGGCCACATTATGGAGAAACGCCACGGCCTTGTCAAACTGATTGCTGGGGATGCCAAGCATCATGCTCCCGTATACCGTTTCGGACAGCTTCTGGGTGCTGGCGGAGATGACGTTGCAGAGGATACCCTCCTCCGACGCCAGCTGGGCGATCATGGGGATGCTGGTGGTCGCGGCATCCTTGAACACCAGCCGCACCAGCTTTTCGCCTGCCGGATCGTACACCTGCGCGTCGGCGCCGCCGGGGAATACCAGCCGCCGCCCCGCCGCGGACTTGGGTGCGGCGAACACCGTGCCAACCAGTCCGGACTCCGCCACGCGGCCCTCGTCCAGAATGGCAACGTGGGTGCAGATCTCCTTCACCACGCTCATCTGGTGGGTGATGACCACCACGGTGATGCCCAGCTTTTTGTTGATATCCCGGATCAGCTCCAGAATCTGCCGGGTGGTGTTGGGATCCAGCGCGCTGGTGGCCTCGTCGCACAGAAGTACCTTGGGGTGGGTGGCCAGTGCGCGGGCGATGGCGACGCGCTGCTGCTGGCCGCCGGACAGCTGGGCGGGGTAGGAATCTGCCTTGTCGGGCAGACCTACCAGCTCCAGCAGCTCACGGGCGCGCTGCTCCGCCTCGGCCTTCTTCACGCCCGCCAGCTCCATGGGAAAGCAGACGTTCCGCAGGCAGGTGCGCTGCATCAGCAGATTGAACCGCTGGAAGATCATGGTGATCTCCCGCCGCGCCGCCCGCAGCTGGGCGGGGGTCATGGTGTCCAGCCGCTGGCCGTTGACGATGATCTCGCCGCTGGTAGGCTTCTCCAGCAGGTTGATGCACCGCACCAGCGTGCTCTTACCGGCACCGGACATACCGATGATGCCGTAGATGTCGCCGTCTTCGATGGTGAGGGAGACGTCCTTGAGAGCGTCTACCCCGCCGGCTGTGCCGGAATCAAATGTTTTGCTGACGTGCTTCAGTTCGATCATGGGCGTCTCCCTCCTTTCTCACTTACTTGGTGGTCAGCGCATCCAGCGTGGTCTGCTTACCGCCGTACAGGCCCATGGGCTCCACGTGGATAGCGGCGATGGAGGCGATGTGGGTGCCGTTCTGGGCGTTGAAGTCCTCCAGATAGGGCAGGTGCTGGAAGTAGTTGGCGTCCACGGTGCCGTCATCCACCACGGTGTTGGGTACCACATAGTCGTTGTAGCTCTGGATATCCAGCGTGATCTCCTTGGCGGCCAGGATCTCCTTGGCCACCTCCAGGATCTCGGCGTGGGGCGTGGGGGAGGCGGCGATGGTGATGGTCTGACCCTTCAGAGCCTCGTAGTCCACGGAGGCGTCATAGCCGTCAGTGGGGGTCTCCACCACGGATACCACGGAGCCGGCGTACGTCTCTGCGATGTAGTCAGCCACCTGCTTGCTCTCCAGCGCGGCCTTCAGGGCCAGGATCTTGGGCTCGTTCTCGTTGCCCTCCTTCACCGCCAGAATGTTGGCGTAGGCGGAGGCGCTGCCCTCGATGAACAGGGAGTCGTTGACGGGGTTCAGACCCGCGTTGATGGCGTAGTTGCTGTTGATGACCGCGTAGTCCAGATCAGGCAGCATATTGGGCAGCTGGGCGGCCTCAGCCTCCACGATCTCCACGTTGTAGGGGTTGTCTACGATGTCGTTCTTGGTGGCGGTGATGCCGGCGCCGTCGGCCAGCTTGATGATGCCGTTCTCCTGCAGCAGCAGCAGGGCGCGGGCCTCGTTGGTGGTGTCATTGGGTACGCCAATCTTAACGGCGGTCTTGGTATCGCCGCTGTTGTCACCGTCGGTGTTGGTGTCCTTGCCGCCGCAGGCCGTCAGGCTCAGGGCCAGGATCAGGGTCAGGGCCAGAGCGGCCAGACGAGTGAAATAAGTACGTTTCATCTTCATGTCTCCTTTTCAGATATGCCGTAAGGAATGTATGATCTTGCTGACGGCGTACCGCGGGACTGTGCACACGCCCTGCGGTGCGCCGGAACAAACGGAAGGGGGCGCATCCAAGCGCCGGAAAAAACAAAAACAGCGGCAGGTCGATCGACCTTCCGCTGCTCGTTCACACACCGGCTTTTACAAGCCGTTCAACAGTTTTTGGAAAGCAATCGATCATTTTGGGCGCGCAGAAACATGCACATGGACATCATACCCATGCACATCTGGCACATCATCATGGCAGTGCTGCGACGCTTCATGTTGCTTTCCTCCTCGCTGTATTTGCTGAAGTTGGGCGCATCATAACGCTTTTACCGCCAAATGTCAACCCTATTTGCGTATTTTGGCGTTTTTTCCAAAAAAGTACCGGACATAAGCGGACGTTTTCGTGCCATCTGCCATGACGCAAATTCTTCTTGCACAAACCACAAGATGGTGTATAATGGAACGGTGTAAACCACAACAGGGAAGGGGAGAGGGCCATGTCATCCCGCGTTTTCGACCTCATCGCACAGGAGGAACAGCGGCAGGCGACCACCGTGGAGCTGATCGCCAGCGAGAATTTTGCCAGCGAGAACGTGCTCCGTGCGGTGGGAAGCTGCCTGACCAATAAATATTCCGAGGGCTATCCCGCCCACCGCACCATGGGCAATCAGGGCCGCTACTACGGCGGCTGCCATGTGGTGGACGAGCTGGAGGAGTACTGCATCGCCAAGTGGAAGGAGGTTTTTGCCACCGACTACCATGTGAATGTGCAGCCCCACAGCGGCTCATCGGCCAATATGGCGGCGTATATGGCGCTGCTGCAGCCCGGCGATATGGTGCTGTCCATGAGCCTTGCCAACGGCGGACATCTGACCCACGGCTCGCCGGTGAACTTCTCCGGCAAGCTGTACGACCTCCATTTCTACGACGTGGACGGCGACGGCCTTATCGACTACGACGGCATGGAGCGTATGGCGCTTGCGCTGCGGCCCAAGCTCATCATTGCCGGCGCGTCGGCGTACAGCCGTACCATCGACTTTGCCCGCTTTGCCGCCGCCGCGAAGGAGGCGGGGGCGTATTTCATGGTGGACATGGCCCACATCGCCGGTCTGGTGGCGGCGGGGGAGCATCCCAGTCCCTTCGGCCTGGCGGATATCATCACCACCACCACCCACAAGACCCTGCGGGGGCCTCGCGGCGGCATGATCTTCTGCCGCCCGGCGCTTGCCAGGAAGGTGGACAGCGCCGTGTTCCCCGGTATGCAGGGCGGCCCCTTGGAGCACGTCATCGCCGGTAAGGCGGTGGCGGCGGAGGAGGCGCTGACCCCGGCCTACCGCACCTATATCCACAATGTGGTGGCCAACTGCAAGGCCATGGCGGAGACCTTCACGGCCATGGGCTACCATGTGGTCACCGGCGGCACCGACAACCACCTGTTCCTGCTGGATCTGACGGACACCGGTCTGACCGGCGGGGAGGTGCAGGAGCGTTTGGACGGGTGCGGCATCACCCTGAACAAGAACTGCGTACCCGGCGACAAGCGCCCACCGTCCCAGACCAGCGGCGTCCGCATCGGTACCGCCGCCATGACCACCAAGGGCTATACGGCGGAGGATTTCCGCCGCGTTGCCCACCGTATCGACGAGGTGGTGCGGCAGATGATGGCGGAAAAGGCCGCGCAGGCGTAAAGCGCCTTATAGAGAGCAAAAAAGTATCCCACGGCACAGCCGTGGGATACTTTTTATGTTCGTTATGCCGCGGTTTTCCGCAGGAACCGCCGGAGGAACCACACGGCCATCACCGCGCACAGCGCCTCGGAGATCGCCGGTGCAAACCAGATGCCCGTGCCGCCCACGGCTGCCGCCAACAGCAGCAGCGCGCCGGCCTGGAACGCAAGTCCGCGGCCCACAGAGATGGAGATAGCCGCCTTCGGCCGCTCCACCGCCGTCAGGAAGCCGCCCATGAGGATGTTGCTTCCCAGCAGTATGTAACACAGGCCGTACCGCCGCAGTGCGCCGGCCGCGCTGCCCAGCAGCTCCGGCTTTTCCGCGCCGAGGAAGATCCCGGCGATCTGGGGGGCAAAGATCATCACACCGGCGAAGATCACCGCCGTCATGATGCCCACCGCCGTAAAGCCGTACCGCAGCAGCTTCTTGTAGCCCGCCGCATCCTCCTTACCGTAGTGGTAGCTGACCAGCGGCTGGCTGCCCTGGGAGATACCCAGCATGGTGTTGATGATGAGGGTATTCACATAGGCGATGATGGTGTAGCACACCAGTCCGTCGTCACCGAGGCACCGGAGGATGACCCGGTTGAACAGGAAGATCATCACGCCGTTGCACAGCTCCGTCACGCCGTCGGCAAAGCCCAGCGGGATCAGCCGCTTGTAGATGCTCCAGTCCATCCTGAACTTCACAAAGTGGAAGGTGTTGTGTCCGCCCAGAAAGTGGCGCAGATAGATGATGCACGTCAGAAGCTGGGAAAGTCCCGTGGCGAAGGCCGCGCCCCACACGCCCAGATCCAGCACGAAGATGGCGATATAGTCCAGCACACAGTTGGCCAGACAGCCGGTGATGACCGTCAGAATGGCCAGACGGGGATAGCCGTCGGTCTTGATCAGCACCTCCATGTTATAGGAGACGATGAAGCACAGCGCGAAGGGGGCCAGGCCCCGGAGATAGTCAATGGTATATTGATACGTTACGCCCTTTGCACCCAGCAGCACGGCGAACGGCTCCAGAAATACGAAGACGAGGACGGTGATGGTCAGGCCGATGCAGGTCAGCAGCACAGTGTTCTGTGAGAACAGGCTATTGGCCTTCTCGCCTTGGTTTTGCCCCAGATAGATGGCAATGATGGTGCTGGTGCCGACGGCGAAGATGACGCCGATGGAGAACAGCACGTTGGTGAACGGCACCGCCAGATTCACCGCCGCCATGGCGTATTCGCCTACGCCCTTGGCCACCATCAGCCCGTCCACGATGGAGTACAGGCTGAAAACCATGAGGGATGCCACCGTAGCGGCTACGAAATGCAGGAATTGTGATAGCAGACTTCGCTCATTGAGCATTTTGGATGAGGTTCCTTTCTTTTTGATTTCCGTTTCGGATATATAATTCTATTCTAACGAAAAAAAGTCGTTCTGTCAAATACTCTTGTCATGAATGGCAAGACAGTTTATAATTATCTTGATTAAAAAATCTGTGGGGGTATTTTTATGGAAGCCTATGTGATGGACGCTTTTTCCGCCCGCCTGTTCGGCGGCAATCAGGCCGGTGTAGTGCTGCCGGAGCACCCGCTGGACGACGGGGTGATGCAGCAGATCGCCGCCGAATTCAAGCACTCCGAGACCGCCTTTGCCGCCATGGAGCCGGACGGCAGCGTGACGCTGCGCTACTTCACACCGGCGGGGGAGGTGGAGCTGTGCGGTCACGCCACCATTGCCACCTTTGCCCTGCTGCGGGCGTTGGGGCGCATCGGGGACGGCACTGTCACCGCCCACACCAAGGCCGCCCAGCTTGCCATCGAGGTGCAGGGCGATACGGTGTGGATGGACATGGCGCCGCCCCGCTGGATCCGGGAGCTGACGGCGGCGGAGCTGCCGGCGTTGTACGAGGCCTACGGCCTGACATCGGCGGACTGCCCGGAGGGGCTGCTGCCCGCCATCGTCTCCACCGGCCTTGCCGATATCATGATGCCCGTCCGGGACCACGACACCCTGCTGCGCGCCGTCCAGAACGAGGCGGCGGTAACGGCGCTGTCCAAGAAGTATGACGTTACCGGCGTCCATATGTTCTGCCTCGGCGATGACTGCACCGCCTATTGCAGCAACTATGCGCCGCTGTACGACATCCCGGAGGAGTGCGCCACCGGCACCAGCAACGGCGCATTGACCTACTACCTCTACCGCCACGGCATGGTGCAGCCGGAGCGGGAGAACATATTTTTGCAGGGCGAGCATATGCACCGTCCCTCGGAGATCCGCAGCCGCCTGTATGCATCGGGCGATGCCGCCACCGTGCGGGTGGGCGGCCGCGCCGTCATGAGCATGGCCTGCGACATAAAGCTATAAAACAAACAGTCCACGGCTTTGCCGTGGACTGTTTGTTTTGCGATGACAACCTGAGGTTGCGCTGTTTCACCCCGCAAATGTCCGATGCAACCTGAGGTTGCTGGACGTAGTGGGAGCATATCCGCTATATTGTACAAAAAGGAGAGGTCTTGGTACATTGGCGGATAAAAAGGAGGGTATATGGAACACACACGCTCGTATTCTGTAAAAGGCGTTCTGGCCGCGCTGGGGAAGTCCCTGCTGTACCTGCTGTTTTTCATCATGACGCAGTTCCTGACGGGCGTCGTCTATACCGCCGCAGTCGCCGTCAGGACAGCGCTTGCGCACGAGGAGATGGACGTCGCGGAGGCAGCGCAGCTGGCGGCGGAGCGCCTTCTTGCCGGGGCGCCGGCGGTGGCGCTGCTTGCCAACGTGTTTGTTGTGGCGGTACTGCTGCTGTGGTTCCGGCTGCGGCACAAGCCGCTGGGGAAGGCGGCGGGCCTGCGCCGCTGCTCCGGCTGGACGGCGGCCTTCAGCGCCTTTGCCGCGCTGGGACTTTTCGTGGCGATCAATCTGGCGCTGGCTCTGCTGCCGGAGGCATGGCTGGCCGCCTACAACGCGGACATGGCGCCTATCGCGTCCACCGGCCTGTTCACAGCGCTTTCCATCGTGGTCGTGGGGCCGTTGGCGGAGGAGCTGGTGTTCCGCGGGATCATCCAGACCCGACTGCTGCGCGCCATGCCCCCTTGGACGGCGGTGGTGCTGCAAGCCGCGCTTTTCGGCATCATCCACGGCACACCCATCCAGATCGTCTATGCCCTCCTGCTGGGGCTGGCCCTCGGCTTCCTCCGCAGCCGCACGGGGAGCATCCTGCCCGGCTTTGCCGCCCATGCCGCGTTCAATGCGATGAACGACCCGCTGGGACTGCTGGGCGGTGGGGCGGGAAGCTGGTACGCCCTTGCGGTCATGGCGGCGGTGTGCGCCGCAGGGTGCGTGCTGTGCCGCCGGGGCCTTGCGGCGCTGGCGGTATCACCGGCGAGAGAGCAGGGCGGCCCGCCCGCCATGTGACCGGTATCCGTTCCCAACCACAAATCGGCGACCTCCCGGAGGGGAGGTCGCCGATTTGTGGTACATTCTCTGAAAAATTACTGATACTATGCAGCGCGCATATTGTTTTTGCGCGGACAGGTGATATAATTGACCATGTGTATGTATTACCGTCTGCACGGCGGAAAGAGGGAGAGAATCATATGACAAAGCGAATCGTATCAGTATTGCTGGCTGTGGTGTTGACGATCGGTGTGCTGCCGATGGAATTGTGTACCACCGCGTGGGCGGAGGAGCCGAAGCCAACCGCCCAACGGGAGAGTACGGAACTGCTGGACGGGTATCTCTACCAGTTGGCAGGTATGGACATCACCGACTATCGCGGCAGCACGAACGGCATTGTTACAAAGCCGAAGTACAGCGCCGGCGATAACCTGACCCCCTCGGAGCGTCAGGTGTATAACGCCATGAAGCCGGAGATCATCAAGGTGGCCAACGGCCAGCGCAGCGGCACCCGCTTTTCCGTGCCGACCTCGCTGTCCGCATCCTCGGTCCGCAGAGTGGTAACGGCGCTGATGGTGGATCTGCCCTACGAAATGTATTGGTTCGGCAAGGCGCTGAGCGGGTCCTTTGCATCTTCTGGCTACACCATCAGCCTGAAGGTGGCGCAAGATTTCCGTGGCTCCAACGAGTATACCACCAACATTCCCAATGTGCCGAACGCGGTGCGTGTGGCAAAATCTGTGGTATCCTCCAACAGCGGCAAGGGAGACTACGAGAAGCTGGAGGCCTATAAGGACTACATCTGTGCCCACAACACCTATAACTACGCGGCGGCCAGCGGAGGTAGCGCCCAATATGGCGAGAACCCGTGGCAGCTGCTGTGGGTCTTTGACAACGATCCCAGCACCAATGTGATCTGTGAGGGCTATTCCAAGGCGTTCAAGTACCTCTGCGACCTGACGAAGGAACAGTACGGCTGGTACGGCAGCGTGGAAGCGCGGTTGATCCTCGGAAGCGCCGGCGGTCCTCATATGTGGAATACGGTGAGCTTCCAAGGCGGGAACTATCTGGTGGACGTCACCAACTGCGACGGCGGGTTTGACCTGTTCATGCGGGGGAGCATCAGCCAGACAGCCGGCAGCAGCTACTGGATAGGCGATATCTACTACACGCTGGACGACGACACAAAATCCGTATATACCCGTGCGGAGCTGACGCTCTCCTCCGCGGACTGCCCCGGCGCACCGAGACAGATCACCGGGATCAGGGCCATTCTGCCTACCAACGACGATGTCGCGATCGGCGTTTTCTGGAACGCGGACAGCCGCGCTACAAGCTACACGGTCTATCGCAGAGAGTCCGGCTCGGCGCAGTGGCAGGTTCTGAAAAGCGGGATCACCAATACGGTTTACAGGGATACCGATGTGGAGCCCGGCGTCACCTACTACTATACGGTGGAGGGGGTGAACGGCGCCTATCGCAGTCCCACCAAGGACGAAACGGGCGTATCCGCCACGATCCCCATCAAGATCCCTGACGACGTGACTTTGACGGGTGCGACGGCGGACAGCAGCGGCATCACCGTCACATGGCAGACGGCGCGATATGCCAAGACCTATGTGGTCTACCGCAAGTCAGCGGGTATGAAAAAATGGGAGAAGCTCAACAGTTTTGCCACTGGCACCAGTTATAAGGATACCGCTGTCGTTCCCGGTGCCACCTATACATACACTGTGCGCGGCCTGGCCGCCGATGGAAAGACCTTGAGTGCCGGCTATGACCACACCGGGGTGACAGCTGTTGCCAGCAAGGAACCGGAGAATGTAATACTCACCAGCGCAAGGATCACCGGCAGCGGCATCACCGTCACATGGCAGCCCGCCTTGAATGCCAAGACCTACACGGTTTACCGCAAGACCGCCGGGACGGGCTGGTCTGTTATCGCAAAGGGCGTCACGGCAACCTCCTATACGGATAACACAACAGCCGCTGGAGAAACCTACACCTACACAGTTCGCGGGCGCACGGCAGATGGCATTCAAAGCAAAGGATTTGACAAAAACGGCGTTACAGCTACTGTACCGAAGACGGCTGACGACGTGGTGCTGACGGCTGCACGTATCAGCGGACAGAAGATCGTGGTCACGTGGCAGCCGGCTGACGGCGCGTGCAGCTACATGGTTTATCGAAAAGTGACAGGTACCAAAAAGTGGACTGCCATTGCCAAGAATGTCAAGGGGACCAGCTACACCGACAGCACGGTCAGGGCGGGCGTGTCCTATACCTATACCGTTCGCGGCCGCGGCGGTGACGGTGTACTCAGCCGGCACTACGATGGAGTCGGCGTTACCGCCGGTATTCCTGCCAACGTAACGCTCGTTTCAGCCACCGTAGAGGGTACTGGCATCACTGTTACATGGCAGAAGGCTGCCAATGCACAGACCTACACGGTGTACCGCAAAACTCCCGGCGCCAAGAAATGGACTGCGATCGGCAAAGCGATCAAGGGTACACAGTATAGAGACGCCGCGGTGACACCCGGTATCACCTATGCCTATACCGTCCGCGGTGTGGCCTCGGATGGACGCTCTCTTAGTCCAAGTTACGATGGCAAGGGCGTCAGCGCCACGGTGAATAAGACACCTGCCAATGTGACGCTAACTGCGGCCCGTGCCGGTGCAGACGGTATTACCGTCACATGGTGTGCGGCCAATGGTGCTGCATCCTATACCGTTTACCGCAGGATTGGTACCGCAAAATGGACTATCATTGCCAACGGTGTTACCGAGACTTCCTACACCGACAGCAAGGCGCAGGCTGGCGTGGCCTACGACTATACCGTTCGTGGCCGTGCGGCCAGCGGCACGCTGAGCCCGGGCTTTGACCGGACGGGTGTTTCCAGCGGTATTCCCGCCGATGTGACGCTGACTGCGGCCCGTGCTGGCGCGGACAGCATCACCATCACATGGCAGGCAGCAGCTAACGCCACCTCCTACGCGGTCTATCGCAAGAGCTCCGGCGAAGGAGAATGGTCGTGTCTTGCCGCGTCTGTGCCGGGTACCAGATACGTGGATACCACGGCAGCGCGGGATGTGGATTATGTGTATACGGTTCGAGGTGTGCGGGATAGCGCCCTGAGCCTCGGCTGCGATGAAAATGGCAAGACTGCCGGCTTATACAGCGTACCGGACGACGTAGTTCTGACCGGTGCGGATGCCAACAGGCATGGCGTTATGATCACATGGCAGCCTGCTGCCTATGCGCAGAGCTACCGCGTCTACCGCCGAGTAGACGGCGGTAAATGGGAAGTATTGGCTGATCGGGTCAGCAGTACCGGATACTGCGATGAGACCTTTGAGCAGGGACAGGCATACTACTATACTGTCCGTGCACTGAACCGTACGAAGATCAGCCGCGGTTATGACCGCGTCGGCGTGACCGCCACAACTTACTATTTTGGTACCTGCGGCGATAATTTGTCGTGGGATATGGATCCCGAAGAGGGAATGCTTACCATCTTTAACACAGAACACGGCACCCCCTGCCGGATGACGGACTACGATGATGCTTCCCCCGCACCGTGGTACGCGGCGCGGGAGAAGGTGCGCACTGTCGGGATGTATATCGACCAGGACTGTGCGCTTACCATTGGCACCAACGCCTTTGCCGGCTGCACTGCACTGAAAAGAGTAGATATGCTGCCTGCCGGATTGACTGCCATCGGCAAAGGAGCCTTCACCGGCTGCACTGCGCTGACCGACGTGTACTACGGGGACGATGGCCACGCGTGGGAGCAGGTGACGGGCAGTGAAAATGCCCTGCCCGCCCAGACCAAGCTCCATACGGAGAGGAATCTGTACGAGAGCGGCACCCTGTCCAACGGTCTCCGGTGGGAGCTGGCGCTGACAGAGAAATCGGGCCTGCTGACCATCAAGGGAAGCGGGGCTATGCCGGACTTCCCCAACGGGGCCCGCACCACCGACTGGTACCCCTATCGGGATAAGGTGACGGTCGCCATCGTCTCACATGGCATCACCTCCGTGGGAGCCAACGCCTTCCGCGACAGCGCCGCGCTGGATCTGATGAGCATCGCCGGCAGCGTCACCTCCGTGGGCGACAATGCGTTCCGCGGCTGCTCCGCGCTGCGGAAGATAAAGTTCCGCGGCAAGGGCGTCGACTGGGATGCCGCCATTGCCGGTGCGGACACCGGCATCCCCAGCACCACCGTCGTCGAATACCTGAACGGCGCCTATGACAGCGGCAGCTGCGGTGAGGACCTGACATGGACCCTGTCGCCCGACGGCGTGCTGACCATCAGCGGCACCGGCAGCATGCCGGATTATAGCATGAAGTATGCAAACACCACCGACTATACATGGATCTCGACGGCGCCTTGGGCGGCCCATGCCGACCGTATTCAACGCCTCGTGATGGAGGAGGGCGTCACCTCCGCGAGTAAGTATGCTTTCTGCGGCCTTACCGCGCTGACTGCTGTCACCCTCCCCGACAGTCTCAGCACCATCGGCTGGGGTACTTTTGAGGATTGCAGCGGTCTGACGGGCATCACGATCCCCAGCGGCGTGACCGCCATTGGTTACAGTGCGTTCGAGGACTGTACCGGTCTGACCTCCATTACCCTGCCCGACAGTGTGACATCTCTGGACTCCAGCGTGTTCTGGGGCTGCAGCAGCCTGACCTCCGTCACGCTGCCCACCGGCCTGACCTCCATCAGCGGGTATCTTTTCATCTGGTGTACCAGCCTGACGAGCATCACGATCCCCGGCGGCGTGACCACCATCGAAAGGTCCGCGTTTGACCGATGTACCAGCCTGACCAGCATCACGATTCCCAGCGGCGTGACGACCATCGGTGCGTCGGCGTTTGAGAACTGCGCTGCCCTGACGGCCATCGACCTGCCCAGCGGCGTGACCGCCATCAGCGACAGCACCTTCAAGGGCTGCGAAAAGCTGACCTCCGTCACGATTCCCAGCGGCGTGACCGCCATCGGCACATCGGCGTTTGAGGGCTGCAAGGCCCTGACGGCCATCGACCTGCCCGACAGCCTGACCGCCCTTGGCGCCTCTGCATTCAAGAGCTGCTCTGCGCTGCGGCGCGCCGGCATCGGACGGCTGACGGACATCAGCGATTCCCTGTTTGAGGGCTGTGCAGCACTGGAAACGGTGTCCAGCGGCACGTTCAAGACCGTGGGCCAGCGGGCGTTTTACGGCTGCGCGGCGCTGGCGTTCCCAGCTAATTCGTATGGAACGGATAAGCTGACATACGTCCAGACCATCGGCGCGAACGCCTTTACCGGCTGCAAGGGGCTGACGTCCGTGAAATTCAACAATCTGACCGCCCTTGGAGAGGGGGTCTTTGCCGACAGCGGCCTGCGGGTGGCCGATCTGCGTTACACCAGCATCACCGCCATTCCAAAGCAGGCGTTCCAGAACTGCCCGCTGCTGGTTGCCATGCTGGGAGAGGACGTGACTGCCATCGAACAGAGCGCCTTCTCCGGCTGCACCCAGCTGAAGAGCATCTATATCCCTGCGGCCCTCACCTCGCTTTCCTACCCCTCGTTCCCTGACAGCAGCGCCATGGCCCAGCAACTCCATGTATTCTTTGGCGGAACCCGCAGCGCGTGGGAAAAGGTGACGTCGTATTCTGTCGGCACAACAGCACTGTCCAATGTCTGCCTTGTGGCAGGCTACAGCTTCCCGTGGGGCAACAACTATGACTGGAGCTTCTCCACGGACGCTACCCTGACCATCGGGACCATGAGCGGCGGCGGCTCCCGTTACGCGGCGCCGTGGGCGGTCTATATGCCGGCGGTGGAAAAGGTGGTGGTGAAGGAGGGGGTGAAGGCCATCGGCTATGAGGCCTTTGCTGCCGACGCATGGAGCCTTACCTCCGTCAGCCTGCCGGATAGCCTCACGCTCATTGCGTTGGATGCCTTCAACGGCTGCACCGCCCTGACGGAGATCGCCCTCCCCGGCGGCGTAACGGAGATCCAGAGGAATGCCTTCTACGGCTGCAAGACGCTGAAGCGCATCAGCATCCCCGCCGCCGTCACCGCCATTGGTGATGACGCCTTCTATAACACGGCGTTGTCCGACGTTTACTACGGCGGCACGGAGGAGCAGTGGAGCGCCATCACCATCGGGAGTAGCAACCAGCGGTTGACCAATGCCGCGCGGCACTACAACAGTCCCTCGTTCTGATGCACGGACAAAACAAAAAGGAAGGACGCCCGGGAGGGCGTCCTTCCTTTTTGTTTCGTTGTCTCACACATACCGCTGGGAGGTTACATCGAATACGCCGCGGGTGGTGATGCGGAGGCTGGGGATCACCGGCAGCGCCATGAAGCTCAGGGTCATGAACGGGTCGATGCCGTCGGACACGCCCAGCGCGTAGGCGGCGGCCTTGGCGGCCTCCAGATCGCGGTTCACGTTGACCAGACTGTCGTCGGACATGATGCCCGCGATAGCCAGCAGCACGTCGCCCTTTACCTCGCCGCTTTCCACCACGGTGATGCCGCCGTGGTTGCGCACGATATGGTTGGCGGCGAAGGCCATGTCCTCCTCATTGGTACCCACCACGATGATGTTATGGCTGTCGTGGCTGATGCTGGTGGCCACCGCGCCCTTCTTCAGACCGTAGCCCCGGATATAGCCCAGACCGATATGGTGGGTGTTCTTGTGCCGCTCGATAACGGCGATCTTCAGAATGTCGTAGTCCACATCGATGCGGTCAGTGTAGCCGCCGTCGGTGGTGGTGATCTCCCCGTTGACCATGCCGATAACGGCGTGGGGGCGGCGGTCGATGAAATCCTCCGCACACAGGGACGCCACGTGGAATGTGTCGTGGGCGCGCTTGGCCAGATAGGGGTCGATCTCCGGCGTGGGGAACTCCTTCAGCACGCCGTCGCTGTACATCAGCTCACCCTTCTTGAACACCTTTTCAATGTTGAAATGGGTAAAGTCGTCGATGATCACGAAGTCGCCCAGATAGCCGGGGGCGATGGCGCCCCGGTTATTCAGCAGGAAGTACCGTGCCGCATTGTGGCAGGCGGCCTTGATGGCGGTAATGGGGTCGGCGCCCAGCGCAATGGCCTTCTTGACGATGTAGTCGATATGCCCCTTTTCCAGCAGGTCGTTGGGGTGCTTGTCGTCGGTGCAGAACATACACCGCTCCACATACTTGTCGCACAGCAGGGGGGCCAGCGCCTCCAGATTGCGGGCGGCAGTACCCTCGCGGATCATGATATGTAGGCGTTGAGGTCGTTGCCCTTCAGGTCGGGGGCGTGGCCGTCGATCTTCTTGTGGTGTGCCTGACTGGCCACGATCTTCTCCACCACCTGCGGGTCGCCGTTGATGGCGCCCACGAAGTTCATCATCTCCGCCAGACCCTGTACCCGGGGATGGTCGTAGAAGGAGTCGATGGCGCGGTAGTCCAGATTGGCGCCGGACTCGTCCAGCGGCGTGGCGGGTACGCAGGAGGGCAGCATGAAGCGCACATCCACCGGCAGATCCTCCGTGGCCTGCAGCATATACTCGATGCCGTCGGTACCCATGACGTTGGCGATCTCGTGGGGGTCTGTGATGACCGTGGTGGTGCCGTGGGGCAGCACGGCCTTGGCAAACTCCGTGGGGCTGACCAGCGAGCTCTCCAGATGGATGTGGGCGTCCACGAAGCCGGGCAGCACGATCTTGCCGCTGACATCCACCTCCTCGATGCCGTTGTATGCGCCCATGCCCACGATAAGCCCCTCCGCCACGGCGATATCCCCGTGGCACAGCTCGTTGGAGAATACGTTGACGTAGGTGGCGTTTTTCAGCACCAGATCCGCCGGCTCCCGTCCGGCAGCCACGGCGATGACCCGCAGCTTTTTGTTGAGCTTACGGTTGATCTTTCCGGCATAGCTTTCCTTTACAGACATATGCGATAGGCTCCTTTCCCTGCGTTACACTTGGCTGTCATTAGTTTTGTTAATTCTAAATATTACCACAGCTTATAAAAAATGTCTACCCTCCCAGCTATAAAAAAAGTGCGGCAGCCCCACAGCTGCCACACTTTTTACTTATGTATGCTCACTTGACGGTGCCGTCGGCGTTGAACACCGGCAGGGGGGCGAGGAACTTGATGTCGTCGCGATCAGCGGCGTCACCCTCGGCCAGCACGGCCACGCGGCCCACCACGGTGCCGCCCGCCAGCTTCACCAGCTCCTCCATGGCGTGGATGGAGCCGCCGGTGGAGATCACATCGTCCATCAGCAGGATGCGCTTGCCGCGGATCAGGTCGGCGTCGTCGCGGCCCAGATACAGCCGCTGGACGCCGGCGGTGGTGATGGACTTATCCTCCACATGGATGGGGTCGGGCATATACGCCTTGGGGCCCTTCCGGGCGATAAAGTACTTCTTGGCGCCGCTCTGACGGGCCATCTCGTGGATCAGGGGGATGGACTTGGCCTCGGCGGTGAACAGATAGTCGTAGCTGTCCTTCTCCACCAGCGCCAGCATATCGCGGGCGCAGGCGACGGTCAGCTCCGCATCGCCAAAGCAGATGAAAGCGCCGATATACAGGTCATCGGTCACCTTGCAGATGGGCAGCTCCCGCTGCAGACCGGCCACGGTCATAGGATACACAGACATGATTCAAATCTCCTTTTGCGGCGCGGCGCGGAGAGCGAGCCGTCTGCCGTTATAGTGTGGGAGCGCTGCGCAAAACAGCGACAATTTATATTATAAGGTAAAACCGAGAAAAGTCAAGCCGCAGACGGGCAGCGGCACGATTTTGTACGAAAAAGCGCCCGCGCGTCAAAGTACGCAACCGACGGAATATTTGTGAAAAATATGTCGAATTTGCCGCGGTTTGGTGCGTGGTTTATACACGGAGTTTCAACAATATGCACAAAAAGGGGGGCGGATTTTTTACGGGCGCGAGGGGGGGATTTGTCCGCTGACCCCTTGAGAAAAGGAAAAAGAAGTGTTATCATCGTGATAGATGAAGGCGCAGGGACACTGCGCCGACACATTTCAAACGGAACAACTATTTGAGGAGGAATTATTTATGAATGCTTATCTGGCCAGCGTTCTGGAGAACGTCAAGACCAAGCATGGCAACGAGCCTGAGTTCGTGCAGACTGTCGAGGAAGTCCTGTCCTCTCTGGAGCCTGTGATCGAGAAGCACCCCGAGTATGAGAAGGTCGATCTGCTGGGCCGCATGGTCGAGCCCGAGCGTATGTTCACCTTCCGTGTTGTGTGGTGCGATGACAACGGTCAGTGGCACACCAACCGCGGCTGGCGCTGCCAGTTCAACGGCGCTATCGGCCCCTACAAGGGCGGCCTGCGCTTCCAGAAGAACGTGTACGAAGGCATCATTAAGTTCCTCGGTTTCGAGCAGACCTTCAAGAACAGCCTGACCGGTCTGCCCATCGGCGGCGCCAAGGGCGGTTCCGACTTCGATCCCGCCGGCAAGTCCGACGCTGAAGTCATGCGCTTCTGCCAGAGCTTCATGACCGCTCTGTACCGCTATATCGGGCCGGACATCG
>OKSO01000445.1_pt1 | contig 17203 bp, 16 predicted proteins | sample 1606241 | NCBI WGS metagenome assembly OKSO01 (sample SAMEA3879540, study PRJEB24766) | human gut metagenome | biome: human-associated habitat; feature: feces | place: USA | collected 1985/1987
ATATTTTATGCAAATATTGATATACTGTCAACCTCACAGGAACAGGCAGCAATCGCCGAAGCTGAAGAAGCGGTAGCGTTCCTCTACGGCATGGGCGTATATGGCCATTACTTCCTCGCGCGAGCAAAGGGCGCTCACAAGCATAAGCAGCGTTGATTCGGGCAGATGGAAATTGGTTATCAGCCCGTCCACGGCCTTAAAGCGATAGCCCGGCGTTATGAATATGTCCGTATAGCCGCTTTTGGCGTGAACAACGCCGTTTTCATCGGCCACGCTTTCAAGCGTGCGGCAGGACGTTGTGCCGACGGCTATTATCCTGCCCCCGTTTTGGCGGGCGCGGTTTATCCTTTGGGCCGATTCTTCGCTCATTTCATAGTATTCGCTGTGCATATGGTGTTCTTCCACGTTTTCCGCCGATACCGGGCGGAACGTGCCAAGGCCAACGTGCAGCAGCACATCCGCTATCTCAATGCCCATATCCTGCACCTTTTTGAGCAGCTCCTCCGTAAAGTGCAGCCCCGCGGTTGGTGCGGCGGCGGAGCCGTTCTGCTTGGCATAAACGGTTTGGTAGCGCTCCTTATCGTCCAGCCGCTCGGTTATGTATGGCGGCAGCGGCGTTTCCCCGCAGCGGTCCAGCACCTCCTCAAGTATGCCCTCGTAATGCAGGTATACTATCCTGCCGCCCGCGTCGGTGGGGGATTCGACCTCTATGCTCAGTTCATCCGTTACCTTATATATAAGGCCGGGCTTTGCGCGCTTGCCCGGGCGTACCAGCGCCTCGTAACGGTGGTCATCCAGCCTTTTGAGCAGCAAAAACTCCATCAGCCCGCCTGTATCCTCCCTGTGCGCATAAAGGCGCGCGGGTATAACGCGGGTGGTGTTGCGCACCAGTATGTCCCCCGGCCTTAAATGGGTAAGGATATCGGTAAATATCTCGTCATGCATCTGCTTATTCTTCATATCGTAATAAAGCATGCGCGCGGCGCTGCGGTCCTTTATGGGCGTCTGCGCTATCAGCTCATGCGGCAGATCATAGTAAAAATCACTCGTTTTCAAATGCGTTGCCTCCAAACATTCGGGCGCGGTCAGCCTATGCACCTGATGGTATTATATTGGAAAAGCCTGCCCTTTGCAAGGCGCAGGAGAAAGCGTCAAGAAAAAATATTTTTGAACCGCTTGACTTGGGGCAAAATAAAGGATAGCATATTTATACAGGCTTTTGCGGCAAATTTTGCAGCATAAGCGTTTATATAAGGAGAATACGATGAACAGGATCGTTTTTATATATATCAGGGCTTTTTTTGCCATACTCATTTGCGCCGCCATGCTCTTCTGCCTCTGCGGCTGCACCGTTAACGATAACAACCCCAACAATGTAAATAATGATATAGTCGAGGTGCCCAAGCCAACCCCGCACCCAACGCCCACGTTCGTGCCGACCGTGGAGCCTTCGCCCACGCCGGAGCAGACGGCTGCCGCCACGCCCGAAGTCACGGGCGCGATAATGCCGGGCGAAACGGATAACCCGCTAAGCGAAGAAAAGTTGGTCGCATTAACGTTTGACGACGGGCCGTATGGCGAGGTTACAAACCGCATACTGGACGTGGTTGAGCAATACGCCGAATATGGTGTACACGTCACTTTCTTCGCGCTCGGCTCACAGGCGGAGAAATTCCCCAATACCGTTAAGCGCGCGGCGGATCTTGGCTGCGAGGTGGCGAATCATACATACAGCCACAAGAACCTGACCAAAATATCAGAGGACGAGCGGACAAGCCAGGTTGAGGACACCGCCGACATTATAGAAAGCATAACAGGCACGCGCTCTAAGCTGGTGCGCCCGCCATACGGCGCGAAGAACGACGACGTGCGCGCAACGGTGAAATACCCGCTGATACTTTGGAGCATAGATACGCTGGACTGGAAAACGCGGGACACGGACAGTACCGTTGCGGAGGCGTTGAAGGCCATTGACGGGGACATAGTGCTTATGCACGACGTCAGGGATGATACCGCGGCCGCCGCGGAGCAGATAATTCCCGCCCTTGTGGAGCAGGGATACAAGCTGGTAACGGTGAGCGAAATGTTTGAAGCAAAGGGTATTGCCCTTGAAAACGGCAAAGCATACAGAAAGGCGAGGTAGAGCGCATGAAAACGCTGCTGATAACCGCATTTGAACCCTTCGGCGGGGAGAGCGAGAACCCTTCCGCATTAGCGCTGGAGCTTCTTCCCGAAGCGATAGGCGGCATACGCCTTGAAAAGCGGCTGCTTGAGGTCACGTTCCTCGGCGCAAAGGACGCCGTGTGCCACTATGTTGACGAGATAAAGCCCGATTATGCCATATGCCTCGGGCAGGCCGGCGGCAGGTTCGCCATAACGCCGGAGCGTGTTGCGATAAACGTTATGGACGCGCGCATAGCTGACAACGCGGGCTATAAGCCGGAGGATGAGCCGGTTGTAACGGGCGGAGCCAATGCGCATTTTGCAACGCTGCCCATAAAGCGCATGGTGAGCGCAATGGAGCGCGCTAACGTTGCCGCAGCGGTATCAAACAGCGCGGGTACATATGTGTGCAACAGCACGATGTATGTCCTGCTTGACCATATTGCCGCGAACAGCATGGCAACAAAGGCCGGTTTCATACACGTTCCCTATATCCCGAGCCAGGCTGCCGATAAGCCGAACATGCCCAGTATGCCGCTTGAGGATATGGTCAAGGGTTTAACAGCGGCAATAGAATGCATTGATGAATGAACAAATGCAACGGGGGATGCTTAAAAGCATCCTCTTTCTTATACGCCGCGTTTTATGCTATAATTATATAAAGCTGTGCTATGAGGAGAAAACATGGAATACTTTTCAACGGGAGTTACTAGGGACAAGCTGATGGTGCTTCACGGGCTGAAGGCGCTCGGCATGCAGCCCACCAAGGAGCAGCTTTCGGACTTTTTCGGCATATATGATCTGCTTGGGTATTTCGCGGTGCAGAACGCCGCGTATGAGCTGGAGGAGGAAGGGCTTATAAGCGCCGTGCCGCGCCCATATGGGCAGGCGTATTTCGTCACGCCGCAGGGGGAGCAGACGCTCGATATGTTCGCCGTGCGGCTGCCCGGGTCGCTGAGGGACAAGATCGCCGCACGCGCCGCGGAATACGCGCCCGTATTGATACGCCGCACGCGCTTTGCCACCAAAATAGAGCGCGACAGCGCGAGCGAGACCGCCCGCAGGGTAACGCTGAGGGCTATGGAGCCGCACGGCGATTTGGTCAAAATAGAGCTGCTGCTGCCTGATGAGGCCACGGCCCGCCATGCGTGCGACGTTTGGGAAGAACGCAGCCAGGCCGTGTTCAGCGCGATATATTCCGAGCTTACCCGCGAATGATCAAACAAACTTGAGCAGGCGCTGAATGTTTTCCTGCTCGTTCCTGCGTGCGCGCTTACATAAGCACATTGCCTTTGCATCCGCGCGGACGCATTCGTTTTCCGCCCGGGCAATGTTTATAAGGCTCATCGCGCAGCCCTGCACCAGCATTTCGGATAGGTGCGAAGGCGTGCTGTCTATTGCCGTGTTCAGCGCAAGGCCTATCAGCATGGGCTTCTTCTGCCGCGGGCTTGCGCCCGAATCGTGCCGGCCAAGCTCCCTTATTATCTCCTGCGCATCGTTATACAGCTCGTGATAGTTCGCGAACATGTCCGCCATAACGCTGCAAAACGATGCATCGCGGCAGCGCTTTATAAGCCGGCTGAGCGCAAGCTTGCCCATGTCCGCACTGTCGCTTATTTCGCGGCATATTTCCGCCGTGTCGTTCATAATGTCACCTCTTTTCGGTTTTTGATTAGTTTTACCGGTAAAAAAGTTAAATATCCGCGCTTGACTTGTCCAGAATAAACCATTGTATTATAATATAAAATTGGTTAATATTGATTTTATTCTGCGCTGCGGCGCACTTGGAGGGAATATGTCTAAAGACTATACCGTAAGCGATATTAAGGTAATGGAGGGGCTGGAGGCCGTGCGTATGCGCCCGGGCATGTACATCGGCTCCACCGGTGCGCGCGGGCTGCACCACATGCTTTGGGAAATTGTTGACAACGCCGTGGACGAAGCCGCCAACGGCTTTGCGGACACGATAAACGTTACATTGAATAAGGATAATTCCGTAACCGTTGAGGATAACGGCCGCGGCATACCCGTTGGCATACATGAAAAGCTGGGCGTGAGCGGCGTTGAGGTTGTGTATACCCAGCTGCACGCCGGCGGCAAATTCGATAACGATGCATACGGCTTCTCCGGCGGTCTGCACGGCGTTGGCGCAAGCGTTGTAAACGCGCTGAGCGAATACGTCATAGTTGAGGTGGCTACCGAAGGCAAAAGCTATATTCAACGGTTCCATAGCTATGTTGATGCGGACGGCGTAACCCATTCCGGCATACCGGAGGGCCCGCTTCAGGAGACCGGCCGCACAAGGAAGCGCGGCACAAAGGTCACATTCTTGCCGGACAGGCGCGTTTTTGAAACGCTGGACATGAACTTTGAAATAATATCAAAGCGGCTCAGAGAGCTTGCCTACCTTAACCGCGGCGTTCGCTTTACGCTTACGGACGAACGCACTCGCGGGGACAAAAAGGAACGCGAATATTGCTTCGAGGGCGGTCTTTCGGACTTTGTAAAATATCTCAATGCGGACAAGACCCCGCTTTACCCCGAACCCATACACATAAGCGGAACGAAGGACGGCATAGTTGTGGAGCTTGCCATGCAGCATAACGACGGCTACACGGAAAGCATGTTTTCCTACGTGAACAACATACCCACCACCGAAGGCGGCACGCACGAAACGGGCTTCAAAAGCGCGCTTACGAAGATAATGAATGATTACTGCCGCAAAAGCGGCCTGCTGAAGGAGAAGGACGCATCCCTTAGCGGCGAGGACTTCCGCGAAGGGCTTACGGTGGTGCTTGCGCTGAAGATGCACTCTGTGCAGTTTGAAGGGCAGACCAAAACGCGCCTTGGCAACACGGAAGCCAAGCCCGCGGTGGAGTTCGTTATGAACGAATTTCTAACGCCATTCCTTGAGGACTTGAAGAATAGCGAAACGGCCTCACTTATGGCGGACAAGGCCATTAAGGCGGCAAAGGTGCGCGAATCCGCCCGCAAGGCAAAATCCATGGCGCGGGAAAAAAACAAGCTGGATAACGCTCCGCTCGTGGGCAAGCTTTCAAGCTGCACGGGCAGGGATTATAAGATAAACGAGCTTTTCATAGTTGAGGGAGACAGCGCGGGCGGCAGCGCCAAGCAAGGGCGCGACAGGCGCTTCCAGGCGATATTGCCGCTTAGAGGCAAGCCGCTAAACGTTGAAAAGAAGCGCATAGACCAGGTGCTGCAAAACGAGGAGTTCCGCTCCATAATAACCGCGATAGGCACCGGCATAGGCGAGGATTTTGACATATCCGGCCTGAAGTACGACAAGATAATAATACTTTCCGACGCCGATCAGGACGGCGCGCATATTCGGGCCATATTGCTCACCTTCTTCTATCGCTATATGAAGGAGCTTATTACGGAAGGCCATGTATACATGGGCCAGCCGCCGCTTTATAAGCTGCAAAAGGGCACGAACGTGCAGTATCTTTACAATGATGCGGCGCTGAACAAGGCGCTTAAAGCAATAGGCAAGGGATACAGTTTGCAGCGCTACAAGGGCCTTGGCGAGATGAACCCGGAACAGCTTTGGGACACCACCATGAACCCCGAAAACCGCACGCTTGTGCGCGTGAACATAGAGGATACGGCGGATGTTGAGCACCTTGTTACCCTGCTGATGGGCGACAAGGTTGGCCCGCGCAAGGAATACATAAGCGAATACGCCAATTTCAACAAGACAGACGCCTTTGAAGAAAAGGCGGAAAAGGCGCAGCGCAATAACGCAGAAGGGAGCGCTAAGGTAAATGGCTAAAAAGGACGAAAGGCCGCCCATTGCGACGGATAGGAACATATTGACAAAGAGCATGGACGACGTTATGCACGAATCCATGCTGCCCTATGCCGAGCATGTAATACTGGAACGCGCCCTGCCCCGCGTTGAGGACGGGCTGAAGCCCGTGCAGCGCAGAATACTTTACACAATGCTCGGCCTTGGCAACACGCCCGATAAGCCGCACAGGAAAAGCGCGCGTATAGTGGGCGACTGCCTGGGTAAATATCATCCGCACGGGGACTCCAGCGTATATGACGCAATGGTGCGCATGGCGCAGGATTTCAATATGCGCGCGCCGCTTGTGGACGGGCACGGCAACTTCGGCAGCATAGACGGCGACAGCGCCGCCGCAATGCGCTATACCGAGGCAAGGATGACTCCGCTTGCGCTTGAGCTGCTGCGCGACATAGATAAGGACACGGTAAAGTTCAGCCTTAACTTTGACGATACGGAAAAGGAGCCGGACGTGCTGCCCGGCCGCTTCCCGAACCTGCTTGTAAACGGCGCGAACGGCATAGCCGTGGGCCTTGCAACGGCCATACCTCCGCATAACTTTGCGGAGACTATAGACGCCGTTATCGCGCAAATGGAGAAGCCGGACATAAGCCTTGACGAGCTTATGCAAATAATCCCCTGCCCCGATTTCCCAACCGGCGGCTATATACTGGCAAGCGATGAAATACGCGCCGCCTACGAAACGGGCCGCGGCAAGCTTACCGTGCGCGCAAAGTGCCACATAGAGGAGCAGAAGAACGGCAAAAAGCTGATAGTGGCAACCGAAATGCCCTATCAGGTGAACAAGGCTCGCGCACTTGAAGGCATACTGAAGATAACGCAGGAAAAGAAGGCCATGTTCGCCGGCGTAAGCGACATACGCGATGAATCCGACCGAATGGGCATGAGGGCCGTTATAGAGGTCAAAAAGGATGCGGACGCGGGAAAGATACTGCAATACCTTTATAAATATTCCGACCTTCAGGTGACCTTCGGCGTGAACATGGTTGCCATTGCCGAAGGCAAGCCGCAGCAGCTTGGGCTTAAGGATATGCTGCGCTATTACATTGCCCATCAGGAGGACGTTGTAACGCGGCGCACGCGCTTTGACCTGGACGCGGCAATGAAGCGGGAGCATATATTGAACGGCCTTTCCATAGCCGTTATGAATATAGACGAGGTAATAGCCATCATCCGCGCATCAAAAACGCCCAAAATCGCGCGCGAGGCATTGATGAAGCGCTTTGAGCTGACGGAGATTCAGGCGCAGGCCATTTTGGATTTGCGTCTGCAAAGGCTGACCAATCTTGAGCTGCTGGCTATCGAGAAGGAGCATAAGGACATACTTAAAACCATAAAGGAGCTCAACGCCATACTGGCCTCCCCGCAAAGGCTGCACCAGGTCATAAAGGGCGAGCTCGGCGAAATACGGGAAAAGTATTCTAAGCCCCGCATGACGGAGATTATAAACGCAGAGCCGGTAATAGAGGTGAACGAAGCGGAGATTGCCGCGGTGGACGTGAGCGTTGCAATAAGCGCGGACGGTAAGCTGAGGCGCGTACCCAGGCGGCAGCGGGACACGCTGAACACGGAAGCCGAGCGCGCAAGGTGGCTTTTCGATACGTCAACGGATAAGCGGATAAAGCTTTTCACCAACCTTGGCAGCCTTATAACGCTGAGCGTGGACGACATTGCGGAGACAAAGCCCGGTGCAAAGGCCGTGAACCTGAACACCATTGCCGCGCTTGAAAAGAACGAAAGGCTAATCGCCTGCTTTGACGCTATGGGCGAAGGCGATCTTTTCTTCTTCACCAAGCAGGGCAACATAAAGCGCACAAAGGCCGCCGAATACATAACAAAAACAAAGAAGATTCAGGCTGCCGCGCTTAAAGACGGCGACGAAATAACAGGCATTGAGCCGGACGCGGGCGAAGGGCGCACGATACTGCTGATAACAAAGCAGGGTATGAGCATACGCTTTGAGCCGGACACGATACCCGAAATGGGCCGCGTGAGCAGCGGCGTTAAATGCATAAAGCTGGACGCGGGGGATGAGGTTGTATACTTCGGCCAAATAACGGACGAGGGCGAGATTTTGACCCTGACCGACCGCGGCTACGCAAAGCGCAGCTTTGTATTCGAATACGATATACAGGGCCGCAACGGCAAGGGCTTAAAGACATTCGATTTTAAGAAGAACGGCAGCAACGGCACCTGCATAGCAGCCGCTTTCCATGTTACAATGCCCTTCCCCTTCGCCGTGCGCCAGTTCCACGGGACCGAAACGCGGATAGACACGACGGAGCTTGTGCATATAGAGCCGCGCGCGGGCAAGGGCAGCATACTTGTTATGGCGCTGCTGGACGACGTGGTGACGGGGGCATACAAGCTGGATTCATAACCCGACGGGCGGCGGCATATCCATATAGCATCATTACATGCTATGGAGAGTGGATATGGGCTACACGCGGGATGAAAACGGACTGTTTATGCGGGGCAGGCTTATCGAGCCGCTTACGGCGGAGCATGAGGCCTACGGCGAAACGCTGTATCTTGGCAAAATAGAGATAATGCGCCTGAGCGGCACGGCGGACACGCTGCCCATAACCGTGCCGGGCAGGCTGATGCGGGATTTCCGCACAGGGGACACGATAGAACTCAGCGGGGAGCTGCGCTCCTATAACCGCCAAATCGGCGGCACGAATCGGCTCCTTTTAAGGCCGTTTGCGCGGCGCATAGAATGCTGCATAGCGGACTGCGGCCATGTGAACAGCGTTATACTCACCGGCTGCATATGCCGCGAGACCGTGTTCCGCACAACCCCCTTCGGGCGGGAGATAACGGATATGCTCATTGCCGTGAACCGCGACTATAAAAAGGCGGACTACATACCCTGCATAGCGTGGGGCGGCGCGGCGCACGCAGCGAAGGAGCTTTGCATAGGCGCGCGGGTGCGCATAGAGGGCAGGCTGCAAAGCCGCCAATACACAAAGAACGAAAACGGCATAATGCTCGAAAAAACCGCGTATGAGCTATCCATTGCAAGGCTTGAGCGGCGATAGCGCGCATATGCCGCACGAACGGAGATGATACCAAATGTCCATGGACGGACTGAGCCTGTACAGCGCTATGAACGAACTGAACAAGCGCCTTGCGGGCGGAAAGATAGACAAAATTCAGCAGACCGATAAAGAGGAGCTGCTTTTGATGGTGCGCAGCCTTGGGCAGACATATAGGCTGCTTATAAACGCATCGGCTTCCGATAACCGCGTGCAGCTTACGGAGCTTAAAAAGCAGGCCCCGAGCGAAGCGCCAATGTTCTGCATGCTGCTTAGGAAGCGCATTGCCGGCGGCAAAATAGTGCGCTTTGAGCAGGAGCGGCTGGACAGGGTGCTTAAAATAAGCATAGAAACATACAACGACCTTGGCGACCTGAGCGTATTTGCCCTTTACTGCGAGCTGATGGGCAAGCATTCAAACATTATACTGGTGAATGAAAAGGGCGTTATAGCAGACGCGATAAAGCACGTTGGCCTTGGGATGAGCAGCGTGCGCTTCGTTATGCCGGGGCTTGAGTATTCCGCGCCCCCCGCGCAGGACAAGCAGGACCCGTCAAAGGCCTCTGCCGATGACTTTTCCATGGCTATGTGCATGGTTGGCATGAGCATTGCAAAGGCGCTGAGCAATGCGTTTTTCGGCCTATCCCCCGCCGTTGCGGCGCAGCTTGTTGCCCGATATACCGATAAAACGGAATGCACTCAGCTAAGCGAAGCGGAGCGGGAGGAGCTTGCGGAAAGGCTTGCCGCCTTCTATGCGGACATGGCGCAGGGCAAGGAGAAGGCAAGCGCCGTGCTCAACGCCCTTGGCGAGACGGAGGCGGTGTATCCCTTCGCAATAGCTGGCGGCGGCATTAAGCTGTACGACAGCATTGGCGAGGCTTTGGACAGCCTTTATATAAACAGCGACAGGCGCGAATGGGCCAAGCGGCACGGCGCAAGCGCAAGAAAGGTTCTTCAAAACAACATTGAGCGCTGCGAAAAGAAGCTTGCCCTTTACGCGGACGCGCTCAACAGCGGGGAGCAGATGGAAAAATGCCGCCTTTACGGCGAGCTGCTCACGGCAAATCTGCATTCGCTCAAAAGCGGAACGGACACCGCGGCGGTGGATAACTATTATGCGGACCCAGTGGAGCGCATAGCCATTCCGCTGGACAGGCAGCTTACGCCCGGGGAAAACGCGCAGCGGTATTATAAAAAATATCAAAAGCTGAAGGCCGCGCGGGACATGGCGATTGTTCAGCGGGAGCAAACACTGAGTGAACTGAACTACCTTGAAGGCCAGCTTGACAATTTGACCAAATGCACCGCGGAAAACGAGCTGAGCGAGCTTATAGAGGAGCTGAAGGACCAGGGCTACATAAAGCGGGACAAGGGCGGCAAAAAGAAAATGAAGCTTGCCGCATCAAAGCCCATGCACTTCGTATCCTCCACGGGTGCGGACATATACGTTGGCAAAAACAACCGCCAGAACGACGAGCTGACGCTGCGCTTCGCCTCGCCAAACGACATATGGATGCACACCAAGAACATACCCGGCAGCCATGTTATAGTCAAGGGCGCGAGCGAGCAGGACACCGCCACCATGACAGAAGCGGCGCTGCTTGCGGCGTATTACAGCCGCGCAAGGGGCAGCGAGAACGTTGCCGTTGACTACACGCCGCGAAAATACGTTAAAAAGCCCGCCGGTGCAAAGCCCGGCATGGTGATATACACAACCAACAAAACCGCCTACGTCACCCCGAGCGAGGAAGCCGTGGCAGGGCTGAAGGAACGGTAATGGGTTAAACGTCACAGCGCAACTATGCTTGCCATGGCGCTGCCGTTTTCTATTTCAAGCTTGGCGAAGCTTTTGCGCCTGCCGCGGCGCGGCACGCTGGGGCTGCCGGGGCAGACTATCTGCACCCCGCCCGCGTACTCTATTTCCGAAACATGCGTATGCCCGTACAGGGCAACGGCGCAGTCCAGCTCCTGCGCACGGAGCATCAGGCGGTAGCTGTTCAGCGCAATGGCATAGGCGTGGCCGTGCGTCATGAATATGCGCACCCCGCCGAGCGTTATCACCTGCTCCTCTGCAATGTCCCCCGCGTCGCAGTTGCCCTTAACGGTGTATACAGGCTTGCCGCTGTGTTCACGCAGCCAGTTCGCTTCGCGCTGCCCGTCGCCAAGGAACGCCCATGCATCGGCATTGGGCAGCGCTGCATACACGCGCTTCACCGCGTCCGTATCGCCGTGCGTGTCGCTCAATATTCCCAGTATCATGCCCGCTTCTCCGCCTCAAGCGCGGCTTTGAGCGCCTCCAGCGCCCTTTTGCGGTGACTTATGGCGTTTTTGTTCTCCGCGCTCATCTGCGCAAAGGAAAGCCCCGCGGGAGCATAGAAGAACAGCGGGTCGTATCCGAAGCCGTTCTCCCCCTGCGGAGCGTAAAGTATGCTGCCCTCCACCGCGCCGCGGCAAACCATCGGTTCCTTGCCGCGCCGTGCCAACGCAACCGCGCTCACGAAGCGCGCCGTGCGCTTTTCTTCAGGAACTAAGCGCATCATGTCCATAAGCTTTGCGTTGTTGGCTGCGTCGTCGTGACCTTCCCCGGCGAAGCGCGCGCTGTATACGCCCGGCGCACCGTCAAGCGCATCAACCATCAGGCCGCTGTCGTCGCTCAGCGCCGCGTCGGCATCGGCAATTTTAAGCACCTCCTGCGCCTTTTTTAGCGCGTTCTGCTCAAATGTTTCGCCGTCCTCCTCAACGTCTATGGCAATGCCCGCCTCCTTAAGCGAAAGTATCTCGCTGAAATAATCGCCCAGAATCTCCTTTATTTCGCGTACCTTGTGCGCATTGTTCGATGCTATTATCAGCCGCATCCGTATTTCTCCTTTGTACAGTAATATTTATTGAAACGTGTTTGCGTAAACAGGCGCTGTGCATTCGCGCGTAAGCTCGCACTCCTTGCCCTCCACAAGCACATTCAGTTCGCTTATATCCTCAATGGCGTTGGCGGTAAGGAAAAGCGTATCGAACGCCGTTTCCGCCATGCCCTCTGTATACTGGGCGGAAAGGAACTCCCCGCTCAGGTTAACCGTTGCTGTCCCGCCGTATATATCCGCGCTTATAAGGCGCGTACCTTCGGGGAAGCTGTTCATCAGCGCCGCATCCTCCGGCCCCGCAATAAGCTGCTCCACCGCCGCCGCAAGCCCATGCCCCGCGCAGTACCGCGTGACGGGCACGTTCAGGCTTGCCGCGTTGTTGGCAAAATACAGCGTTATAGGCTCCATCCCGTCTGCCGAGGCGCTCACGTCCCCATCCTCGGCGTTCAGCATAAAGGGAGTCATGGCCTCGCTCAGCTTTGTTCCGCAGGGAAGCTTAGTCACCTTTTCGCCGTTGAGGGTTATCGTCACCGCGTCTATCGTGGGGAACTCGGCAAGGCTGTTCACAATGCTTGTGACCATCGCCCGCTCGCTTGCCTCGTCCGCAAATGCGCTCAGCGAGCTTATGTCTATCGTAGCTACCCCGTCGCGTATCCTTAACGTATATTCAACCCCGTCCGGTATGGTCGCGTTCAGCCCGCGGGAGCGCGCCTCTGCGCGGTTTTCCGCCGTGTCCACCAAATTGCCTATCGCCGCGCGGCCTATGCCTTCCTCCCACGGGATAAGCTTCATAACGGGCACTATGAACCCATCGTCATCCTTATAATAAAGCACCGTACGCCGCATTCCGGCCTCGCCTGCGGGTTCATCATACATGCCCGCATCCGTAGCCACGTCCTTTGCGCAGCCGCACATTATCAAAGCCATGCCGCATATTATCATGGCCGCGGCCACAGCTATGCGTAATTTCATATTCTCCGCCCTCCGTTCGCGTTTTTACCTAATACTATTCGCGATGGCGGATGAGTATGCGGGCGATACACGTATTGCTTCCGCCAAAAGGCGCCACAGTTTGGGGGGAAAGTGGACACGAAGTGGCCGAAAGGGGAACGACTCGAAGTCGCCAAGCTGTTTTACTGTTCCCCCCCCTCAGACAATCCGCCTAAATTGAGCCCAGGTTGGAACAAGGTCGCCTTACTCACATTCGTTCGTAATTCTCCCTGTTCCTGCCCGTTCTCCGTTTCGCTTCATCCGCCACAGGCGGCGCTCAACTCCGAACCTCGCTGCATCGCCCACTGGGCGCGCTCGGCTCGAATCCCCCGCACGCGGTGGCGCCTTTTGGTGCGCTTTACAAACTTATACATAAACAACAGCGGGGACGCATCGCGTCCCCTTATCTTCACAATCTCTTATGCTCACCCGCCGCAAGGCGGATCTCACATTGTGCAAGCAATATTTCACTGCGCATTAGCGCAATTTCACCCGTTCGCAAGAACGGATTTCACCGCGCAGCGAAAGCGCTACGCTTTCTGCACATACATGCCTATGTACGGCTTATCGTCAAGATAGTAGCCGCAGGGCAGGCAGGCTATCAGCATGCCGTCCGCGGGGGCATATACGTCCGTTGCATCCATGCGGCCTATGCGCTCGCCCGCGCGTATCGCCGCGCCTATCTCCTTTTCGGGCTGCCACAGGCCCGCATGCGGGGCGCTTATGTCTATCAGTTTGCCGTAGAACGTTGGCGCATGGCCTTCAACCTTGCCCGCAGCAACGCCTTCGCTTTTCAGCATGTCTATAAGACCGTTAAAGCATACGTCGGCAAATTTCAAATTGACCGCGCCGTCTCCCGCGCCGGAGGGTATTTCTATTATGCAGGCGGCTTGGGCGCGCTTGCGGCAGGATTCCGTGAAAAGCTGCCCGCCAAGGCCCTCCGAATGAACGGCTATGGGCATTGTTATGCGGCTGACCAGATCGCGCACCTTGGCAGATTCGCTGTATACCGAAAGTATATACGGCAATCCGTGCTGCCCACAGCAATGAAGATCCACCAATATGTCCGCGTCGGCTGTTTCTTTATATATGGATGCGGCCAGCTTATGGGATATGCTTCCGCTTTCGCTGCCGGGGAAAACGCGGTTCAGATCAACCGCGTCAAACGGACTCCTGCGCTGCATGCAGCGCATTGCCGCCGCGTTCACGGTGGGTATTATCTTTACCGTGCCCTTCATGGGCGGATTTTTTATAAAATGGCCTATGAGCCGTTGCGCAACGTAAATGCCGCTCACCTCGTTGCCGTGTATGCCGGCGGTGAATGTTATACGCGGTTCTCCGCTGCCGAATGTGTATACATCATATTGGGTATTTACCCCGTATTCTTCTATGGTGACTGTTTTCATGCGTCCTCCTGTCAAATTGCGCTGAGCACCAGCATAACCATGCCCGTTGCAAGATATACCGCCGCGCGGGCGGCAAAGCCCTGCTTTGCGCTTAGGCTTTCGGTTTCGGCCTGCTCAGCCGTTTCGTCCAAATCGTCGTCCGTATTGTGCCGCGGAGCATTAAGCCCTATGCGCGGCTTTTTGCGCTTTTCAGCGGGGGATTTAAGGTAATACGGCACCTCCTGCGGCTTTTTGCGCTTCAAAAGCTTCGTTATGTCCGTACCCTTGCTTTTAAGGTAATATATCCATGCCGCAAGCAGATATATCATGCCCGCCGCGCCCGCAAACCAGCCCGCATACACGCGCTGATACCGCGAAAAAAAGAATATCAGCATGTATGCCGTAAGGCACAGCGAAAGATTGTACATAAGCTTTTTCAGCGCGTAGCCAAGCATTGTTTCCCCTTTGTATCGGCCTTACAGCCGTATTTTTACCGTATCGATATCCAAGCCCACGTTTTCAAGCGACACATGCGCCCCGGCATAGCCGCGGGAAGCATCGGTTTTATAATATTTGGGCACAACAATATATGTATCGCCATCGGCCTCGTAGGCAACGGCGCCCTTTATGTGGCTGCCCTTTTCATCGCGGTACATATCGTCCCTAAGCCCGCAAAGATAGTATTTTTCCATCATTGCGTCGAACGTGGGGCTATTGGTGATAAGGTTGGTTACATAGTCGCGGTAGAAGCCGTCCTCCTCTTTGCAAAGCTGAGCATCCGGCGCAAACGCGGCCTGTTGATTCATTATATCAAACGTGTCTCCCTTTTGCACGGATGAAAGCTTAACTCCGCGGTAGCAGCCGTTTGCGGTTTTTTCGGCGTTTGTGCAGTCCACTATGAACACGTTTGCGCTGCCGAGCACGCTGAATTTGCCCGCATGGTACACAAGCGCGGTATCCTCGCTTACGGCGTAGCCTATGCGCGCGCCTTCGCGGTTTTTAAGGCAGGTTTCAATAAGCCTTATCAGGCGCGGGCGTTTATTAAAGTGCTGATCCACCACGCCGTGGGGGAAGAAGCCAAGGCCCTGCGTTATGGTAAGCGGGTCGCAGGGATCGTCCTTTTCACACTGCTCGTCGTATTTATCATAGCCGTACATTATGTCCCGGCTGAGCACGCCGCGATCGTTGCCGGAGCCTATCATAACGCGGCTCATTATTGCCGCGCCCGCGCTGGAGCCGCCTATAACGCCGCCGGATGCATATATCTCCCTAAGCCTTGTAAGCAGCTTGGTATCGGTGCCATCCTCTCGTATGAAGCACTTGGCGGTAAAATACTGATCCCCGCCCGTGAACCAAACGCCCGTAACGCCCTCCATCAGCTCCAATAGCCCTTCCGCATCGCCGGTGAAGGCGTTGTAGCCGCGCTCATCGCGCACATGGGAAGCATACAGCGGCACAAGCACGCAGTTTTCCTCCCTTGCGCCAAGGCGCACGAAATCGTCCCTATATGAGCGGAAAGTATCGTCCGGATCCATGCCGGAAGCGGACACGATAAACGCAAACCTTCCGTTTGCGCCGCCGGCGCGCCGTATAAGCTCGGCAAATACCTCGTCCGCGCTCTGTATCAGGCCGCCGCCAACTATAAAAAGCGTTCCTTCCATATGCATAGCCTCCGTTTATTTAAGTATTTTGCGGTATTCGTCCGCCTCGCGCTCGTTTGCCCAAACGAAGTGACCCTTCTTTATTTCAGTCCACGCGGGCTTATCGGTCGCGTAATCATGCATTGCGGGGTTATATATAACCAGCTTTTTGCCGCGCTCAATGTCCGGATCCGGCACGGGAGCAGCCTGAAGCAGGGCGTTGGTATACGGGTGCAGGGGGTTGAGGAACAGCTCCTCGCTTTCCGCAAGCTCTACTATTCTGCCCTTGTACATAACGGCAATTCTGTCCGATATGAAGCGGACAACGCTTAGATCATGCGCAATGAACATATATGTGAAGCCCTTTTCGGCCTTGAGCCTGTTCAAAAGGTTTATTACCTGCGCGCGTATGGAAACATCCAGCGCGCTTATGGGTTCATCCGCTATTATGAAGCGCGGCTCCACGGCAAGCGCCCTTGCTATGCCTATGCGCTGGCGCTGGCCGCCGCTGAACTCATGCGGATAACGGTTGGCATGTTCGCGCATCAGCCCCACACGGTCAAGCAATTCATACACCCGCTTGCTCTTTTCTTCCTTCGTTTTAAGGTCGGAATGAAGATCCAGAGCTTCACGTATTATGTCCATAACCGTCATGCGCGCATTGAGCGATGCATAAGGGTCCTGGAATATCATTTGCATCTTTTTGCGGTATGGCAGCAGTTCCTTTTTGGTAAGGTGGCTTATGTCCTTCCCGTCAAAAATTATTCTGCCGTCGGTCGGCTCGTAAAGCCGCGTTATCGTGCGGCCAACGGTTGTTTTGCCGCAGCCCGATTCGCCTACCAGCCCCAGCGTTTCGTTGCGCATAATGTCAAAGGTTACGTGGTCAACGCTTTTGACTATCTGCTTCTTTTGGCCGAAAAGTCCCTGCGGCTTATAGAAATACTTTGTCAGGTTTTCAACTTGCAGCAGCTTATCACCTGCCATAGTTAACACCAGCCTTCCTCATCTCATAGTCGCTGTCCTTGGGCGCATCGGCATCAAGCAGCCAGCACATTGTCCTGTGCTTATCTTCCGCAAAGTATGGCGGCTGCTCCTGGGTGCATACGTTCATACAATATTTGCAGCGCGTGCTGAACGGGCAGCCTTTGGGCGGATTTATAAGGTCAGGCGGCGTGCCGTCTATTGGTATAAGCCTGCGCTTTTCCCCGCCGTCTACATGCGGTATGGAGCCAAGCAGCCCCATCGTGTACGGATGGCGCGGATGGTAGAATATTTCATCCACCGTACCGTATTCCATTAT
>OKSO01000454.1_pt1 | contig 17039 bp, 15 predicted proteins | sample 1606241 | NCBI WGS metagenome assembly OKSO01 (sample SAMEA3879540, study PRJEB24766) | human gut metagenome | biome: human-associated habitat; feature: feces | place: USA | collected 1985/1987
TTTATCAGAAGATTATTTACAAGGGCGATTCTGTTTATAAGGACTGGACGCTTGATAAGGCCATAGCTGAGGCTCAGAAGGCATACGAAATCAAAGCTCAGCCTATTTACCGCCATCAGGAAGCGCAGATTAATTTTGTAAAGGGTGAGTATCAGAAAGCTTACGATACTTTCATGGATTTGACCAATACTTCACTTCTCAGCGGCGAACTCTATTTTGAGGCTGCCCAGGCTAAGAAGAATCTCAAGGCTCCAGCCAAGGAGATTGAGGTTTTGCTCGATAGTGCGGTAAGCGTTGGAAACAAGACCGGAATGGTTGCGAATTATTATCTGGCACGTGGAGAATTTCTGAAGGAGCAGGGTGAATTCCGCCGCGCTATTCAGGATTATAATATGTACGATTCCATTGCCCGTCCTGTTTCGCCAGCCTTCTTCTACACCCGTTACCAATGCGAAACCAAGTTACGCATGTGGCAGCCAGCCCTGCTTGATATTGCCCGCACCTGTTACCTGGCTCCTAAAGAGCCTACATATTTTGCAGAATGGGCAAGTCTCGACTTGCGTGTAAAGCGTTATGATGAAGGAATCAGCGCAGCCACCCATTGCATAGAGTTGGCTCCTGAATATGCTGACGGCTACCTTCTCTTAGGTCTGCTCCAGAAGGAGAAAGGAAATAAGGAAGAGGCCATCAAGAACCTGAAGAAAGCCCAGGAACTCGGCGATTCCCGCGCTGGAGAATATCTCAAGAAAATGAAGTAATTATTTTAGTAATAAGTAAGAAAGTCCGTAGGCATTTTAACAGAACGCCTACGGACTTTCTTTTACATTTTAGTCATGTGGTAACCCAGCATTTTTAGCTCTACGGCTATTCCCATGAGGAACATCTGGTGAAGGGCGGCAACGAAACCACGGAAGGCTTCCTCGCTTCCAGGCTGCAGATTCAGATGAATCAGCTTGCTGTAAGAGCGCGAAGCACATTCTGCCACTACATTCGTAACAGCCTTATGCGCTTCCTCATTCAGCAGCAGAACCTTTTCGCAGATGTAATCATCCATGTGGTCGAAATCTATTCTGTCACGAAGATATTCATAATGATTCTCTACCTTGCTGTAGAGTTCCCAATCCTCATCCCAATACTTGGCAAGCGCCATTCCTACATACATGATCCAACCCAATGAAACCGTAGGATATTTGGCAAACTCGCGAATCGCATCAGGCAGATAGCTCTCGCCTACTTTCTTCCACAGCTCTTCCAAATCCGGAGCTTCCGGCAAATGAGCATCTACCTTATCAATACCCAGCAGATATTGATAAAGATCTTCCTTGAAAATCGCTTCAAAATTCTTTTTCTCTTCCATTTATCTTTTCTTTTCTAATATTTTTTTACTGAACTCTGCAAACCCTGATTCCTATCTGCACCGGATGTTTGTGCATGTAAGTATAAAGTGTCATCGGTTCATCAATCACTTTCTTGTGAATGCTGCTGGCGTTGAGCAGATGCAATCCGTCTTTGTGCCAGGAAGCAATACCGATGTGGGTCGTGTCGAGCCCCTTCTTGTTGGTAATGATGGCGATAATGTCACCATCGTGAATAGCGTTGCGGAAAACTGCCGTGTTGGCAATCTTACCCTTCGGAACATAACGGTAACGCTTGCCGTTCACACTCTGTTCCAGTTTTCTGATTCCCGATTTCCATTCCGGATGAGCCTTAAGCATCTTATAACTCGAAACATGCGTACTCATCCAGTTGATGTTCACGGTCTGAACGGCCGAGAAAGGAGGATTGGGCGCAATATTCTTCACGAATCCCTCGCGCTCGTTTGCATCCATCCAAATCGTGAAATAATGCTGGCGCTTCACATAGGAAATCTCTCCGCCCACATAACGCACATTTCGGAGATGTTCACAGAAAGCCGAGAAAGAAGTCTCGTTCTTCTTGGCGCACAGGGTGAGCGCCGTAACCATCTCTACGTATGTGGTGCAGTCCAGTTCACGGGTGTTCACGATGAGCACCTCTTCCTTCGTCCGGTCCAGCGTGCCGCCCACATAAGGAACGCCCGCCATCTGCTTGCCAAACCAGAGCATCCAACTGGCTGGGTTCTTCTTCATCGCCCTTGCCTGCTGCAGCAGTCCTACAATCCGCAGACTGTCCTGCCGCTGATAAACCACATTCACCCTGGCTTCTCCCGGAACAGCCAGCACGCAAGCCAGCACGACAGCTGCCATTTTCGTAAATATTTTCATCTCTTCTCTTTTTATATGTTAATGATGACGTTTCCTGCCGAAGTTCACACCCACATAAATATTGAGTGAGCCAAACGAATTGTTGGTAGAAAACTGTTTTTTCTTATAGTTGTAGGAATGGATGATGGTGCTGGCGCCCGCGTACCAATGCGTGTTGTTCCACACAATACCGAAGCGGCCTATTCCATCCAGGTTCACATTTTTGAAACTGAAGTTGGTAATGTCCAGATGTTCCCTTTCATTATCCGATTTCGAGCTGTTGTAAGCCACACCTACCGAGAGCGAAGCGTTGAAGAGCCAGTTCTTGGCGAAAACCCAGTTGTAAGCATAGCCACAGGTTACGTTCACATCGCTGTATTTCACCTTACTGAACATCAGCGAACTGTCTATCTTGGCTTCCGGAGTTCCCCCGTTTGTCAGATTTTTATTCAGCTTTTCATCTACAAGATTGGTCAGTTTATCCCAGTTCACCTCCAGTTCATGCTCCGTGTAACCGACTCCCAGAAGCATGGAACCGGCACTTCTCCGCTGCACCGTACTCTGCGAATAGGCGGCAGGATAAGAGAAGCGGCGATGGTTGAAGATGTAATAAAGATTGAATCCCTTGATGCTCGATTTGAAGCCGTCGAAAGGAGCCTTGCGGATAGGGTCACAATCGATGTGCTCACCCAGATTCATCCGCAGAACATGATAGTCATTTCCCGTCTGTCGCCAGAACAGGTCTATTCCCAGCAGACTGCTGTAGAGGCTCAGGTCAAACTCCTTTTTATTAGTGTGGTTATTCCTGAAATTAATGTGCTTCAGGTCGAACGTATAACCCAGAAACACCCATCGCCAGCCCAGATAAGGGCCCAGGCGGTAAGAAGGATCAGGCGAGAAGGAAATGCTCTGTCCTTCGCTGTTTCTGAGCGTATATTCCTCGTAGGTATTGGTGTTCTGCAGCATCACCGTATAATTGTAATGCTGGTCTTCTATATAAGCCGAATCCGTACTGTTGAATTCTCTGAAGAACCGGGTGAACACATCTCCCACCTGATGGAAGAAGGTTTTGCGATGGCGCTCTTTCACGAGGCTGTCCTGGGAATTGGACATGAACATCGTCTTGTTGAAGAGCGTTCCCAGCATGGTAGAATCCACGGGCTCCCCTGCCCTTGCCGAAGTGCAGGCAAGGGAACAGATAAATCCTACTATACAGAAACATCTCTTCATAACTTACGCTCTAATCCTGATGATGATTTTGTAAAAAATCAGTTCTTCCACAATACTCGGTCCAGCACCCAGTTGACAGCCGTAGCCGAAACGCTGGTGCAGTCGCATTTTCCTATTCCCTGCAGATGCTGAATCACACTCTTGATGAGCGGCAGCTGCACATAAGGCGGATTCGGAACCGTAATCAAGTTCTTTCCTTCGCTCGTAATCACTTCTATCGGCTGGTAAGTGAACACCGAGAATGAGAGCGAACCTTTCTCGCCAATCACCTCGATGCAGTCTTCCTTCGCACTCTCATGTCCCACGAAGCACCAGCTTCCGCTGCCCGGAATTCCACTCTCAAAGAAGAAGCACGCCGAGAGCGTATCTTCAGCCTGATAAAGATGCGCTCTGTTGGCAGGATAGCCGTGCGCACGGGTAATCACACCAAACAGATTCTGGAGCAAATCTATCTGATGAGGAGCCAGGTCGTAGAAATAGCCGCCGCCCGCAATATCCGGCTGCAGTCGCCAAGGCATTTCCTTGCCGCTCTGAAAGTCGAGATCGCGCGGAGGAACCGAGAAGCGCACCTGAACATTCACCACGTTACCGATGGTTCCGCTCTCAATAATCTCCTTTACCTTCTGGAAGTAAGGAAGATAACGGCGATAGTAAGCTACGAAGCAGGGAACACCCGTCTGCTCGCTGATGCGGTTGATGCGGATGCAGTCGTTGTAGCTCGCTGCCAGCGGTTTCTCTATGTAGCAGGGTTTGCCCGCATGCATCGCCATGATGGCGAAGGTGGCATGAGAAGAAGGTGGCGTGGCGATGTAAACAGCATTCACATCGGGGTCTTCTATCAATTCCGATGCATCCGTGTACCATTTGCGCACATGATGGCGCTCAGCATAGCTGCGTGCCTTGTTCTCGCTTCGGCTCATCACAGCCACCACCTGCGAACCCTCCACTTCGTTGAAAGCCGGTCCGCTTTTCTTTTCGGTTACTTCTCCGCAGCCGATAAATCCCCAATTAATCTGTTTCATTCTCTGTTGGTTTATTCTCTCCCGAAAGATTATTCTCCGGCGAGCGATTTGTTGATTTCGTCAATATAGTCGAGCACCTCGTCGCGTCCCATCTTCTTTTCACTACTGGTAATGAAATAAGGTGGAAGTGCTTCCCAGCGGTCTTCCAGCGCATGCATCCATTTCTCCGCATTCATGCGAGCCTTGACCGGACCCAACTTGTCGGCCTTGGTAAAGACGATGCAGAAAGGAACGCCGCTCTCGCCCAGCCAGTCTACAAACTCGCGGTCTATCTTCTGCTGGTCGTGGCGCACGTCGATGAGCACAAAGACATTAGCCAACTGCTGGCGCTGCAGAATATAACTGCTTATCATTTGTTCCAGCTGCTTCTGTACGGTCTTCGAACGCTTGGCGAAACCATAGCCAGGAAGGTCAACCAGATACCATTCGTTGTTGATGATGAAGTGGTTGATAAGCAGCGTCTTACCCGGTGTGGCTGAAGTCTTAGCCAAACCCTTGTGGTTGCAGAGCATATTGATGAGGCTCGATTTTCCCACATTACTTCTGCCGATGAAAGCATATTCAGCCTTCGTATCTTTCGGACACATGCTCACTCGTGGAGCCGATATTGTAAATTCTGATTTCTTAATTTCCATTCTTTCTATTTTCTTTATTATTTTTATTATTTTCAAGTTTCGCAAGTGAGCTCCACACGCCCTGAAAGGGCAGAAGCCCCTAGCCCAGGGCGAGAGGCGTTAGAACAGGGCGAGAGGCGTTAGAACTTTTGTGCCTTCAGCCCGTACTTCAAAGTCTAGAGCATTTCAGCCAGTTCCAGCCATCTCATTTCCTTCTCATCAAGTTCATCCTTGATTTCAGGCAGACGCTTGCTTTTCTCCGTCAGTTCCTCAACCGATAGATTTCCGCTGCAGAGTTCCTCTTCCAGCTTCTTCTGTTCCTCGGTCAGCGCATCTATTTCCTGGGTCAGCTGCTCATATTCGCGCTTCTCCTTGTAGCTCATCTTGCGCTTGTTCTCAAAATTGGCGTCGCGCTTTGCCGTGCCTGCTCCGTCGCTATCTGCCGTTGCATTTCCGCTCTTTGCCGGTTTCGCCTGTTCCGCCTCGTCCTTCGCCTGCATCCGGCTCCATTCCCTGTACTGCGTATAGTTGCCTGGGAAATCCTGAATTTCGCCTTCGCCCTTGAAAACAAGCAGATGGTCTACTACCTTGTCCATGAAATAGCGATCGTGGCTCACCACGATGACGCAACCCGCAAAATCCTGAAGATATTCTTCCAGTACCTGCAGCGTCTGAATGTCGAGGTCGTTGGTCGGCTCGTCCAACACCAGAAAGTTCGGATTCCTCATCAGCACCGTACAGAGGTAAAGCTTGCGCTTCTCGCCGCCGCTCAGCTTGTAAACGTAGTTGTGCTGCTCCTCAGGCGTAAAAAGGAAGAACTGCAGAAACTGCGAAGCCGTCATGTGCTTGCCGCCGCCCAGATCTATGTAATCAGCAATCTCCGTAATCACGTCAATCACCTTCTGGTCTTCACGGAATTTCAGCCCCTCCTGCGAGAAATAGCCGAAGCGAACCGTCTCGCCGATGTCAAACTTGCCGCTGTCGGGCTGAACCTCGCCCAGCAGCATCTTGATGAAGGTCGATTTTCCCGTTCCGTTATTACCCACAATACCCATCTTCTCGAAGCGGGCAAAGTTGTAGTAGAAGTTGTCGAGAATCACCTTCTTCTGTCCCCTGTCGTCGAAAGCCTTGCTCACATACTGACATTCAAAAATCTTCGAACCTATATAAACGGTAGAAGCCTTCAGCCTTACCTGCCGGTCTTCGATGCGCTGCTTTGCCACCTTCTCCAGCTCGTAGAAAGCATCCTCGCGGTATTTCGCCTTGTGTCCGCGAGCCTGAGGCTGGCGGCGCATCCAGTCGAGTTCCCTGCGGTAGAGATTCTTCGAGTGCTGTATTTCGGCTCTCAGATTGTCCATTCTCTCCTGCCTCTTCTCCAGATAATAAGCATAATTGCCGCGGTAGGTGTAGATGGTGCGGTCGTCGAGTTCCAGAATCGTATTGCACACCTTGTCCAGGAAGAATCGGTCGTGCGTAACCATAAAGATGGTCTTGTTGCCGCGGTTCAGATAACCTTCCAGCCACTCTATCATCTCCAGGTCCAGGTGGTTGGTCGGCTCGTCCAGCATCAGGAAGTCGGGTTCCGTAATCAGCACATTCGCCAGCGCCACTCGCTTCTGCTGTCCGCCGCTGAGCTGTCCCATCGGCTGTTCCAGGTTGGTAATGTGCAGCTGTGTGAGAATCTGTTTTGCCTTCAGCACCTTCTCCGGATCATCCTCATGATTGAAGCACGCCTGCAGCACACTTTCCTCCGGATCAAACTGCGGCGACTGCTCCAGATAGCCCACCTTCAAGTCGCGTCGGTAGATGATGTCTCCGCTCTCGTGTCCCTCTTTATCCATCAGCACCGACATGAGCGTAGACTTTCCCGTGCCGTTTCTCGCCACGAGTCCCACTTTCTGTCCTTCAGCGATAGAGAAGGAAATATTATCAAAAAGAACCTGTGCACCAAAGCGTTTGGTGAGGTTTTGAACGTCTAAATAGGGTATTTGACTAGCCATTTTTATTTTTTTTGTGCAAAGATAGGCAAAATATTTGGCAGAAACAAATTTTTTAATTATCTTTGCACACGAATTTATCAATCAATACCGTGTTTCCATTCAGAAACGCGACATTTCAGAAAGAAAATCATTAATATACAATATATAATATATGTATAGCAAAGAAGAATTACAAGCAAAGAGTGTCGTTCAGTTGAAGGACATTGCCAAGGAACTTGGAGCCAAGGTAAAGAAGAGCGATAACAAGGGAACTATCGTCTACGCCATTCTCGACGCCCAGGCAGAACAGCCAGCTCCTGAAGCAGCCCCTAAGCGTAAGCGCACCCGCATTGCAACCAAGAAAGAAGACCGTGTTTATTCCGTACACGGCAATGAAGGAGAGAATTTCGACGTGCAGAAGAACCAGGTATTGGGTCCTAACGGCGGCGAGACTGCTCCTCAGGCTATGAGCGAAACTGCCCCAGACCCAGCGGTTGAGGAAGAAATCCAGTTCAGCCCGGCAGAGCAGAGTTTACAATCAGCTGCCCAGAAGCAGACTCTAAACCAATCAGGCGAAGACATCGAGGCTCAGGTACTTGCCAACTTCCCGAAACACCGCGGCAGAAGAAGCAAGGCTGAACTCGAAGCTATTGCAGAAGCCAGAGCAGCTGCCATCAGAAAGCATCAGGCGGTAAAAGCCGAGCTAGAAGCGCAGATGGCGAAAGATGCACAGGAGACGGCTAACCAGCAGGCTGTTACTGAGGCAGAACAGCCGGAAGAGGCAACAGCCGATAACCAGCAGACTGCACCTGAGCAGGCAGCCGTTCCTGAAGAGCAGTTCTCTGCCGGAAACGCAGAGAGCGCTAACATCAGCGGCGATTTGCAGGCGATGCTCCAGGCTAAGATGAATGCACAGAACGCAGCAGCTCCAGCTCCGGCAGCCGCTCCGGCTCCAGCTGAGGAGGCAAAGGAAGAAGCTACTGAAAAAACTGCAACCGATAAGAAACAGGAGTCAGCTCCTATCCACTATACTGAAGGTATGAAGGTAGAACTCGATGCAGACGGAACCTGGAAGGGTGATCCGGGCGATGGAACCGATTTCATCCCGGTAGTCGACATTCCTATCGAAGACCAGGCTGCCATTCCTACTGTCGACATCTTCGACCGTCCTACCACTCCACAGACTTCTCACCAGCACACACCTGCTGCTGCCCCTGCAGCCAAGAACAAGCAGGAAGCACCAGCCTACGATTTCAGCAATCTCGTGAAATCCAACGGTGTGCTCGAAGTGATTTCAGAGGGCTACGGATTCCTGCGCAGCAGCGATTACAATTACCTTTCTTCACCGGACGATGTTTATGTAGCATCCAGCTTCGTCAAGAAGTTCGGTCTGAAGACTGGCGATGTCATCGAGTGCAAGGTGCGTCCGCCTCACGAGGGCGAAAAATACTTCCCGCTCACCAGCATCATCAAGATCAATGGCCGTGACCCGTCAGAGGTTCGTGACCGTGTTCCTTTCGAGCACCTCACCCCACTCTTCCCTGATGAGAAGTTCAACCTCTGTGGCGACCGCCGCACCACCAATCTCAGCACCCGCATCGTAGACCTCTTCTCGCCAATCGGTAAGGGTCAGCGTGCGCTCATCGTGGCTCAGCCTAAGACCGGTAAGACCATCCTCATGAAGGATATTGCCAACGCCATCGCAGCCAACCATCCTGAGGCTTACCTCATGATGCTGCTCATCGACGAGCGTCCTGAGGAGGTTACCGACATGGCACGCACCGTGAATGCAGAGGTTATCGCCTCTACCTTCGACGAGCCAGCAGAGCGCCATGTCAAGATTGCCGGAATCGTGCTCGAGAAGGCTAAGAGAATGGTAGAATGCGGACACGATGTTGTCATCTTCCTCGATTCTATCACCCGTCTCGCCCGTGCCTACAACACCACAGCTCCTGCATCTGGTAAGGTGCTCACCGGTGGTGTGGATGCAAACGCCCTCCAGAAGCCTAAGCGTTTCTTCGGTGCTGCGCGTAACATCGAAGGCGGCGGTTCACTCACCATCATCGCTACTGCCCTCATCGATACAGGTAGTAAGATGGATGAAGTCATCTTCGAGGAGTTCAAGGGAACCGGTAACATGGAGTTGCAGCTCGACCGCTCACTCAGCAACAAGCGCATCTTCCCTGCTGTCAACCTCATTTCTTCGTCTACCCGTCGCGACGATCTGCTGCAGGACAAGACAACGCTCGACCGCATGTGGATTCTGCGCAAGTATCTGTCAGATATGAACGCTATCGAGGCGATGAGCACCATCCACAAGAATATGCAGCATACTCGCAACAACGACGAGTTCCTGCTCTCTATGAATTCATAACCCAAGTTTAGCAAGTGGTTTAAGTACGGGCTAGGAGCTTCTGCCCTTTCAGGGCGTGTGGAGCAAAAACTAGTATATAAAAGAAGAGAGATTTGAAAGAGAAGGGCAAGTTCCATTTTCGGGATTTGCCCTTCGTGTTTTTTACTGTTTAAAATCATTAAAAAAATATCGCATTTCATTTTTTATTCGTATCTTTGCTTATCTAAACACAGAGGGTCGCAAAGCCCTGATATAAATAATGTATAACTTAAAATCAAAAGAACCATGAGCAAATATTTTGCAGAATCAGAATTGATTATCAATGAAGACGGAAGCTGCTTCCACCTTCATCTACGCCCGGAACAAGTGGCTGATAAAGTAATCCTCGTTGGCGACCCAGGTCGCGTAGCCCTCGTAGCCTCCCATTTCGATGAGAAGGAATGCGAAGTTTCAAGTCGGGAATTTCACGCCATCACCGGCACATATAAAGGCAAGCGAATCACCGTGCAGAGCACCGGAATAGGATGCGATAATATCGATATCGTAGTCAACGAGCTCGATGCGCTGAAGAACATCGATTTCAAAACCCGCACCGAGAAACCTGAGCACACCACGCTCACCCTCGTGCGCATCGGAACCTGCGGCGGCCTGCAGCTCAACTGCCCTGCCGGAACCTTCGTAGCCTCGCAGAAGAGCATCGGTTTCGACGGACTCATCAACTTCTATGCCCGTCGCAACGAAATCTGCGACCTCGAAACAGAGGCAGAATTCAAGCGCCAGGTAAAATGGAACGACCAGATTGGCAACCCATACTGTGTAGACAACAATCCGGAACTGCTCAACCAAATAGCCGGCGATGATATGGTACGCGGAATCACCATAGCCTGTGGCGGTTTCTACGGACCTCAGGGCCGCGAACTCCGTGCCCCACTTGCCGACCCGGAACTTAATCAGAAGATTGAAGCATTCGAGTATAACGGTCTGCGCGTCAACAACTTCGAGATGGAGAGTTCTGCCCTCGCCGGTCTTTCCCTTCTCCTCGGTCATAAGGCATTAACCTGCTGCATGGTCATCGCCAACCGCCGTGCCCTCAGCGCCAACACCGGCTACAAGAGCACCATCGACAATCTCATCAAGGTTGTATTAGATAGAATTTAAACAATAAAAAAATGAATCAAGAAGAATGTATCTGCGCCCTGGCAACCCCAGCCGGCGGTGCTATCGGAATTATCCGACTCAGTGGCTCCGACGCCATTACCCTCACCGACAAAATCTTCCAGTCTGCCAACGGCAAATCCCTGGAAGAAGCCAAGCCCTACACGCTGCATTATGGCGAAATCAAGGATAAGGATGGCAACACCATCGATGATGTACTGGTGAGCGTGTTCCGTGCACCCCACAGTTATACAGGCGAGAACTCCACCGAGATTTCCTGTCATGGCAGCCGATACATTCTTCAGCAGGTTCTCCATCGCTTTACGGAGGTAGGATGTCGCCAGGCAGAACCGGGCGAATACACCCGTCGTGCCTATCTCAACGGCAAGATGGACCTCTCTCAGGCAGAAGCCGTAGCTGATCTCATCGCCTCTACCAACAAGGCAACCCACAAGATGGCGCTCAGCCAACTGAAGGGTCATTTCAGCAACGAACTCTCCCTCCTTCGCGAAAAATTATTAAAGATGACTTCGCTCCTGGAGTTGGAGCTCGACTTCAGCGACCACGAAGAACTGGAGTTTGCCGACCGCAGCGAACTCCAGGCACTAGCCGAAGAAATCAATCACAAGATTACCACCCTCGCCCACTCCTTCGAAACCGGCAATGCCCTGAAGCAGGGAGTAGCCGTAGCCATCGTAGGCAAGACGAATGTGGGCAAGAGCACCCTGCTCAACCGTCTGCTCCACGAGGAGAAGGCAATCGTGAGCGACATTCACGGAACCACCCGAGATGTAATCGAAGACACCACCCTCATCGACGGAATCACCTTCCGCTTTATTGACACAGCCGGAATCCGCAAGACGGATGATGTGGTAGAAAACATCGGAATAGAGCGCACTTTCCAGAAGATGGAAGAGGCGAAGATAGTAATCTGGCTATTAGATGAGCAGCCGTCAGCCTCAGAAATCGAGGAGATGAAGCTGAAGAACCAGGGCAAGAAGCTGCTGGTAGTATTTAATAAGATGGATAAACTTGAGAATGATAAACATGCGTTCGATAAATTCACCCATTCCTGTGGGTCAGATTCCAGTGAATCAGAAGCCCCACTCTTCATCAGTGCCCGCACAGGCGAGAACGTTTCATCCCTGGAGCAGGCATTAGTAAAAGCCGCTGATATTCCTGAGATTACCGAGAACGACGTCATCATAACGAGTGCCCGCCACTACGAGGCCCTACTCCGTGCCCATGATTCCCTCTCCCGAGTATTGGAGTCGATGGAAATGGGCATGAGCGGCGACATCATCGCCGAAGACCTGAAAATGGTATTGGAAGAATTGGGTGAAATCACTGGCGGACAGATCAGTAGCCAGGAAACGCTAAACAATATCTTCAAGCACTTTTGCATCGGAAAATAAGTATAAATAGGGAACGCAGCGCGTTCCCTATCTGTTAGCCCCACTCCTTCTTCACATCAAAGCAGGGACAAGCCTTGTTGGCAAATTCATTATGACCATGAATCGTGGCTAATGGATATTCCTCCTTCAGCTGCTCGATGAGCGAGCGCATTGCCGCTTTCTGGTCTCGGGTTCTTGTATCCTTCGGCTTGCCTTTCTTCGATAAACCGCCGATGTAGCAAATGCCTATACTGATGGAATTATGGCCCTTGCAATGGGCGCCAACCTCCTCTATCGCACGGCCTACATGAATGCTGCCGTCACGATAAATCACGAAATGATAACCTATGCAGCGCATTCCGCGCTCCCGGTGCCAGCGGTCAATATCCGCTACGGTGAAGTTGCGACCTTCCTTGGTCGCACTGCAATGAATGATGATTTCCTTTATCTTACGCATGATAATGATTTTACGGATGATTTGAAAGGTGATAAATACTTAAGCGGAATCGCATCAAAGCCCCAGTCTCTGATAACGAGCGTGATGTGCTCCCTGTTCCTGATTGCTTCATCCACCTTCTCGCAAAACTCCAAGAAGTATTCCTCAGAATGAAGCACAAGTCCCGAAATGTAAGATCTGCCCAGAATGATGCTGCCATACATTAATTTATAAGGGCCATTGCCCGGAACGAAGAACGGCTTGCGGATAACAGACTTCGGAGCTCTGCCGTTTTCCTTCAGAATGACAGGCATGATTCTGCTTTTCTCATCATCCCTCAGAAACTTCGGGTTGGAAACCGGCACAAGTGCCAGTCTGTAAGCATCAGCTTTCAGATAGCTCTGAGGACGCTCCAATGTTCCGCAGAAAAACTTACCGTTAATGACCATTGTGCCATCAACTCCCCATGGAGTGAAACGGCGGCGAAATATACAAATATGCATGATAATTTACAATTAATAATGAATAATTGGTTTAAGGGTGGTCATTAAGGCTGGGTTCAGACCCGAAAACCTTAATGACCTTAATGACCTTGACCTTAATGACCGGATTTAAACCGTAGATGCTACTTTCTGATAACGCGAATCGGGCAGAATATTGATGAGTCCCTGGCGCTTCCAGTTCTTCAGCATTTGTCTTACAGCCTCGTGCGTAACGTTAGCGCCCTTGACGGCAACACTCTGCTGCTGAGCCTGTTCGAAGGTGAAGGTTACGTCTAAGCATTCAAAAATAGAATCGTTTCTACCACGTCGTGAACGATCGTATGGCGACTGCCCTGAATAGTTCTTCGAAGAAAAAGCATCCTCAATGCGACTGCGGAAGAAGTAGAGTGCATTCTCCAGCTGATAATCAGCCAGGGTGTCGAAGACAGCAAGCATGGTTGGCGTCTGCATCTTCACTATCAGTTCCTTCCACAACTGCGGATTCTGCTTCAACTGTGTCTCAGCGCCCTGGAACCCATGCTTCTGAATCAGCGTTTCCAGAACCTTGCAGAGCATGATGCAGGTCATCATTCGCATGGTGGTTGGACAGATACGGAAACGCTGGCGGGCTTTCACCTTGTCGTCATTTTTCATCGTCTCCAGTCTGATCTGTTCCAGCCATTTTCTACCCTTTTCCTCCAGCTTCGGCAGCACTACCTCACCCGACATCAGCGGCAGCAGATGAGCTATCTGAATGATGCGGTCGCGCTGGCGTTCGTTCATAACATACATGTTGTCAGAAAGTGGAGTGAAGGTATTATCGGGCGTTTTTGCCACGATGATACGGCTTTGGAAACCATCCGTATAATTGCTTACCACTCGATAGAGCGCATCAGGCGTTCCACACATCACCACGTTCCATAACAGTCTGTCTATATGGACATTCACTGCATCTGCACTTCTAGCTTCACGCTCATAGCTTGTTCCGTCGTAAGCCTGTCTCAACATGACTGAAAAGTCGCTCATTGCCGATTTCCACTTCTGCGCTACGGTGTCAGCTTCCGGAGTAAACGAGAAGGCGTGCTTGCCTTCCGTGTTCGCCAGTCGTTCAGCCAGATTCGCCACCGTATTGTTCAGTGTCAAGCATCTTACAGGCAGTTTCGGCTCTTCCGGCTGCTCCTTCTTGTTCTTGGCTGCACGTTTCTTGGCTCGCCATTCATCCTCCTTCTGCTGATACATTTTGTCCATTTCCTTCACTTCCGAAGTCCATGCGTCAATCACGGGGTCAATACTACCCTTGCCAGATGCAAAATCTCCGGCGATGTAGGAGATGAGGTTCAGCGAGTTCATCTTGCCGTGAACGGAAACCTTCACGCCCGTTGCGAGCATTCCGATGGCAGGACAGATGGCTGTGATTACAGGCAGAGCCAGTGCCGGACCCACTGCGCTGATGGAATCCCGAATGCCTTGCGGCAACTTAGGCAGCGCATTATAATAGAACAGATCGTCCTTGGCGTTAGCCTCGTCCAGCGCATTTACCAGCGCCTCATTGTCAGCCGCCGAACCACCACCTGCATTTCCTTGCTTCATTCGTTCCTGACGGATGGCAGAGAGCACATCCTTCAGTCGCTTAGGCATTTGCGTGATTTTCTCGTTCAATGCCGAGTTGATGCAAGCCATCTTTTCCTGTTCGGGAAACCCATCGTAGCAGGGAATAATCTGAGCCAGCAGATTGCGGTCAAAACCACAGATGTGGCGCAGGTTCACAGCCAGCTCAAAGGTCAGCGTATTGCGGTTGGAGCGCATCGGCTCCTGCCCATCATTATACATCTGCCACCACTTCTTAATGATTTCCCCATAAGGAATCCCGAGATAATTGTCCTGAGCAGCAGAAGTAGAAATTCTCGAATTCTTAAATTCCTGACCCTTAAAAACCCCTTGAGAATCCTTTTTGAATTCTTCTTTCCAAGGCTCATAATGCTTGTTTGCCTTGTGCGCTCCTTCCGGCAGTTCCTCCTGTCCGTATCTTTCACGCTCTTCCAGGACCTTCCCTTCAGCTGCCACGGCAGCCTCATCGTATTCATCCTTGAAGAGCCGTGGCGAAAGGAAGAGCAAATCTTCGTCATCCGATGTGGTCGTGAAATAAACCCGGTTAATGTCGTGAGCCGAAGTATCCATTTCACACTTGAGCATCGTAGCAATCCTAACCTGATTCTCCAAGATAGTCTTGCCCTTTTCGCGTTCAAACACCGCATGTCCGCCTTGTCGTGCGCTACGTTCCAGCATCAGCAGTCCGTACTTGTCCGGTTCCTTCAGCAGCAGCTTGGCAGCCTTGGCAAAAGCCTCCGGCTCATCCATATCAAATCCGAAAGCACCGCTTGGCAGTTTCATTCCCTTCACCACCCCTTGCGGATAGTGGCCGGAATAATTAAACTGCACCAGTCTCCGTTTCGCAGCATCGTTTCCGGCACGAGCCAGGCGAAGATTCGCCTTCTGCTCATTGCTTCCACGCAGCTGCTTATACTCCTCTTCCGAAGTGATGGAGCGGGCAACCTTGTGCCCATTCTCCACCTTAATTAAATAACAACTCATCTATCTTATTACTTATCGTTTTAATTGATAATCCACTAAAGCATCAGCCCCTTCTGCTGACTCAACAGCCAGCGTTTGGGCGATGTTGAGTCCCTCATGAAAGAACACCTTCAGCGTGAGCTGAATAGCCCCATCCTTGGTCTTGCTCACACGACCATGCGCCAGTTTCTTAATCAGTTCCGACTGAGTTCTGAGGCGGTGCTGCACCACGAAATCAAATGTTCCGTCAGGCATTTGCTGAGCCACGCCCATCGAACGGAATCGAGGAACCTTATTCACCCCCGATTCCTGAGGACTGAAGAGGAAATACTGCTTAGCATCATAGTAAGCCATTCCACCCAACTGCACATGCTGGCAGTCATTATTATTCACTTGCTGGTTCTGAACATTATTCTGAGCATTGTTCTGAACCTTATTTACTTTCTTAACCATAATCTGAATTGAATTTTAGGAGAAGAAACATCCGGATTGTTGCGCGCTTTACCATGGAAAATCCTCCTCAGTTTCAACTCAGTTTTACTTTTTACCCTTTATGGTAACGTGGTTGCAAAGGGTTAAGGTTCTTTTTACCTTTTTACCCTTTTACCTTTAAAAAGCTTTTTTACCCTTTTACCTTTTCAATGTCCGTAACCAGGATATCCTGGTAAACCTGACCATTATACTCACGAGTCGTGAATCGGAGCGTAACCGCCACCAATGTTCCCGGAGCGAACTTACACTGGGCAATATTGCCGAGCATTGCCGCAGCATACTGGTTCTCATACTTGCCGCCCATCTCCTGGAGAACGATGTTGCATTTCATCATCTGTCCGTTCTCACTTTTCTGACTCTGTACAGCGAACGTCTCGCCCTGCTGCACCACTCTCATAAACATTCCGTTCATAATTTGTAAACCGCAAGGTCTAACCTTCCTTTAAGGTTTTCTTTAATCCGCCCAACCTTGCTAAAGCTGGTGCAAAGATAGCAACACTTTCGATGCGGCGGAATAGTTGGTGAAAGAATGCCCCCTCATCTTTTCACCACTTTTTATTTCAGCTCTGCTTCAAGGATGTTTTTCATCACGATAAGCAGGCTGACGGCTCCGTCGCCCCCACAGGCCATTCGCCGTTCATATTCCTTATTAATAAGGTCGAAGAACAGTTTCAGATAGAACCGCTCCGTAGCTTTCTTCATCTCCTTCCCGTCTCTGATATTCCTCAGCGTAGGATAGTTGATGCTGCTGTCGAGCCTTGCCAGTTTGCTGTGCGTATAGCCCAGCTTGATGACGGCTTCATAGGCAATGCCCAGAGCCGTAAGCTGATGTTTTTTTTCTGCCATGATTCCTGATCGGTTTGCGAGAGAAGCCGTGGATTCCCGATGGCCATCTTCAATCACTTTGTGAGGTTCCCCGCCTCCGCTCAGGTTAATACTAAAATAAAAAAACTCGGAAATGAGAAACTGATTCCCAAATCCGAGCGCAAAGATAAGATAAAATTATATAAGTGCCTGAAAAACAAAAAGGTCATTTCCGGACGACCGGAAATGACCGAAAATAAATCTCCTTCAGAAAACATTTTCTCT
>OKSO01000455.1_pt1 | contig 17039 bp, 9 predicted proteins | sample 1606241 | NCBI WGS metagenome assembly OKSO01 (sample SAMEA3879540, study PRJEB24766) | human gut metagenome | biome: human-associated habitat; feature: feces | place: USA | collected 1985/1987
CTTGGCTCGCGCCGTATACTTCATATAATTTGCTTTCACTTCATGACGCGGCGACAATGAGCCAAGCGAGGGAGACAGACAGCATCTCTCCTACTCCAGTTTTAGACTTTGTCATCATGGCTGCCACCTCGCTCGGGGCGGAGATGACCGCCGTCGGCCTGCAGAATAACTTATCATACAGCAAGTCGGACACAAAAAATAGGGAATTTTATTTTGTATTTCTCTCAGCTTGCACTACCTTTGCAATAAAAATAACGAGGTTTTGAAGAAGACAAGTAGTGACATATTGAAGATACTATTCTCGCTCATCTTGGGCGGGGCCATACTTTACTGGATGTACCGCGGCTTCGACTTTGCCCAGTTGGGCGATGTGATGCTGCATCAGATGGACTGGACATGGATGCTGCTGTCACTACCCTTTGGCATACTGGCACAGGCATTCCGTGGCTGGCGATGGAAGCTGGCTCTCGACCCCTTGGGCGAGCATCCGCGCAACTCCACGAGCGTCAACTCGGTCTTCCTGTCCTACGCGCTGAGCCTGCTCATACCCCGCATCGGCGAGTTTACCCGCTGCGGCGTGCTGAAGCGCTACGACGGCGTGTCGTTTGCCAAAGCCTTGGGCACGGTGCTGACCGAGCGCGTCATCGACACGCTCTTTATCGGTCTGCTGATACTCGCCACCTTCCTCTATCAGTTCCCCATCTTCCATACCTTCTTCAACCAGACCGGCACAAGGCTCGACACCATGCTCTGCCAGTTTTCGACCACGGGCTACATCGTCACCGCCATCTGCGGCGTGGTGGCGATAATTTCCACATTGGCACTGCTGCGTCAGTATACTATATATAATAAGGTGAAGAATACCATCAGCGACATGTGGGCAGGCATCACGTCGCTGCGCATGATGGACCGACGCGTGCTCTTCATCGTCTACACGCTGGCGATATGGGGCTGCTACTTCCTGCATTACTACCTGACGTTCTTCTGCTTCGACGCCACCTCACACCTGGGCATCTCGTGTGCGCTGGTGACCTTCGTGGTCGGCTCGGTGGCAGTAATCGTGCCCACGCCCAACGGCGCCGGCCCCTGGCATTTCGCCGTCAAGACCATGCTCATCCTCTATGGCGTAACCGATACCGATGCGCTCTACTTCGTGCTCATCGTCCACTCGGTGCAGACCCTGCTCGTCGTGCTGATAGGAGTTTACGCCTGGATAGCGCTGATGTTTACCCGGCGACATATCATTGTACAATCAACTTAACACTAAAATATCATGAGTGAGATTAAGAATTTGACACCCGAGTGCATTTGGAAGCATTTCGACGCACTCACCAAGGTTCCCCGTCCATCTGGTCATCTGGAACGAGTACAGCAGTTTCTCCTGGACTTCGCCGCACATGCCGGAGTTGAAGCCTTCAAGGACAAAGGCAACAACATCGTCATGCGCAAGCCCGCTACACCAGGAATGGAGACACGCAAGACAGTAGTGTTACAGGCCCACATGGACATGGTGCCCCAGAAGGCACCCGACAGCCAGCACTGCTTTGAGACCGACCCCATTGAGACTTATATAGACGGCGACTGGATTAAGGCCAAAGGCACCACGCTGGGCGCAGACAACGGTCTGGGCATCGCAGCCATCATGGCTGTAATGGAAGCCAAAGACCTGAAGCACGGCCCCATCGAGGCGCTCATCACCGCCGACGAAGAGACGGGCATGTTTGGCGCCAACGACCTGGAAGAGGGCATCCTCAACGCCGATATCCTGCTTAACCTCGACTCTGAAGCCTGGGGCAAGTTCGTCATCGGCTCGGCTGGTGGCGTAGACATCGACGCTTCTCTCGCCTACAAGGAGGTGGAGACCGACCCCGAAGACGTGGCGGTAAAGATTACCCTCAAGGGTCTGCGTGGCGGACACTCCGGACTGGAGATTCACGAGGGCCGCGCCAATGCCAACAAGTTGATGGTGCGCCTGGTACGTGAAGCCATCGAGGAATGTGAAGCACGCCTGGCAACATGGCATGGCGGCAACATGCGCAACGCCATCCCCTTCAAGGCCGAGACCGTGCTCACCCTCCCCAAGGAGAACGTAGAGGCACTCAAGGAACTGGTAGCCGAGTGGAAGGCTGACTTCGAAGACGAGTACAAGACCATCGAAAACAATATCGAGCTCTACACCGAGGATGTAGAGATACCCAAGACCGAGGTACCTGTAGAAATCCAGGACAACCTGATAGATGTCATCTACGCCTGCCACGACGGCGTGGTACGCATGATACCCGTCTACCCCACCGTGGTAGAGACATCGAGCAACCTCGCCATCATCGACATCGAGGGAGGCAAGGCTTCGTTCAAGATTCTGGTTCGCAGCTCGCGCGAGGACATGAAGGAGTATACCGTCAACATGCTGCAGAGTTGCTTCAACATGGCCGGCATCAAGGTAGAGACCAGCGGCGACTACGGCGGCTGGGACCCCAACCCCGACAGCGAAATCCTGAACCTGCTGCGCAAGATTTACAAGGAGCAGAACGGCAAGGATGCACTGGTACAGGTAGACCACGCAGGTCTGGAGTGCTCTGTCATCCTGGGCAAATATCCCAATATGGACGTTGTGAGCCTTGGCCCAACCCTCTGCTCACCCCATACTACCGGTGAGCGCTGCCAGATATCAACCATGCTTCCTTTCTGGAAGCTGCTGACAGCAACTCTGGAGCAGATAGCCGAGAAATAACAAGCCCCAACAGGCATACAACCACTGAAGTGTGGCAGGAGCAGACCGTTCCTGTCACACTTTTTTTGATGGCGACAGTGAAAAAAATCGAGAAACGCCGTTCCATTACAGAGAATTTTAGTACTTTTGCAGACAACAAATCAATTATTAACATTATATGGACGATTATCACGCGGAAAATTCTAATCTGTAAGCCGGAGTAAGCTTCATGTGCCTATGCTCCGACCCATTACCCATTTATTAACACGGAGACGAACGACATGAAGACATTTTGGAATATAGACAAGAATCTGACTGCCATCAAGGAGTGGCAGCCCAACTGCTGGATACAAGTAACCTGTCCTACCGATGAAGACCAGCAAGAGCTGGAACAGCGGTTTAATATCCCCGATTATTTCCTTTCCGACATCAGCGATACCGACGAGCGTGCCCGCTATGAGTACGACGACGGATGGATGCTCATTATCCTGCGTATTCCCTATGTCAAGGAGGTGCGCTCACGCACTCCCTACACCACCGTGCCACTGGGTATCATCCACAAGCGCGATGTGACCATCACCGTGTGCTATTACGAGACCAACATGATGATTGACTTTGTCTCCTACCAGCAGAAGCGCGGACAGGGTTTCACCGACTATGTCGACCTTATCTTCCGCCTCTTCCTCTCCAGTGCCGTCTGGTATCTGAAGCGGCTTAAGCAGATAAGTCTGCTCATTGAGAAGGCCAAGCACAACCTGGACCATGGCGTCAACAATGAAAGCCTCATCGGCCTGTCGCGTCTCCAGGACTCACTTACATACTTCATCACATCCATCCGAGGCAACGAGACGCTGCTGTCCAAGCTGAAATTCAAGCTGCAGGTCGACGAGCTCGACGCCGACCTCATCGAAGATGTCAACATGAACACCACCATGCGTACGCTGACCTCCATCAGTATCGTCATGATGTTGCCCACACTGATATCTTCACTCTTCGGAATGAACCTCATCAACGGTATGGAAGACTACCCCTATGGCTTCATCATCGCCATCATCATTTCCATACTCGTTTCGGGCTTCACGTGGTGGATATTGCGCTTCAAACGACTATTATAACCCCAAAACGATAAGAAATATTAATATTTGTTAGGTCATTAGGAACTTTTTCATTAAGTTTGCAACCTACATAATAACAAATATAGTGGAAACCGATAATCATAAACTAAACAGTGATATGATGGACTCTCAAGACAACGTCCTGAAACAGGACATTACTGAAGAAGCAGTGGCAGCCCAGCCTGCCAACGTAGACAACGACACCGTGGCCGAAGCCGACAATGCCCCCGCGACAACGGCAGTGGACAGCGAGCCCGATACCGAGGCTGCACCGATGAAGATGTATGCCTCCAAGTACGAGGTACTCGAACGTGTCAAGGAGCTGGCCCACAGCGACGAGACTCCCGCCAAGGACGAGATAGACCATCTTAAGACGGCGTTCTACAAGCTGCTCTTCGCCGAGCACGAGGCCGACCAGAAGACATTCATCGAGAACGGTGGCGACCCCGAAGCCTACGTGATGAAGACCGACGACAGCGAGGAGCAGTTCAAGGCCGAGATGGGACTCATCAAAGAGAAGAGAGCCAAGGCTTTCCAGCAACAGGAAGAGGAAAAGAAGGCAAATCTGCAGCGCAAGCAGCAGATTATAGAAAAGATAAAGATGATGTCTACATCACCCGAAGAGGCCAACAAGTCTTACAACGACTTCAAGGCGCTCCAGCAGGAATGGAAAGACATCAAGGCAGTGCCCGCCGAAAAGGCCAACGAGTTGTGGCGCAACTACCAGCTCTATGTCGAGCAGTATTATGACCTGCTCAACCTCAACCGCGAGCTGCGCGAGTATGATTTCAAGAAGAACCTGGAGCAGAAGACACTGCTCTGCGAAGCTGCAGAGAAACTCGCCGACGAGCCCGATGCCGTCAGCGCTTTCCACCAGTTGCAGGAGCTCCACCAGCAGTATCGCGAGATAGGCCCCGTGGCCAAGGAGCTGCGCGAGCAGATTTGGGCACGCTTCAAGGCTGCCTCTACCGTCATCAACAAGCGCCACCAGCAGCACTTCGAAGAGCTGCGCGCCAAGGAAGAGGAAAACCTGACACGCAAGACCGCACTCTGCGAGAAGGTGGAAGCCATTGCCAAGGAGGAAAACAAGAACGCCACCGACTGGGAGAACCACACCAAGCAGATTATAGACATCCAGACCGAATGGAAGACCATCGGCTTTGCTCCGCAGAAGATGAATGTCAAGATATTCGACCGCTTCCGTGCTGCCTGCGATGACTTCTTCGGCCGCAAGGCTGAGTTCTTCAAGACTCTGAAGGAAAAGTTCGCCGAGAACACCAAGAAGAAGAAGGAGATGGTCGAACAGGCCAAGGCCCTTATGGACTCTACCGACTGGAAAGCCACCTCCGACAAGCTCATCAAGCTGCAGAAGGAGTGGAAGACCATCGGCATGGTGCCCAAGAAGGTGGGCGACCAGCTCTGGGCCGAGTTTGTAGCCGCCTGCAACAAGTTCTTTGAAGCCCGCAATGCCGCCACCGCCGGCACACGCAACGAGGAACAGCAGAACCTGGACCGCAAGAAGGAAATCATAGCCAAGCTCAAGGAACTGCTCGACAGCACCGCCGACAACGTGCAGGCCACGCTCCAGCAGCTCATCGACGAATACGGCAAGATAGGCCACGTGCCCTTCAAGGAGAAAGACAAGCTCTTCAAGGAATACCACAAGGTGGTCGACGCCCTCTACAAGCAGCTCAACATCTCTGCCAGCAAGCAGCGGCTTGACAACTTCAAGTCCAGCATCAAGAGTATGGCCAAGCAGGGCGAAGATATGCTCGACAATGAGCGTGGACGACTCATGCGCAGATACGAGCAGCTCAAGTCGGAGATAACGACATACGAGAACAACCTGGGCTTCCTCAACGCCAGCAGCAAGAAGGGCAACAGCCTGATAGACGAGATGAACCGCAAGGTCAACAAGCTGAAGGACGACCTCGAACTTATCCGTCAGAAGATTAAGGCCATCGACGCCGAGAACAAGTAACCGTCAGACACGATTGACATACGCCATCCCTCTGCCCCACCCCGGCAGAGGGATTTTTGTTTCCCCACGTGCCGCCATCACCACGAAGTGACTGCGGCGCCACCCCAACCCATCGGGGCTTGCCGCCCCAAGCGCCGTGATGCCCTCTATCCTGATTGCAAGGCGCGAAATGACTATTGCAGGGCGCGAAATCATCGTGGCAAGGTGCGAAATGACGATTTCACGACACGAAACCATCTTTAATGTCATGGGCTGCGGTTTTATTGTCATGGGCAGCGGTCTGGCGCCTGTTGCCACCCACTTATATCCTGCCACGGCAAAAAGAGGGGCGGTTTGCTTGTCTGCCTAAAGGGAAATAAGTAACTTTGCAACACCAATTCATACACCGTTAACAGTCATGGCACGCAACAACACATGGATATACCACCTCGTGGCCTTTGCCACCGTAGCGATATGGGGCTGCACCTTCGTATCTACCAAGGTACTGATGCTCAACGGGCTCTCGCCGGCGCAGATATTCACGCTGCGCTTCCTCATCGCCTATGTGATGATGCTCGCCGTGTATCACTCACGGCTGTGGGCCGACTCGTGGCGCGACGAACTCAAGATGATGCTGCTCGGCATCAGCGGTGGTTCGCTCTACTTCCTCAGCGAAAACGAGGCGATGAACTTTACCTCGACCACCAATACCTCGCTCATCGTGTGCTCGTGTCCGCTCTTTGCCACGCTGCTGGTGAGGCTGGTCTACCGTTCCACTACGCGCATCAGCATGATGCAGTTGGGCGGTTCGCTGCTCGCCTTTGCCGGCATGGTCATCGTGGTGCTCAACGGGCGCTTTGTGCTCCACCTCTCGCCCCTTGGCGACGCGCTGGCGTTTACCGCCTGTCTGAGTTGGTCGGTCTACTCGCTGCTCATGAAGTGGGTATCTGCCAAGTATGGCGCCGCCTTCATCACCCGCAAGGTCTTCTTCTACGGCGTGCTGACCATATTACCTTATTATATATTCTACCCCACGCTCCCCACCGCCGCCGTGCTCACCAAACCCGTAGTAGTGGGCAACCTGGCATTCCTGGGCTGTCTGGCGTCGATGATTTGCTTTCTCACCTGGAACTGGTGCATCTCCAAGCTGGGCGCGGTGAAAGCCACCAACTGGGTATACTTCAACCCCATCACCACCATGATTTTCGCCTCGTGGGTGCTGGGCGAGAAGATTACTCCCTACTTCCTCGCCGGCGCCACCTGCATCCTGCTGGGCATGTTTGTCGCCGACCGCAGCACCAAGACCAACAACTGACGCCTGCTTTTTTACCTTCACGACAGCCCCAATGTCTATCATCGCCAACATTTTCGGCGGCAAAGGGCCTATGATTAGGAAAAAAATACCTAATTTTGTAATTTGATAGGTTGTCTGTCAATGCGAAAGGAGCCACTACGGCGACTGCTTTCACAGAATTTCAACAAACAAGAAGTATGACTCACGCAGATACACTGAAACACTACACACGGCGGGTGCTGCGCGCGACGGGGATAGCCGTCGCCTCGCTGTTGGCACTGCTGTTGCTCATCACCATACTGCTCTACCTGCCACCCGTACAGAACTGGGCGGTGCGCCAGGTCTCTGCCTACGCCTCCGAGGCTACGGGCATGGACATCGGCATCGACCATGTGCAGCTGGCATTCCCCCTCGACCTCGAAGCCGAGGGCATACACGTGGTACAGCCCAACGACTCGACCCAAGCCACAGACACCATAGCCTACATCCACCGCGCCGTGGTCGACGTGCAGTTCTGGCCGCTGCTCACGGGTGTGGTCAATGTAGATGAACTGGCGCTCGAGAAGATGCTGCTCAACACCGGCACCCTGATACACGAGGCGCGGGTGAGCGGACGCATAGACGCCCTCACCCTGGCTTCCCACGGCGTAGACCTCTGCCGGAGCGACATGAGGATAGACCGCGCCCTGCTCGACGGCGCCCTGCTCGACATCGAGCTGAGCGACACCGTGCCGCCCGACACCACACCGTCGGCCAATGTGTGGAAGATTGCCGTGGAGAAACTCGACATCAACCGCTCGGCGCTTACCCTGCACATGCCCGGCGACACCCTGCGCATAGGGGCACAGATTACCGCTCTCAAGGCGCGCCAGGGCTATCTGGACCTGGGCAAGGGGCTCTACCGCGTGGGCAGCCTCAGCCTCGACGACAGCGGCGTGAGCTATGACAACCGCGCCATAGACCCCGTCGAGGGGCTCGACTACAACCACCTCGCCCTCAGCCATCTGTCGCTGGCTGTAGACTCGGTCTTCTACTGCGCTCCACGCATCGAGGCGGTAGTGCGCAGCGCGGCATTTGCCGAGAAGAGCGGACTCAGCTTTACCTCGCTCGCCACGCGCATAGCCATCGACTCGCTGACGATGCACCTCCCCACCCTCGCCCTCACCACCACCCACTCCAGCGTCAAGGGGCGCGTGGATATGGACTTCAACGCCTTTGACAGCCGCCATCCCGGCAAGATGAACATAGACCTGCGTGCCTCGCTTGGCCGTGGCGACATCGTCTGTGGCGCATCGTCGCTGATGCCCAAGGCGCTGCTGCGCAGTCTGCCCGACCATCCAGTCAACATCAGTGTGGCCATGAGCGGCAATATGCAGAAGGCGCGCCTCTCTCGCATGGACATCACGTGGCCCACGGTGGTCGACCTGAGTGCCAACGGATTTGTGGGCAACCTCAACGACACCGACCGTCTCAGCGCCGACATCAAGGTCAAGGCCCAGACCCACCAGCTCAACTTCATCACCCAAGCCCTCGCGCCCGCAGTGGCACGGCAGATACGCATCCCCAGCGGCGTGCGGCTGCAGAGCCACATCACCGCCGACGGCCCCCACTATGCCGCCACCCTCGACATGACCGAGGGTCGTGGAGCGCTCAAGGGCAAGGCAGAGATAGACACGCGGCGCATGGCATACAGCGCACGGATGGCAGCACGTGGGTTGCAAGTGGCACACTTTGTACCTTCAGCGGGCGTAGGTACCCTCACCGGCTCGCTGACGGCACGGGGCACGGGCACCGACATGCTCAGTCCGCGCACCCGACTGCAGGCGCGCGCCGAACTGGGCCAGATAGACGTGGCTGGACAGCGCATCGGCGACACCCACGCCACCATCGACATGGCGGGAGGCCACATCCACCTCAACGCCGCCGGCAACAATCCCCTCTTCGACGGCCAGCTGTCGTTTGCCGGCATCGCCAACGGCAGCCGCATCCGTGGCACCTTTGCCTGCGACCTCGACAAGGCCGACCTGCACCGTCTGGGCATCGCCGACAATGCCCTCGACCTGGGCGTATGCTCCCACATCGACATCGACACCAATCTCAAAGACCATCTCAGCATCCTGGGCAACGTGGGCGAGATACGCATCTACTCCAGAAACCACACCTTCCGCCCCGAAGACATAGACTTCGACGTGCTCGCCACCCGCGACACCACCCATGCGCTCATCAGCAGCGGCGACTTCAGACTCGATGCCGACGCGCGTGGCGACTACAACGTGCTGCTGCATCATATCAAACTGGTAAGCCAGGAGATGCAGCGCCAGACCCGTGAGAGATACATCGACCAGGTGCGCCTGCGCCAGCAGTTGCCCGAGGCGCGCATCTTCCTCAGCAGCGGGCGCAACAACGCCTTCTCGCGCTTCCTCAAGTGGAAGGGCTACGAGACCGCAAGGCTGCTGGTCGACGTAAACTGTTCGCCTGTACAGGGCATAAACGGACACATAGACGCCGACTCGGTGGTGGCTGCCAAATTCCTGATAGACACCGTGAGGGTGGCGGTGACGAGCGACTCGGTGCGCACCCGCTACCAGGCGCGGATAAGCAACAACAAGCGCAACCCCGACTACACCTTCACGGCGCTGCTCAATGGCGGCGTGTTTGAGCGTGGCGCCTATGCCGCCGCCCAGGTCTTCGACGCCCGCAACCGGCTCGGACTACGGTTCGGACTGGCTGCCGCCATGCAGACCGAGGGCATACTGCTGCACCTCTATGGCGAGCCGCCCGTGCTGGGCTACAAGCAGTTTGCTGCCAACAAGGACAACTTTATACTCTTTGGCGACAATGAGCGCATAAAGGCCAACCTCAAGCTCACCGCTGCCGACGGCATGGGTGTGCAGCTCTACTCAGACGACACCAACAGCGACGCCCAGCAGGACCTCACGCTCTCGCTCGCCAAGTTTGACTTGCACAAGGTGCTCTCGGTCATCCCCTATATGCCCGACATTGAGGGCATGATGAACGGCGACTTCCACATCGTCAAGACCGAAACCGAGCTGTCGGTATCTTCTGCCGTAACGGTCGACAACATGAAGTACGAGAAGTGCGACATGGGCAATCTCGGCAGCGAGTTTGTCTACATGCCCAAGAACGACGGCTCTCATTATGTCGACGGCATGCTGCTCTGCAACGGCAACGAGGTGGGCACCATACAGGGTACGTACAAGTCGGAGGGCGACGGATGGCTCGACGCCACCATGGGTCTGCAGCGTATGCCTATGCAGTTCGTCAACGGCTTCATCCCCGACCGCCTCATCGGTCTGCGCGGCTATGGCGACGGCACCCTCTCCGTGCGCGGCCAGCTCGACAGCCCCATCGTCGATGGCGAGGTGTATCTCGACTCTACCTACCTCTTCAGCGAACCTTATGGCGTGCAGATGCGCTTTGCCGACGACCCCGTGCGCATCGTTGGCAGCCGGCTCCTGTTTGAAAACTTTGAGATGTTTGCCAACAACGACGCGCCGCTCAACATCTCGGGCAATCTCGACTTTACCGACCTCAGCAACATGATGCTCGATATCCGTATGCGCGCCGAAAACTTCAAGATTATCGACGCCAAGGAGAACGCCAGGTCTGAAGCCTACGGCAAGGCCTTCGTCAACTTCTACGGCATGATGAACGGCCCGGTAGACAATCTGCGCATGCGCGGCAAGCTCGACGTGCTGGGCAACACCGATATGACCTACGTGATGCGCGACGCCGAACTCACCGCCGACACGCAGCTCGACGAGCTGGTGCAGTTTACCAACTTCCGCGACACCACCAAGTCAGAGCCCGTGCAGCGCCCCGCCATTCGCGGCCTGGATATGCAGCTGAGCATGTCGGTCGACGAGTCGGCCCACATCATGTGCATGCTCAACGCCGACCACTCCAACTACATCTCTCTGATAGGCGGCGGCGACCTGCGCATGGGCTACAACCCCACCGACGAGCTCACCCTCACCGGCCGCTACACCCTCTACAGCGGCGAGATGAAATACTCGCTGCCCATCATCCCGCTCAAGACCTTTGCCATACAGGACGGCAGCTACATCGAGTTCACGGGCGACCCCATGAACCCGCAACTGCACATCACCGCTACCGAGAGCGTCAAGACCACCGTAAGCGAGGGCAGCAGCAGCCGTGCCGTAGACTTCGACTGTGGTGTCAAGCTCACCCAGACGCTCAGCAATCTGGGCCTCGAGTTCATTATCGATGCTCCTAACGACATGACCATCAGCGACCAGCTCAAGACGCTCACCACCGAGGGTCGCAGCAAGGTGGCAGTGACCATGCTCGCCTCGGGCATGTATCTCACAGACGGCAACACCAACCAGTTTACGATGAACAACGCCCTCTCGTCGTTCCTCCAGAACGAAATCAACAATGTGGCTGGCAAGGCGATGCGCTCGATGGGACTCGACCTCGGCATGAGCATCGACAACACCAACACATCGGGCGGCATGCACACCGACTACAACTTCAAGTTCTCCAAGCGCCTGTGGAACAACCGCCTCAGTGTCAACGTGGGCGGCAAGGTGTCGACCGGCGCCGACATCGACATGCAGCAGGGCGAGAACGATATGTTCTTCAACAAGGTAGAACTCGAATACCGCCTGGACCGCAATGCCAGCAAGTATCTGCGTGTGTTCTACGACAACAACAAGTACGACTGGCTCGAAGGCCCGCTGGGTGAGTACGGCGTAGGCTTCGTATGGAAGCGCAAGCTGCGCCATTTCCGCGACATCTTCTTCCTCGACAAGAAGGAGACCATGCCCGCCCCCGCCCCCAAGCAGACCGACGGCAAGCAACCCACACCCCCTCAACCCACTAATCAGGAAGACAATGAGAAAGACAAGAAATAAGATGACCGCCGGCATGGCACTGGCTGTGGCGGCACTGATGGCGGCTGGCTGCTCCACCACCCGGGCGCTGCCTGAGGGCGAAAAGCTCTTCACCGGGCTCAAGCCTATCGAGTATACCAACTACGAGCCGTGCCAGCATGCCGAAGACACCAAGATAGAGATGGAGTCGGTGCTTGCCTCTACGCCCAACGGCGCCCTCTTTGGCAGCAGCTACTACCGCTCGCCGTTCCAACCCAAGCTGTGGGTATGGAACGCCTTCTCGCAGAGCAGCTCGCCCTTGGCGCGGTGGATTACGCGCGCCTTCGGAACCAAGCCCAAGCTGATGAGTGAGGTCAACCCCGCCCTGCGCGTGTCGGTAGCCGAGAACCAACTGAAGAAGTACGGTTACTTCAACAGTCATGTCAGCGCCCAGGAGATTACCGGCTCCAACCCCAAGAAGGCCAAGGTGGCCTACACGGTGGATATGGGTCGTCTGTGGCGCTACGACTCCATCCAGTATGTGGGCTTCCCCACCCATGCCGACAGCCTGCTCCACAGCGCTGACGACCAGGCGCTCATAGGCAGGGGCAACCCCTTCAGCGTGGCTTCGCTCGACCAGGAACGCCAGCGGCTCAGCACCCTCTTCCGCACCCACGGCTACTATTACTATCAGCCTGGCTACGCCACCTATCTGGCTGACACCATCAACAAACCGGGCCAGGTCGACGTAAGACTGCAGCTGGCAGACAGTCTGTCGCCGCAGGTGATGCAGCAATGGCACATCGGCAACATCGGCATCGACTTCCGCCGACAGTTTGGCGACGTGCTGCAAGACTCCATCCACTTCCGCCACCTCACCGCCCGCTTCAACGGACGCCGCTCGCCCGTGCGTCTCGGTGCCATACTGCACGATGTCAAGCTGCGCCACGGCAGACTCTACAGCAGCGACGACGAGGCACAGACGATGAAGGCCATCCAGAACACGGGACTCTTCAGCTACAGCACCCTCAGATTTACGCCACGCGACAACGACACCCTCGACCTGCAGCTCGACCTGGTGATGGACAAGCCCTACGACTTCTACATCGAAGCCAACGCCAAGGGCAAGACCACCGGACGCATGGGACCCGAGCTGGTGGCTGGTCTCGTCAAGCGCAACGCCTTCCGCGGCGGCGAGCGCCTCGACATCAATATCCACGGCTCCTACGAGATGCAGACAGGACACAGCGCCGAGGGCAGCCAGAGCGGCATCAAGTCGTATGAATATGGCGGCGACGTGGCTCTGGTCTTCCCCCGCATGCTCACCCTACGCAGCCTCTTCACTCCCAACAAGATGCGCATGCGCCGCATCGGACGCTGGTATCGCTACGGTGTGCCCACTACCACCATCAAGGCGTCCAAGAACGTGCTCCACCGTGGCGGGTACTTCAAGCGCCACGTGCTCTCGGGCGAACTTACCTACGCGTTCCAGTCCTCACCACAGTCACGCCATCAGTTCAGCCCGCTCATACTGTCCTATGAGTACATGCAGCGTCAGACCCAGGCATTTATCGACCTGCTGGAGCGCAACCCATATCTCAGCGTGTCCATGCGCGACCAGTTTGTGCCCAAGATGTCCTATACCTATACCTACAACAGCCCTTCTACGATGCGCCACCCCATCAGTTGGGAGATAACTGCCAGCGAGGCGGGCAACCTGCTGGCTGCGGCGTATACCATGATGGGCGAACGATGGGCCGAGCGCAACAAGACGATGTTCAAAAACCCCTTCGCCCAGTTTGTCAAGCTCCAGACCGATTTTGTCAAGAAGTGGCGCGTCACCGACAAGTCGTCGCTGCTGGGCCATGTCAATGCCGGCGCCGTAATCAGTTATGGCAACGCGCAGAGTGCGCCCTATTATGAGCAGTTCTATATAGGCGGTGCCAACAGCGTGCGTGCCTTCAATGTGCGCAGCATCGGCCCAGGCCGTTACCATCCCAGCGACGCCAAGCTCTCGTACATCGAGCAGACGGGCGACCTGAAGATACTGGGCAACCTCGAATACCGCCCGCAGCTATGGGGCTCGCTCTACGGCGCCCTCTTCCTCGACGCCGGCAACGTGTGGTCACTGCGCGACAGCAGCAATCGCCCCGGCAGCAAGTTTGAAGCCCGCAACCTCTTCTCGCAGATGGCTGTGGGCACCGGCGTGGGCCTGCGCTACGATGTGGGCATCTTCGTGCTGCGCGTAGACTGGGGTATAGGTCTCCACGTGCCCTACGACACCGGCAAGAGCGGTTTCTACAATGTCAGCAGCTTTGCCGATGCGCAGAGCCTCCATCTGGCGGTGGGTTATCCGTTCTGATGGTCACATTCTTCGCCTCCCTCGTCAGCACCCCCACCACTCTACAGCCCGTCGCCATCAATCTGCCACCACCCGTGGATAGAGATGGCATCCCAAGACAACCATAGGGCATACAGCCCCTACCTGCCACACGACAGCAGTTGCCACCTGAGGCGTCACCGACTTGCGCAATAATTGTGCAAACCAGTGACGCCTCATGGGTATGGCTGCATCTATACACGGGAAGCCACCACGGCCAAAGCGGGCATAAGTTTTTGGATGCCAACAATAAAAAAAACGGCGAAAACGACCATTATGTTGAATAAAATGAGTAATTTTGTACTCCAATGGACACTTCTGAACTGCAAAAGATAAAGCAACGGTATAATGTTGTCGGCAACAGCGACGGGCTCAACCGTGCACTCGACATCGCCCTGCAGGTAGCCCCAACCGACCTGTCGGTACTCATCGTGGGCGAAAGCGGTGTGGGTAAGGAGATTATACCCCGCATCATCCACGACAACTCCCCCCGACGCAAGGAGAAATACTTTGCCATCAACTGTGGCTCCATCCCCGAGGGAACGATAGACAGCGAGCTCTTCGGACATGAGAAGGGTTCGTTTACCGGCGCCATAGGCGAGAGCGAAGGCTATTTCGGCACCGCCGACGGCGGCACCATCTTCCTGGACGAGGTGGGCGAGCTGCCCATAGCCACCCAGGCACGATTGCTGCGTGTACTCGAGACGGGCGAATATATCCGCGTGGGCGGTCAGAAAATCATGAAGACCAACGTGCGCATCGTGGCCGCCACCAATGTCAACATGCGCAAGGCCATCAGCGAAGGCAAGTTCCGCGAAGACCTCTACTATCGCCTCAACACCATCCCCATCCAGATGCCGCCACTGCGCGAGCGCGGCCAGGACATCCCCCTGCTCTTCCGCCTCTTCGCCCTGCAGACGGCAGAGAAGTACAAGCTGCCCAAGATAACGCTCACCGACAAGGCCAAGCTCCTGCTGATGCAATACAAGTGGCCCGGCAACGTGAGACAGCTCAAGAACATCACCGAGCAAATCTCTGTGCTCAGCGAGAAGCGCGAGATAGACGCCGAGACACTGTCGCAGTTTATCCCGCAAGACCCCGAGAGCACCGAGCTGGCCACTATCGAAAATACAGGCAAACACTCCTATGAGAGCGAGCGCGAACTATTATATAAGGTATTATACGAGCTGCGCGGCAATGTGACCGAGCTGAAGCAGGAGATAGACGCGCTCAAGAAGCAACTGGGAGAGCACGGCGCGATGACCGCCCAGCAATACGGCCACTCGCTCCCACACATCGCCAACGGACAGATGGCGACAGTACAGGCAGAAGACGCGGTGGCAGAAGAGATAAAAAACGAACCCGCAGAGCCCATGACGCGCGAAGAGCACGACAAAAAGGAAATAATGGAAGCGCTGGAAAAGGCCAACGGCCGACGACGCGAAGCTGCCATAGCCCTGGGCATCTCAGACCGTACACTCTACCGCAGACTCAAACAATACGGACTCGACTAAACGACGACAATGAAGAAAAAACTCATATACATACACCTCGCACTGATGGCATTCGTGCTGACCACCATCACCGCGTGTGCCTTCAAAGGCTACAAGTTCAACGGTGCCAGCATCGACTACACCAAGACCAAGACCATACAAATCAACGATTTCCCCATACGCAGCAGTTATGTATGGGGACCCATGGGCCCTCTGTTCAACAACGCCCTAAAAGACGAATTTGCCAACCATACCCGTCTGGTACAGGTCAAGCGCAACGGCGACCTCAAGATAGAGGGAGAAATCATACAATACACGCAACGCAACAAGTCGGTGTCGAGCGAAGGTTACTCGGCACAGGTAGAGCTCACCATGACCGTCAGCGTAAGGTTTACCAACAACGTGAACCACAAGGAAGACTTTGAACGTCAGTTCTCAGCCTCGCAGACATACGAGTCGACCCAGAACCTGAACTCGGTACAGGAAGAACTGGTCACCCAGATGACCAAGGACCTCGTAGAACAGATATTCAACGCCACCGTGGCCAACTGGTAAACCACCCCAACCACCACAGATATGCAACTGGACTTAGAGCAACTCATCAAGCATCCGCAGACCATGGACAAGGAGACCCTGTACGACCTCCGAAGCCTCATTGCGCTCTATCCCTACTTCCAGACCGCACGTCTGCTGATGCTGCAAAACCTCTACATCCTGCACGACCCCTCGTTTGATGAAGAACTGCGCAAGGCAGCCATATACATCACCGACCGCAAGATGATATTCAGGCTGATAGAGGCAGCACACTACAAGCTCAAAAGCGCCACCACCGACAACAGCCAGGCAAAGAACGCCCCAGGCGCCGACCGCACCATCTCGCTCATTGACAACTTTCTGGACACCATCCCCGCCACCGATGAGGAAGAGCCGAAGAAGAAGAAACGCAAGCCAACGGCTGCCGACGCAGCGATAGACTACGTGAGCTTCCTGCTCGACACCGAGAGCGAAGACGAAGAGAGCCCCGAGGCTCCGCTGATGAAAGGACAGTCGCTCATAGACGACTTCATCAACAACGACAAGGGCAAGATAGAACTCAAGGAAGAACCTGAGTATGTGCCCGAAAGCAATGACACAAAAGACAGCGAAAATATGGTGGACGGAAGCTACTGCACCGAGACTTTGGCACGAATTTACATCCAACAAGGCCGTTTTGAGAAGGCTTTGGAAATAA
>OKSO01000472.1_pt1 | contig 16562 bp, 2 predicted proteins | sample 1606241 | NCBI WGS metagenome assembly OKSO01 (sample SAMEA3879540, study PRJEB24766) | human gut metagenome | biome: human-associated habitat; feature: feces | place: USA | collected 1985/1987
TCACATCGCCGTTCTTGGCGCTCTTCACGGTGATGGGATAGGTGGTCGCGCCGGTGCCGGTGCCGGTGGAGGCGTTCTTCTCGAAGATCGCCTTGACTTCGACATCATCAGCAGGCATGGTGAACTTGTTGTTGGTGATGGTCATGCCGCCCGTGACGACCTGCCACTCTTTGAAGTGGTAGCCGCTCTTGGCCTTGGCGCTCAGGGTGATCTCCGTCCCGGCGACAGCCTTTGCGGGAGAGGCGGAAGCCGTACCGTTGCCATCGGTGTTGACCGTAACGCTGTACTCAGTGAGCATGGGGATACTCTCGGTCTTGGTGGCCGTGCAGCCGGTTGCGGAGCACTTGTAATAACGAGTGCCCTCAGCGTTAGCGGTAGGTGCATCCTCGTGATCGACTACCCAGCTGTGGTTCTCGGTCTTTTCATAGCCGCATTCGGTGCAGGTGCCGGTGTGGGTCTCGCCGTCGTTGTTCTCCTTCCATTCGGAGAATTTGTGCTGTTCGGTCTTGAAATCATCACCTGCTGTGCAGGTCTTGATATGCGTACCGGGGTCCATGTACACCCAATCCTGCTCGTCGGTATTGTGCGTATGGGCGACCAGCACGGTGCAGGTGGCGGATTTGCCTTTGCAGGTGACCGTAATCTTTGCCGTACCCTGTCCCTTAGCGGTCACCTCGCCGGTGGTGGTATCAACCTCCGCGACTGCGGTATTGTCGCTCGCCCAAGTCAGGTCGCCCGGTGCGTTGGCGGGCTGCTTCACGGCGGAGAGCTGATAGGTGTCGCCGACATTCGCCAGATTTACCTGCCTCGGGGCAACGGTAAGGTCGATAAGATCAATCGTGGGAGCCTCGGTCACGGTGACATAGAAGAGGGGAGCATTAGGAAGCGTTTTGTATGTGTCGCTTTTATCCTTGACGGCAACCAGATCCAGTCTGGTGCGTGCCGATCCGGCATGAGCCGCTTTCGGCTTAATGATCTTGCCGTCCTCCAGCGTAATGTTTTCATCGCTCGTCAGATACAAAGCACCGCCGGTTCCAACGCCGGTCTGGACAATGCGCCATTCCAGATGATAGCCGCTGCCCTCGGGCAGCAGCTTCGGAAGATCGGTGGGAAGCTCTGCCGTGTCTTTTTCGCTCAGGGTAATGTCCGCGTATGTGTAAACATTCTCAAGCCTCAAAGCATCGGCCGGATCATCGTATACAACAACATGCCATGTGCCGTAGGCGTTTGGTGGGTAACTGGGGTAACTGGCGCTCAGTGTTGCGCTGCCCGTAGAAACGCCTTTGATCGTGATGGTGTAGTCATCGGGGAACGATGCGGCATTCTCGCCACTTGCGGCAATTTCAGGATTTTCAATCGTGATGTGGCTTGGTGTCGTGTTACTATCATCCTTAAAGGTGATCTTGTTCCAATAATTGGCGTTGCTGGGGTCTGCGCTGACCTTCAGCTCTACGCTCTCGCCTTCCTTGATGTAGATCGTGTTGCCGCTGTCGTAGCCTTCCAGCGACACGTACTGCAAAGGAACATAGCCATACAGCTTGATGCTGTTTTTGCTCACAATAGAGCCTGCCGTATGGGTCTTGGTCTCCTCGAAACGGGCGAAAACATAATAGGTTTTATCGCTCGTCAAGCCGGTTACGGTATCAGAACCGATCTGATTTTCGCTCCAATCCGGCTCAGAGGTCTCGCTGTAAACATACTCGCAGTCGGGGTCGTAGTTCTCGATTTTGAAGCCGGTGTAATTGCCAGCTTCATCCTGTACGGCCTCAAGCTTAATAACCTCGGGATATTCATTGTTGGCAGCCTTGTTGACCGTCAGCGGCGCGCCGACGATCTCGCCGAGATAGCCATTCGCCGTGATCTTCACGCGGATGCGGACATTCGCGCCCATGTCAGCCGCCACGGGGGTATAGCTGCCCGTGTTCGCGCCGTCAATATCCGTCCATTCGCCGTCGTCCGTGCTGCGCTGCCACTGGTACGACTTGGTAGCTTCTGCGGGTGTCACGCTGGCAGCGGTGGAGATGGGGCTGCCGAAGACGATGCCGCTGGTGTAGTACACCTGACCGGTCAAGCTCGGAGGAGCTACCGGCGCTTCGCTCACCACCAGCTTGACGATATGCTGGTTGCCTATGATGCCGACGGAGCTGCCGTTCTTATCCAGATTCAGCTGCAAATCAAAGGGATAGACCGACGGGGCTGCGCCTGCAAGAATGGTATGGCTATATTCGATGGCAGTGGCGCTGATGGGAACGCTGGTGGGGGTGTTAGAGCCGACGGTATAGCAATCGAAATTGGCGTCGTAGCTATAGCCTGCGTCTTTCAGCTCCTGCGCCAGACGATTCCACTCGAACTTGAGGGTATGCGCCGTGTCGTTGGTAATCTCCACAGCCACGCCGTTCCAGTCCTTGGCGTAGTCGATGGGGTCGCCGTCCAGCGTGACATCGGTCATGCCCCATGCGTTGGGGATGATTCGGACGGGGTCGGAAGCAGTGCCCTTCAACCACATTTCATAATCATAATCATCTGTCTTTTCCAAAACAGCAGTTTTTGCATCGGGACCGGCAAAGGTGCCGTCAGGCGTAACAACTGCGCTGTAGCCAAAGCATTGATCCAATCCAAAAGCAATATTGGGGTTGCCTTCCGGTTTATCGTAAGCAGTCATTGTGGAATCTGCATGAAGGTTTAATTTGCCCTTAAAGGTGCCGCCATTCAACCGGTACGGCATATAAAGACTTTCCTTCCAAGGCCAGTACTGCAAATAAACATTGCCCTCAAAGGTGCCGCCGCTCACTGTGACAGCAGGATCAGAGTTATTCTCCTCTGCTTCATACAGCACCTGCACATCCTTCTTGAAGGTGCCTCCGCTGATTTGAACAGAGCCGTTTTCGGCCTGACTTCCGGTCAGCTTTACACAGCCGTCAAACTCGCCGCCCTCAATGATGACACGGCCTCCACGATCTTTGCTGTTTTCTGCCTTCAGAGTATAGCCGCTGCCATCCAGATCTCTGCCGTAACCTAAATCATTAAACTCCGGTTGGATGATTTTCACGTCATTCTTGATCGTAATAAAACTCTCAAGACTGTCGATTACAATGGCATTATCTTTGTATGGAAGGGAAGTAACGGTGAATGTACCCCCTTCCAGGGTCAGCGTACTTCCATTCACGCGAATCAGTTTGGCTTTTTGACCTCCGAAAACATTAGAAAATGCGCCGGAAATCTTACCGGTTTTCGCATGACTGGTGTCCTTGATTGTCAGATGGGAATGGCCGCCAATATAAATGCCCTGCGATATATTAGTATCATTACTCACCAAAGCCAAGGTCTTTCCGTTCAGGTCAAGGGTGCAGTAATAATAAACATCGTCAAAGGTCAGTTCATCTCTTTTGAGCAGACCAATGCCCTCATTGTAGCTGGCGGTATCAATGTCCTGCCCCAGCTTGATGTATTCCGTTTTCCCTTTGACTGCGTCCTGCAATTCCTTAAAGGAATTGACGGTGACCCACGGCTCCGCCGCGCTCGCCGTCACGCCCATGGCGGGCACGAGGGAGAGCAGCATCACCAGCGTCAGAAGCAGACTGGTAATTCGTTTTCTCATGTTTTTTCTTCCTCCTTCATCGAAAGAATTTGTTGTGCGCCGCGTTTTTGTCCCCGGCTCGCGGCCGCCGGGTAAACCTCCTAAGGCGGAGCCACGGCGAAGGCCGTGCCCTTCGCGCCGTGGCCGCCGGGCGGCGCTCTGTTGGCCGCCGCCCGGGGCATGGACGGCTTTCCCTCGCCGTCGCTCTCACGATCCCGCGCCTGTGTGCGGGGGAGTGGGAAGCACAAAAACCCCCGTATATGATCTTGTGCCATCTCCATCACCCCCTTTGCCGCACAGAATGTTGATTCTGTGACAGGCGGAGCAGAAATTACTACGGCTTTCCCAGATATTCCACCCGGATAAAGCAAAAAAGGGCATCAGAATAAGGCCGGGAGAAGATGCATTAAAATCTTCCGGCCAATTCTGTATGTTCGGGTTCGCTTTTTCTCGGTTTTTGACGGGCTTTTTGGCAAAATCCGATTGTAAATCTCCAAACTGTATGATATTATGTAAGCGGTAATATGGACTTTTTATAGTCAGCAACGCACAGAATCAACATTCCGTGAGCAGTTGTCGGCAGACCCGTTCCACGGCCTGCGCATGGCGTCTGCCGCCGTCCAGCGTGTAAATGCGGGTGGTATTGATGGAGCTGTGCCCCAACAGGTCGGCAAGGCGCAGGAGATCCTTTTCCATGGCGTAAAAAACACGGGCAAACAGGTGCCGCAGCGCGTGGGGAAAGACCTTGCCCGCATCCACTCCCGCCCGCCTGCACAGGCGCTTCATCTGCCGCCAGACGGCGAAGCGATCCAGCGGCCCTCCGTGGGCATTGAGAAAGAGACATCCGGTGGAAACGCCGGATGTTTTCATATATTGCCGCAGGAGCTTTCGCAGCGCATCCGACAGAAGGATCACACGGGTCTTGCCCTTGCTGCGCACCGTCGCCCGTCCCGTGTCCACCGCTTCGGCGGTGATGTGCCGCAGCTCGCTCACGCGGATGCCGGTGCCGCAGATGGTTTGCAGCACATAGAAAAGCTGCGTCCCCCTGGCCGCTGCCACAAGGCGGGCATATTCCTCGCGGGAAAGCTCCCGTCCCTCGTCGGCAAAGAAGCTGCGCTGCACGGGCAGGGGCTTCACACGGCAATCGGCATGGCCAAGGAAGCTGAGATAGCTGTTGACCCCGGAAAGCATGGCGTTGACGCTGGCGGCCTTGTATCTCTCGGTCAGCGCTTCCTTGTAGCATACCGTCCGCTCCTTGGTGATCCCGCGCCCGTCCAGCCAGCGCAGGAAGGCACGGACATCCCGCAGATACTTTTCTATCGTGGCGGGGCTTTTCTCATTTTGGCGCAGGTGGGCTTCAAAGGCTTGCAGTTCGTTCATGGCGTTGCTCCTCCGTATCGTTTTTCTTAGCTTGCTCGCAAAAGTATTGTACGATACGGGGCAGATGCGCCCGCGCAGGGGAAAATGCGTCATAGGCTTAGCCTTTTTATTCCACGGGCATAGCCCGTGGCTGCCTGTTTTCAACAAAGAAAAAAGAGAGAGAGAACGGAAAAACCGTTCTCTCTTTTTTCAATAGGTCAGTGGTTGCTTACCTGGCGCTCGCTGCGCGATAGAGGAAGGTGACGATCTGACCGCGGGTACAATCGTTGCTGGAGCCGAACAGGCCGCCGCCGATACCGCCGGTGATATCGTTCTTCTCTGCCCAGATGACCGCGGCCGCGTAGTAAGCGTCAGAGGCCACGTCGGTGAAGGCAGAATTGCCGCTGGCAGCGAGGCTGCCGCCTGCGCGCCACAAGAAGGTCACGATCTGCGCGCGGGAGCAGGTGGCGTCGGGGCTGAACATGGTGTCGCTGGTGCCTTCGGTGATGCCGTTTTCTATCGCCCACAGCACAGCGTTGTAATAATAGCTGCCCACGGGGACGTCGGTAAACGGCATGGCGCGGGTTTCAGGCTCGGGACTGCCGGCTGCACGCCACAGGAAGGTGACGGCCTGCGCGCGGGTGCAGGGCAGGTTGGGGCCGAATGTATAGTTGCCGATGCCGCCGGTGATATCCCTTCCGACTGCCCACATCACGGCATCGTAGCAGAAGTCGCTGGGGGCCAGATCGGAAAAGGAATTGGGGAGGTCAGGAAACTCTTCCTTAAAGCTGGCCTCCACGGTGACCTTGCTGGCGGGCATGGTGAAGGTGAACTTGCCGTTCTTCTCGGTCAGCTTGAGTTCCTTGTCCTTGCCGTCCAGAACGGTGAGGGTATCGAGCACATAGCCCTTGTCGGGATCGACCGTCAGAGTGACGGTGACCCCCTTGGCAGCGGATCTGTGGCTGGCGGTCACATCGCCGTTCTTGGCGCTCTTCACGGTGATGGGATAGGTGGTCGCGCCGGTACCGGTGCCGCCGCCGGTGGAGGTGTTCTTCTCGAAGATTGCCTTGACCTCCACATTACCGTTCGGCATGAGGAACTTATCGTTGGTGATGGTCACGTCGCCGCTAATGACCTGCCATTCCTTAAAGTGGTAGCCCTTGTTGGGCGTGGCAGTCAGGGTGATCTCTGTGCCGGCCACGGCGGTGGCGTAGTCCGCAGAAGCGGAGCCGTTGCCGCCGCTGGTCACGGTGACGTTGTAGGTGGTGGGGGTAATAACGCTGTTTTCCCACAGCGCCTTGATCTCGGTATGCTCATTCACTGTGTAGGAATCTCCTACCTTGCACTCCGTGCCGCCGATCTCCCAAGCCTTGAACTCCTGATCGTCAGGAGCGGTGAAGCCGCAGTCTGGCAGGATATAATTTGTCCCTGCCTTGACGGTCACGGAATCCATACTGCCGCTGCCGTCGCCTGCGTTGAAGGTGATTGTGCAATCCGCAAGCGGCGTACCCTCACCCACAGTGACCACAGTATCGGAGCTGGCAAAGTGGTTGTGATCCTCCGCATAGCGGACGAAGTAATTGCCGGCAGGCAGGTTTTCAATCTCGATACCGGTGCAGGCGGTGTAGGTAATCTCGCTCTCCGCACGGTATTCCATCGTTGCATCCACGCCGGTGATCTTGCCGTCGCTGCCGCCCTCGGTAGTGGGCGCGACACCGGTCAAGCCGTTAGGCGCTTCCTGCGTGGCTTTGCCGATGCTCCACGTCGCTGTTACGGCGTCGGTGCTGCTGTCCGCCCATTTGCCGGTCTTGGATGTGACGCGAACGGTGTAATCGCCCGCATCCGTGGCGGTGTTGCCTGTGATGTCCATTGTGGCGGGATCATAGCCGCTCACGGTTGCGGTATGCTCGGAGCCATTGTAGGTGTAGGTTCCGGTGACGCTGATGCTGGGCTTGGCGGGATCGGTAGGCGCAGGCGGTGCATCCTCCTCGAAGATTGCCTTGACCTCTACATTGCTGTCCGGCATGGTGAACTTGTTGTTGGTGATTACAAGTCCTGTCGGAGATTCGACCTGCCACTCCTTGAGGTGATAGCCCTTGTCGGGCGTAGCGGTCAGAGTGATCTCCGCACCGGCAACAGCCTTTGAGGGAGAGGCGGAAGCCGTTCCGTTGCCGCCGCTGGTCACGGTGATGGTATGCTCGGCAGGCGCGGCCTTGGTTATCGTAATAGACAGCTCCTTCGTATCGCTGCCCGCGCTGTTGGCGGCCTTGACGGTGAAGGTGGAGCTTCCCGCTGCGGTAGGTGTGCCGCTGATCTTGCCGGTGGCTTCGTCCAGCGTCAGGCCGGCAGGGAGATCGCCACTGATAATGCTCCATATGATAGGCTCGGTGCCGGTGGCAGTCAGGGTCTGGCTGTACGCCTCGCCCACCTTGCCATCCGGCAGGCTGGACGTGGTGATGCTGGGCGCGGCGGCAGCATTTTCGCTGATGGTAAAGTAGTGCTCCGCCTTGCCGCAGTAGTTCCCCGTGCCGTACAGCGTCACCTTGGGGGCCTTTTCGCTGTCAAAGCCCGCGTCGTCCGGTGTGAGGGTGTAGGGATGGACGTTGTTGGAATAGCTGGCGGTGTAGTCTGTGTTCTCCGCAAGCTGCTTCGTTTCGTTCTCGCCCGTCTGATGGGAAAGACCCGTCAGCTTCTTTTCGCTGCCGTCATAGACGCAGTCCGTCAGCCCCTCGAGCGTCAAAAGCCCATGCTCATAGCAGTATCCAAGATCATACTTGCCGCAGAGCGCGCATTTTCCGTATTCGTCAAAGCTATGGTCAATGCGCGTTTTGTTGACGGTGCTGCCGCAGATGGAGATGTTTTCCGCCGGAATACCGGGCAGCTTTTTTATGTGCAGGTCGTCATAGACATAGTCTGTGCCCCCCTTTTCCGTAAGCCGGAAGGAGTCCACCGTGCTGTTCAGGATCTGGATCCCAATCTCCGGAGCCCTGCCGAGCGCATTTTTCCCGATGCCGGGAACATAGTTTCCGTCAGTTCTCAAATCGCCGCCCTTTGCGGTCACGGTGCTGTTTTCAATGATGATATTCATCCGACCGCTGCCGGAGTCCCACGCTGCGCCGATGGCGGGGCCGAACTTTGCGCCGCCAACGAACACCTGACTGTTCGCAATGCGGATACGGCTCTCGCGATTGAAATAGACTTGCTGACCGTTGCCGATGGCCGTATTTAAGCCTGGAGACGGAATATGGATTTGGCTGTTCTGAATGTCGATGCTGCCAAAGGAACCTTTGATGCCGCCGCCAATCGTGCAGTAATTATAGGTGTACTCATCGTTCAGGCGGATGCTGCTGCCGTGGATCACGACCTCTTCAACGGAAGAATATCCTCCACGAGCGCCGATGATATCGCCCGTCAACACGGTGCTGTTCGTGATCTCCAGCCTTTTCAGCGTCTTTGCGTCATTCGGTGATTGCGCGGTTTCGTCCATGAAAATGCCGTAGGTGCGCAGATCGGAATCCCGGACGGCGATGCTCCCGTTGCCGCCGACGCGGATGCTTCTCCAATGCGGCAGCCTGATCTCGCTTTCTTCAATGACGATTTCGCTGTTGCTGCCCACGCGGATCCCATCGGTGAGAACGGAGAGTGTGTCCGTGGATTCAACGCGGCAGTTTCGGATGGTGAGCTTCCCGCCCGGCGAGTCTGCGTCCCAGCCGATCAGAATTTTATTGCTGCTGAGAAGCGGAAGCTCTGCGTCCGAAATGGTGATGCTTCCGACGCTTCCGCCGGTGGCAGCGCCGATGCAGGCGCCGTCTTTACTGGAAAGGGATTTGATCGCATTGCCGTTGATGGTGATGCTTTTGCAATCCACTCCCCCAATGCTGCCGATGGCTGCGCCGCCGCCCTCGGCGAAAACGGAGATCTCACCGCCGGTGATGCGGATGTCGCCGGTGCTGCCGATGCCTGCCGCGCTGCCTTTTCCGACCGCATGGATGACGCCGCCGGTGATGGTGACGCTGCTCTTTTGTTTGCTTTTGTCGCCAATGGCGGCGTTATTGCGATTTGCCGTGGTTTCTATATTTCCGCCGTTGATGGTAATGTGCATTTCCGCCGTGTGGTGAACTCCGGCTCCGCCGATGCCAAAGCCATCTCCATCGGAAGATGCCTTGACAGTACCGCCGTTGATGGTGATGCTGCCGCCCTCAAGCGGGCCGATCCCGTTTCCGGGAATCGCGTATAGCGGCTGGTTTTCATAGCGATTGATACCGCCGTGAGCGGTCACATTGCCGCCGTTGATGGTGATGCTGCCGCCCCGGCCGCTACTGATCGCGCTGCTGGAGGCCTCGACGATGATCGTGCCGCCGTTGATGGTGACGCTGCCGCCATTACCGTAGCATGTGCCGATCCCAAAGCTGTCTGCAGTGTGAGCGCCGCCGCTCGTCCTGAGCTCGGTACAGACGATGCCGCCGTTGATGGTGATGCTGCCGCCTTGCCTGAGATTGCCGGGCGTATCTCCGTCGGAGGAAACGTTGCGATCTTGATACGATCCGCCGATGGCGGAGGAGCCATGCTGTCCTCTGGCGTGGATATTGCCGCCGTTGATGATGATCGTACCCTCGTTTTCATAGAAGTTGTCGTTGGCAGCCCACACGCGCACACCGGCGCCGATGCCGGATAGTCCAGCCACAGGCCACACACTCTTTTCATGATCAGACAGCTCCGGGAGGCACGCCGTCAGCTTGCCCATGGATGCCTCAGCGGTGCTCTGGGCGTATATGGTGAAGGTGTCGCCCTCCTTCACGTTGATGCCCCACGGTACCGTGAGGTGGCAGTCGTCCGTTAGGATCAGATTGACCGCGCCGTGGGTGTCCAAGCGGGGCGTGATGGTCACGTCGCCCTCCACCACGTACCAGCCTGCGGGCAGATCGTACCATTTGTTGTCGCTATTGAAAAAATCCTCGATAATAACGCTTTCCAGCACCGTGTATTCGGTGCAGAAGCGCTCCTTGCCGTCCGCGTCCAGATAGCGCACGGGGGTTTGCTCGACAGCGTTGTTCACGGTAATGCTCAGCGCCCTTGTGTCGCTGCCCTCGCTGTTTTCTGCCTTGACGGTGAAGGTGGCGGTTCCCGCCGCGGTGGGTATGCCGCGGATTTCTCCGGTTTTTTCGTTCAGACGTAAACCGGCAGGCAGAGCGCCTTCATCAATGCTCCATGTGATGGGCGCTGCGCCGATGGCGGTCAGGGTATGGCTGTAAGCCTTGCCTGTCTTGCCATCCGGCAGACTGTCCGTGGTCACGATGACGGTATAGGTGTCTGGCACAAACCGCGCCGTGAGCGTGGTTACATCCTCCGGAACGCTTGCACCGGGCGCGTAGAGCTTGCCGTCGCTGCCAAGCCACTTAAAGTAATTGCCTGTAGCTCCCTCCGGGCGGGTCAGACCGTCGGACGCAGGCGCGGTAAATTCGCTGCCGTTTTTCACGATGATCCGAATGCTGCTTTCATCGCCCAGCTTGCCGCCGCCAAGGTCAAGAGTAACGGTTTTCAGCCCGTCAGGACCTATCGTGTCACGGTTCAAAACCTCGAGGACGGGGCGGAAACCGACCTGCGGGTTTTGGCCCGCAGCGTCGCGGTGGCCACAGAAGCGGCTCGAATAGTGCCCGCGAACCGTACGGCGCCACGGCAATCTGATCACAGTATCTTGTCCACACGAAAAAATCCCGTTCCAGTTTTTGATATATCCGTCGTCCTTGTCCAGCAGCCTGTCCCATTCGTTGCTTTGGGGCGTGCCGCGTTCTGAATCACCTGAGCCTGTATAATCACTTCCCTCGGATGGCGCACGCATCGTATAGTCCACACCGCCGGCGGTGTAGTCTTTGCCAAAAATCATGTCTATGGCATTCAAATGATCCCAGCTTGCCGCGTACGTTACGGCATAGTCCGCCACGAACAGGCTGTGGGCATATTTGTACGTCTCTGCATACTCCTCAGTGGTTGCCATCTCCGACGTGAGCTTGTAGGCGTCCACTGTCCCGGCATAGGTAAAGGGCACATAGTGCAGCGTATTATCCGGCAGAGCGTCGTTCACCGTGTCGGGAATGCCCACGCCGGAGAGGTCAAAGTAATAGACTCCGCCGGGAGCAAGGTTGAACTGCTCTGGGGGAACAAACTGCGCCGTCAGTTTGGTTACGTCCGCCGGAACATTATCGTCCGGAGCGTAGAGCTCGCCATCGCTGCCAAGCCACTCGAAGTAGCTGCCGGTATTTCCGTCGGGGCGGGTCAGACCTTCGGACGCAGGCGCAGCAAAGCTCTCGCCGTTTTTCACAACGATCTGGATAGCCTCCGAGCTGCCGCCCAATTTGCCGCCGCCAAGGTCAAGGGTAACGGCTTTCAGCCTGTCAGAACCCATCGTACCAGGGTTCAGGACTTCAAGGACGGGGCGGAAACCGACGTCCGGGTAGGAGAACGTAGCAGTGGTGTAGTACCAGTAGCGGGCCGAATAGTACCCGCGAACCGCACGGCGCGACGCGTCGAAAGAAACAGTATCCTGTCCCCACGAATACATTTCATTCCAGTTTTGGATATATCCGCTGTCCTTATTCAGCATCGTGTCCCATTCGTTGCTTTGGGGCTCGCCGGGATCGGAATCGCCCAAACCTGTAGCGTTACTTCCCACAGACGGTGCGCGCAGGGTATAGTCCACGCCGCCGCTGGCATAATTTTTGCCGAAAATCAGACCTTCGTCATTCAGGCCATTCCAGCTTACCGTATGCGTTACGGCATAGTCCGCCACAAACAGGCTGTGGGGATATTTGTTCTGCTGTGCATACTCCTCGGTGGTTGCCATCGCAGACGTGAGTTTGTAGGCTTCTATCGTTCCCACATAGGTAAAGGGAACATAGTGCAGCGACGCATCCGGCAGGCTGCCGTTTGCCGTTCCGGGAATATTCATCGCCGAAAGGTCAAAATAATATCTGCCGCCGGGGGTGAGGAAAAACTGTTCTGATAAAGCAAACTGCGCCGTGAGCTTGGTAACGTCCGCCGGAACGTTGTCGCCGGGGGCGTAGAGCTTACCGTTGCTTCCGAGCCACATGAAGTAGCTGCCTGTATTTCCGTCCGGGCGGGTCAGACCGTCGGACGCAGGGGCGGTAAACGTGCTGCCGGTTTTCACGATGATGTGAATAGCATCGGAGCTGCCGCCCAGCTTGCCGCCGCCAAGGTCAAGGGTAACGACCTTCAGTCCGTCAGGACCCAGTGTGTCAGCGTTCAGGATTTCAAGCACGGGGCGGAAACCGACGCGCGGGCCGGAGAACGCAGCATCGTAGAAGTTCCAGTAGCGGGCCGAACTGTACCCGCGAACCGCACGATACCACAATTCGTTACTTGATGTGTCCTGCCCCCACGAATACATTTTATTCCAGTTTTGGATATATCCGCTGTTCTTGTCCAGCACCGCGTCCCACTCATTGCTTTGGGGCGTACCGCACTCTGAATCGCCTGAACCGGTAAACCCACTTCCACAAGACGGTGCGCGCAGGGTATAGTCCACGCCGCCGGCGACATAGTCCTTGCCGAAAATCAGACTTTTCGTATTTAAGTCATCCCGGCTTACCGTATGCGTTACGACATAGTCCGCCACAAACAGGCTGTGGGGATATTTTTCCCGCTGTGCATACTCCTCGGTGGTTGCCATCTCCGATGTGAGCTTGTAGGCGTCCACCGTCCCTGCGTAGGTAAAGGGAACATAGTGCAGCGACGCATCCGGCAGGCTGCCGTTAGCCGTGCCGGGGATGCCCGCACCGGAGAGGTCAAAGTAATAGGTGCCGCCGGGGGCGAGGGTGAACTGCTCCGGGAGATTAAACTGCGCCGTCAGCTTGGTTACATCTGCCGAAATGCTTTCACCGGGCGCGTACAGGTTTCCGTCGCTGCCAAACCACATAAAGTAGCTGCCGGTATCTCCGTCCGGCCGGATCAGACCATCGGAGGCAGGCGCGGTAAAGCTCTCACCGTTTTTTACGATAATCTGGATGGCCTCGGAGCTGCCGCCCAGCTTGCCGCCGCCAAGGTCAAGGGTAACGGCTTTCAGCCCGTCAGAGCTCAGTGTGTCCGGGTTTAGGACCTCAAGGACAGGACGGAAACCGATGACTGGGCGGGACCACGTAGCATTCCAGTCGCTCCAGTTGCGGGCGGAATTGTACCCGCGACGTGCACGGTTCGCCAACAAAGTACTCGCAGTATCCTGCCCCCACGAAAGCACCTCACCACAGTTTTTGATATATCCATCGTCCTTGTCCAGTATCCTGTCCCATTCGTTGCTTTGGGGTGTGCCGCGTCGGGAATTGCCCGAGCCTGTACCATCACTTCCCGTGGACGGCGCACGTAGCATATAATCCACGCTTCCGGCGGCGTAGCCTTTGCCGAAAATCAGACTTGCGCCATCCAGGTTATCCCATCCTACTGTATGTGTCACGACATAATCCGCCACAAACAGGCTGTGGACATATTCGTTCTTCTGTGCATACTCCTCGGTGGTTACCATCTCCGACGTGAGCTTGTAGGCATCCACTGTCCCGGCATAGGTAAAGGGAACATAGTGCAGCGACGTATCCGGCAGGCTGCTGTTTGCCGTGCCGGGGATGCCCACGCCGGAGAGGTCAAACCAATAGGTGTCGCCGATCGTAAGAGTAAACTGCTCATCAAACTGCGCCGTCAGCCTGGTTACATCCGCCGAAACGTTATCGCCCGGTTCGTAGAGCTTGCCGTCGCTGCCAAGCCACATAAAGGAGCTGCCGGTATCTCCGTCGGGACGGGTCAGACCGTCGGAGGCAGGCGCGGTAAAGCTCTCACCGTTTTTTACGATGATTTGAATATCCTCGGAGCTGTTACCCAGCTTGCCACCGCCAAGATCAAGGGTAACAGCTTTCAGTCCGTCAGCGTCCAGCGTGCCAAGATTCAGGACTTCAAGGACGGGACGGAAACCGATGTCCGGGCTGGAAATCGAAGAATCGCTGCTGCCCCAGTTGCGGATCGAATCGTGCCCACGAAGCGCACGATTCCCATTCGCAATGTTCGGAGTATCCTGCCCCCACGAAGACATCCCACTCCAGTTTTTGATATATCCGTCATTCTTGTCCAGTATCCTGTCCCATTCGTTGCTTTGGGGCGTGCCGCGTTTGGAATTGCCTGAGCCTGTATCACCACTTCCCGCAGAGGGCATGCGCAGCGTATAGTCCACGCCGCCGGCGACGTAGCCTTTGCCGAAAATCAGATCTTTTGCATACAGCTCCTTCCAGCTTATCGTATGCGTTACGGCATAGTCCGCCACGAACATACTGTGGACATATGCGTTCTGCTTTGCATACGCCTCAGTGGTTTCCATCGCTGATTTGAGATTGTAGGCTTCCACTATCCCAACGTAGGTAAAGGGGACATAATGCATGGTATTATCCGGCAAAGCGCCGTTCACTGTGCCGGGAATGCCCATTGCCGATAAGTCAAAGTAATAGGTGTCTCCGGGAGCAAGTCTGAACTGCTCTATGAGAGCAAACTGTGCCGTCAGCCTGGTTACATCCGCCGAAACGTTATCTCCCGGTTCGTAGAGCTCGCCATCGCTGCCAAGCCACTTAAAGTAGCTGCCGGTATTTCCGTCGGGACGGGTCAGACCATCGAAGGCAGGCGCGGTAAAGCTCTTACCGTTTTTTACGATGATCTGGATTCTATCCGAGCTGCCGCCCAACTTGCCGCCGCCAAGGTCGAGGGTAACGGCTTTCAGCCCGTCAGCACCCAGTGTGTCCGGGTTCAGGACTTCAAGGACAGGGTGAAAACGGAGGGCCGGCACGGAATACGTAGTATCACCGCTGGCCCAATTGTGGTTCGAACCGTTCCAGCGAATCCCACGGTGCGACGACGAAGCTCTCGAAGTATCCTGTCCCCACGAATACCCACTACTCCAGTTTTTGATATATCCATCGTTCTTGTCCAGTATCCTATCCCATTCGTTGCTTTGGGGCGTGCCGCGTCGGGAATTGCCCGAGCCTGTACTATCACTTCCCACGGATGGTGCACGCAGCATATAGTCCACGCCGCCGGCGGCGTAGTCTTTGCCGAAAATCAGGCTCGCATTGTTTAAGATATTCCAATTTACCGCACCCGTTACGGCATAATCCGCCACAAACAGGCTGTGGAGATATTTATTCTTCTCTGCATACTCCTCGGTGGTTGCCATCTCCGACGTGAGCTTGTAGGCATCCACTGCCCCTGCGTAGGTAAAGGGAACATAGTGCATTGATTTGTCCGGTAAATCATCGTTTATTGTGCCTGGAATGTTCTCACCGGAGAGGTCAAAGTAATAGGTGCCGCCAGGAGTGAGGGCAAACTGCTCGGTGGCTGCCTCCTCCACCGTCAACGCTACCGTCTGAAATTGGCTGGCGTAGTCAGTCTGGCAATCACCGTTATACTGCTCGGAGAACACATGGAGTTTATAATTTCCGCTGGCAAGGTCATGCGGCAGTGTAAAGCTGAGCTGTCTGTCTGCGGCAGTGGGCTTCATAATTCTTCCATAGTGGGTCGCACCGTTTTTACCCTCGATAATCGCAGAAATATATTCATTCTGCCCCGTTCTCGGCCCGGAAAAGTTCAGCGTAACCGTGCCGCCGGGTTTTCCTGCTGCGGTAGTTTCCGTTACCCTAAAAGTACGGGTATCGTCCAAAAGTGTCAATTTCCATTCGTCCCCGCTGTATTCCGGGATTTTGAACATTCCGTCAGCAGTACCTTTGCCGCCAACGGCTGCAGAAACGAGGAGGACAGAGTCCGGCTTCAGGTTGAAGGCAGGGCGGGCGGCGTTGGTTTGGCCTACCCATTCACCGATCACAGCGCCCTTTTCATTGACCGTCCCCGCAGAATCAGGGTTCATTCTTCTAGGAGAACGGAGCCACCATACGTATGCACTATCGCCATAATTGGCGATACGCGCATTGTCATCGGTAAATCCGTAGGCTGCATTTTCCGCTTCCTCTGCCGAGAGGAAAAACACCTTGTCCCCATCCAGGATGTTGTCAGAAGCGGCATAGTACATACCGTATAGAGCATCACTTTTGCTGGTTGCCAAAACAGCTTTTTGCTCCGTAATGCTGAGACTTCTGCTGTAAAAGTCATTACACCAGTCCTGCGCACGGCTGCCCTTCCAGTCGTTGAAATATGGGGTCGTATAATCAAATTCTACGCCGCCATATTCCCCTGTCCCAAGCAGTGCATCAGAGAGCAGAAAAAATCCGTCCTCCTCCCGGGCATTGGGCATATTGGTTTTTGTATCCAGCACACGCCATTTGACGGTGCTGTTATCCCATGTGCCAAAATGAATATAGTCATAGCTGTTATTTGTGCTGTCATAACCGCTGATCCCGCTTGTACCGAGCTGTATGGCTTTTGCCCCGTCATTGCTGGCAAACACGGTCGTCGGCAAAAGGCCAAGCACCATGCAGCACAGCAGCAGGATGCTGAGTATTCGTTTCTTCATTGGCTTTTCTCCTCCTTTTCGTGTTGGTTCGGCTTATCCGTCCCGTCTTTTCTCCGGTTTTCCTTGCTTCTGAGCCGGAAGCACAGCGCGGTGATGACCACCGCCGCTGCAAAGGAG
>OKSO01000481.1_pt1 | contig 16312 bp, 9 predicted proteins | sample 1606241 | NCBI WGS metagenome assembly OKSO01 (sample SAMEA3879540, study PRJEB24766) | human gut metagenome | biome: human-associated habitat; feature: feces | place: USA | collected 1985/1987
CCACGACCACAAATAGAACCAACAAAACGAGAAAAGGACTATTGAAACTCAATTATTCCAACAGTCCTTTTCCGTATATTTTTTGTCAAAAGGTTACTTCTTCAAGGTGATACAGCCAACCGAAGCACGTTTCTGAGCATCGGAAATCTTGGCATACACCTCTGTCGTTGCCACATTCTTGTGACCGAGATAACGCTGCACTACGGCAATACTGGTTCCTGCATCAAGCTGGAGACAGGCAAAGCTGTGACGTGAGCAATGATAGGAGATATGCTTGGTAATCCCTGCATCTTTCAGCCAGTTCTTCAATGGTGCCTGTGTCATGGAGTCTTTGAAATCAGGGAACACCTTGCCTCGTTTATCCGGTGAATAGCCTATCAGTTCCAAGGCTTCCTCACTGATTGGGTTATGCACGATGTCCTTTGTCTTCTGCATTCGTGTAGTGACATACATCACACCATCGCTGCCGTATGGCTGTATTTCCTCCCAAGTGAGCTTCTTGATGTCGCTCTTTCTCAAAGCCGTTAGGCAAGAGAACAGGAAGGCTCGCTTCAAGGCTGGGGCGGAGCAAGGCGTGGAAGCCAAGCGGATAACCTCGTCTTGTGAAAGATGCTCCTTGTCAGTCGGGATTGTCTCGATACGCTCCAAGAAACCGTTCGGGTTCTCCTTTATCTTGCGGTCACGATAGGCAGTGTGGATTGAAGCACGGAAAGTTGACCAGTAGTTGGCTGCTGAGTTTATATGTAGCTTTCTGTTCTTATGCAGTCCCTGTGGTGCTGTCAGCAGATACTCACGAAATCTGTTGCACAAGTCCACGTTTATCTCCCCGAAGGTACACTTGCCTTGCGTGAAGGTACGAAAGTGCATATAGACGTGCTGCCACTTGGAGTTCTTCTTGTCTGCCAGTTTCTTGAAGTAGGCGAGGAAATCTCCTTTCATCTTCTCCTTGTCGAAGAAATCGTAACGCTCGTTGACGATAGCCTCGAAGCGACGGCAGCGTATCGCCTCGGCTCTTGCCGTAAGGTTGAGGTTGTACTTCTGTTCCATCTGGTTCTTCGGCTTGGCATAGATGTAGATGCCAAGCGACTCATGGCGGATGACTTTCATCGTGCTCTCGTCACGATAGCCTGGATAATAGTCAAGATAATAGGACAGCATGCGTCCGTCCTTGATTTTGCGTGTACGCAATGATACGGTCTTGCAAATGTTGCTCATAACTGATATGTATTATTGATGATTATTCGTGGTGAAGTGTCTCTTCACGGCTGCAAAGGAATAAAATGATGCATCCGTGACTCCAATTATTCATAGTAACTGATGGATAATGCTGAAATCACTTGCTTTCACAGTCCTTTAGCAGCTCTTTCTGCCATTGCTCGCTCCACATCCGTCTTCAAAAGCAGATTCTTTACACCCACTTTTACCTTGCTGATATGGTGAACTCTCACTATATGGCAGATGTTGGCACTTGTCAGACCATACAACTGTTGCACATGTTCGGTGGTATAATAGTTGTCATCGTTCATGAGGTCAGTCCTGCGAAGTTCTTCAAGATGTTCCTTGGAATAATAGGTGCGACCATACTCACGTTTGGTCGGTATCTTGTGACGGTAGGTGTATGCCCTGAGTGCCGACTTGCTCATACTAAAAGCTTCCTCTACATCATCAGCAGTCACCCACTCGGTGATGCTGTGGATGTCAACGGCAGTACCGAAGAACTCGTCAATATGCCGTTTGCTGTAATAGTTCTTGCCAGCGATACGGCACATCGGTATCTGGTTGCGCTTGGCGGAAGTGTAGAGCCAAGACTTCTTGACCTTATAAATGGACATCACTTCCTCGCCCGAATAATAGTCAAGCACCTCATTCTCCTCTTTCCCTTTTATTGGTTCCTGGTTTTGTGTTGGCTTTTCTGCTTTTGCCTTTTTACTGGGCTTGCTCTTGCTGGCAGGAACCACACGCTTGTAGGGATTACCCTCAAACATCTTCTCTATATCAGCCTTTCTAACGAACGCCATTCTGCTGCTCAATCTTGATGCCTTCAACTTGCCGTTAGCCACAAGTTTGTAGATATACTGTCGGGTGCATCCCATCAGAATGGCAGCTTTGGAGAAGGTAAGATACTCCTGATGTTGCAGATCCATGATTGGCTCAATACCGTTAATCAAGTCCTGCTGTCTTTTCTTCCTAAGACGTTTTGCCTCTGCCTGACATTCCTCGGAACAGTATTTCTGCATACCGCTTCTTGGCACGAATGTCTTGCCACAAAATTCACATTTTCTTGTCGGTCTCATACTCTTTGATATTGCTTTGTTCAAATGCAAATCCCTATAAAATTGATACCGACAAAATGCCTGCACCATCGTTTATGGCGGTTATAATCGGTGTCGGACAATACGCCTATAAGAGGAAGGATGGGGTATATGTCATTCCAATTGGATGCTTGAAAGACTGACCTCCCTATCGCGAAGTCTCCGATTGACTAAAGAATCACAGAAGTCTATTTGTTTTTGAGCATTGCTTATATTTTTTATCGAACGCGGGAGCGTGTGCGAATGTCTCTGCTCCCAGATGTGTTCGTCTCTGCTCCCGTGTGCGCTGATAAATATTGGGATTGGGGCGCGGCTGTGGGGTGGGTTTTAATAATCCTGCGAAAAAATTATGCAGATATTATAGGGGATTTTGAACATTCTGCCTTTCAGGTAGGGTGTTCAAAATCCAGGAAAATCAAGGTTTGTAAAGAGGCAGCAGCGCCCTCGCAGCGGAGATTTGCGCTGGCCCGCATAATCGTCTGTTGAGGCGCCAGCATTGTAGCTCACTTTGCTCGCAAAGTGAGGGCCACGAACACGTAGCGAACATGACCAACGCTCTGGGGCATGACTTTGTTGGATTTTCAGTGCTTGTCCGCCACAATATTCGCCCCCCTCACTTTGCGAGCAAAGTGAGCTACAGTGCTTCGCCTCAGGTCTTCGCCGAATGTTCGCGCAGCGCCTCTTGTTGCTATGTCGCTACGCTATTTGGCTTAAAAACGCGCAAAGATTTTTCTATATTTTGAACACCCTACCTAATAGGAAGTTATCGATTCGCGGCCGCTAATCGTGCTACCTTCGGCCGCGAGTCGTGTTACCTTCGGCCGCGAGTAGCGCTACCTGCGGCCGCGAATCGACAACTTGTCAAGCTTTTCAGGAAGCACTTTCACTATGCAAAGAAAGGTGCGACACACATGATGGCGTGTCGCACCTTTCTTTTATAAATCGTTTCGTGTTGGCGCAAAGCCGCTACGAAGTTCTTCTGGGCTTACTTCACAAACTTGTGCGTGCGCTGTCCGTTGGGCGTTGCCACCTGAAGGAGGTAGGCACCGTGGGGCAGGTCGGCAATCGGCAGTGTAACGCTCTGTGCGTTGCCAGAAACGGCGTGGCGCAGGAGGGCAGAACCGCCGAGGTCGTAAACCACGAGCGAAGTGCCGGCTTCCAGTGGGCCTTCCACCGTGACGGCAGCAGCGGTGGTGCGGATGCGCAGATTGTCGGTGGTGTTCACGCCAGCGATTGATGATGGCACGGCGCTGACCGGCGAGAAGCGCAATTTGTAGGAGTACGTTCCTGAAGAGGGGAGCTTGTAGGCATCGGTGGTGCCTGGGCCGCAGCTGCCGTTGCCGAGACCAAGCTGGCGGTAGTCGAAATGCGCGTAGATGGTGCGGTCGGCAGGCCGCTGCGGAACGGAGAGCTCCCAATTGTGGCTTTTGGCCTTGAGTTGCACATCGCTCCAATAAAGCGTGCTGAACGCCACTTCTCCTTCAGCGTCCACGCGTATGCCGTTGCCCGTTTCGGGATTCGTCATTTCAAGACTGCGGAGGTCCTGACGGTTGCCCATCGTTTGTGGGCGCAGGTAGTATTCGTTCATGTCGGCAACCGTGGTGGTGTATTCTCCGAGGAAAGAGCCCGTGTGGCGGTCAATGTAGTTGGCCCATGGACCACGTGCGTAATATTTCACGTTGGAGAGCTCGCCCGGCATCAGCATCTGCATGCCGATGCGTCGGAGGTTGGAGATGTTGGCCGTGTAGTCGGCCTTCAAGTCCACAATGCCGTTGGCGTAAATCGTGTAGGTGAAGAGATAGCTGCAGTTGCGTCCCGTGGCTCTCACCGTCATGGTGGCCGACATTCTGTCGGTTGCCATCTTCAGCTGTGCCGAGCGGCTGTTGATGCCGTTGTCGGCGCTGTAGGCCGGGTCGCCACCATAGGGCGCGTCGTTTTCAATCCAGCGATAGTTCTCATAGTCGGGACCGCCGTTGGCCTTCACCACGTCGATGCCTTTCATCTGCCATTTCTCGATGATGCCATCATTGGAGAACTGGATGAGGAAGTTGGCGTTTTTCACGATGCGTGACGTTCCCTGCGTTGCGCTGATGAGTTTCAGCTCATTGTCGGCCACCTGCACTGCTGGCAGCGTTTTCTGGCGTTCCTGAATGGTGAACTGCTCTGCGGCGACGGGGTAGAGCGCGTCGGCATAGTCGGTGGCTTCCGGACGAAGCACTTCCAGATTGACCAGCACTTCTGCATCGGCATCGTAGCCGCCCTTCAAGGTGAGCGCAACGACACTGCTCTTGCCCGGCAGGATGGCTGCGAGAGGCTGCTGCGACGTTTCAACGCTCTTGCCGTTGACCAAAACGTTGGCGGCAAGCACATAGTCCTTCAGGTTGGTAAAGGCATAGGCGTTCGTTATTTTGACCGTAGCCTTCTCAGCGTTGAAGTCGCTGAACTTCACGTATTGGTAAACCTTCTTCACCTCCGTCAGTTTCGCGCTCCAACCGCGATCGGCACCGATGATGCCGTTGTTGACGAAGTTGCCCTGGTGTGGCGCTTGCGGCCAGTCGTAGCCTGTGCGGAATTTGTAGAAACCGTTGGCTTCATAGTTGCCCGCCTTGATGTCGTCGGCAGAATAGATGGCCTGGTCCACCCAGTCCCAAACGCAACCGCCGATGCCGTAACGGCTCGATTCGATGATGTCCCAATATTCCTGGAAATTGCCCATTGCGTTGCCCATCGCGTGGGCATATTCACACATGAAATAAGGCTGCTGCGCCCAGTTGTTGTTGGCCGCGTCGGTGGCCTCTTTGAGAGAGGGATACATCTTGCTCCAGATGTCGGTGGTGTTGCTCTGTCCGGCATTGGTGCAGCCTTCATAGTGGATGGGGCGTGGGTCGAGGTTGCGCGTGGCCTGGTAGGTGGCCACGAAGTTAGAACCATTGTTGCTCTCGTTGCCCAGGCTCCAGAACGTGATAGAGGGGTGGTTGCGGTCGCGAAGCACCATGCGTTCCGTGCGGTCGACATACTGCGCCTTCCAAGAGTCTTGGAAAGTGATGCCGCCCCTGCCGCTGTGTGTCCAGTTGTAGTGGCATTCCACGTCGGCCTCGTCCATCACGTAGAGACCATAGTGGTCAAACATGGCGTTCATTTTTGCTTGTCGCGGATAGTGGCTCGTTCTGACGGTGTTGACGTTCGCTTGCTTCATCATCTTGATGTCGCGCAACATGGTTGGCACGTCGATGGAGCGTCCGTGAACGGGATGCGTGTCTTGCGTGTTTACGCCTTTGAAGAACACCCTCTGTCCGTTGATGTAGACCTGGCTGTTTTTGATTTCGATGGTGCGGAAACCATATTTGGTGGCAAAAGCCTCCTCTTCGTTGCCGTTGGCGTCCAGCTGGGCGAGTTCAACGGTGTAGAGGTTCGGCGTTTCAGCCGTCCAGGGCATGAGGTTCGTGAGGTTGTCAAACGTCAGTTTGGTGGTCTTCTCCACCTCCTTGTCGTCGGCGGAGAAAGCAAAGTCGGCCGTTTTCTCGCCCACGAGTTCACCCGCCGGGCTGTAGAGGCGCACGCGCACCTGCTTCTTGGCCGCCTGTTGCGTTTTGTTGCACATGGCGAGCTGCACCGTCATGGTTCCCGTTTGGTATTTCCCGACGGGAGAGAGGCGGCTCGTGATGTAGTGGTCGCGCAGATAAGTCTGCGGCGTGGCCATGAGATAGACGTCGCGGAAGATGCCGCTCATGTGGAAGATGTCTTGTCCTTCGAGATACGAACCATCAGTCCAGCGAATCACCTGCACGCTAACGTTGTTCACGCCTTCGCGCACGTATTCCGTCACGTCAAATTCGGCATCGTTGTTCGAGCCTTCCGTGTATCCCACCTTCTGGCCGTTCACCCAAATATAGGCACCGCCATAGATGCCGTCGAAGTGGAGGAAAATGCGTTCCCCCTTCCAGCCTGCAGGCAGGGTGAAGTCGCGGCGGTAAGAGCCGACAGAGTTGTAGAGCCCGTTTTTCATCCGGATGTAGGGCGGGTTGTCTTGGAAGGCATATTCCACGTTGATGTAGAGCGGGTCGCCATATCCCTTCATCTCCAGGCAGGAAGGCACCGAGATGGTGTCCCATTGCGAGGCATCCACCTTGTCGCCGTAGAAATCCTCTTCGCCTGGGCGGTTTTCCACGCTCTGCACCCATTTCAGTTTCCAGACACCGTTGAGGCTCATCACGCGTTGGCTCACGGGGTCGAGCCACGGTTTGGCATAGCGTTCGGCATCGGCGCGGAGCGCTTCGGTCGATTCGTAGGGCATGTAAGTGGCATGTCCTGGTTCTTGCCAACGGCAAACAACCTCTTCGTTCTCCCAGTCGTTTTTCACGGGTTCCGGTGCCGGCTGCGTCTCTTCGAGGGTGAAGTAGGTGTGTTGGTCGGTCTGGTCGGTGGTCATGACCGTTTTGGTGTAGAACGTCTCTTCGGAGAGGCTCATGTAATAAGTCTGTCCTTTATAGAGGTAGGCCAGTTGGAACACCCCTTCTTCTCCGTCCACGCTCATCAGGTGGCACTGCTGGTTGGTGTTTGTCTTGTCGAACGTGTATTGCAACGGCGTTTTGCCAGCGCTGATGCCGTTGAGCGCAGCGTCGATGCCCATTCGGGAAAGTTCGTTGCGGAAGGCATACACGTTGTCGCTGACAAGTTCCATTGTCCAACGCTGGCCGTAGTTGTTTTCTTCGCGTGTGAGGCAATAGATGGGTGAATCCGTGTTGGTGGAGTTGCCGTTGCTCAACACGCAGCCCGTTTGCTTGTTCACGATGAAATACGTCTTGTTGGCTTCTGGCGTCACGACGGCGGCTTTCAGACCGAACGCCGAACACATCAGGCAAAGCAACAAGAGCGTTTGTTTCACGCGGTGGGATAGGTTTGTTTTGCTCATAAATGATAAGTATGAAATGGTTTGTTTGATGACTGAAGGGATGTCCTGTATAAAGCAATATGGGCGTTACAACCTACTTGCTTATAAGCAGTTCTTTAGCTGCAAAGATACGAATGTTTTTTCGCACCGTGGCAAGAACGTTGGGAAAAAGTGGGCGGGCGGCGCGAAATAAAGCGCCATTAGAGCGCCAATAAAAAACGCCCGCCGCGTAGCCTGCAAATCTAAGGGGGCTACGCGGAGGGCGTTTCTAGGAAAGATTACATCGGGTCGACATCGAAATAGATGTTCACGCTTTTGTAGGCCGGCTGTTGCAGGAGTCCGTTGCGAGCTGAGAGAAGCAACTGGCGCAGCTGCGAGGCAGAGGTGCCCGTTTTTATTTTCAGCATAAGTTTGCGGATGTGGAAATACTGTACGCGGCCGACAGAAGGGCGGTCGGGGCCCAAGAGCATGTCGCCGAAATAAGGGCGGAGCATGTAGGCCAGCGAATCGGCGGCGTGCGAGCAGATGTCTTCGTTGCGGTGTTTGAGATAGATGTCGATGATGCGCACGAAAGGCGGGTAGAGAAATTGTTCGCGCTCAACAATCTGCTGCTTGAAAAGCGTTTCGTAGTCATTCTCCACCACCTGCTTCACCACGCCCAAGTCGGGCTGTCGCGTTTGCAGCACCACCAGTCCGCGTTTGCCGCGGCGCCCTGCGCGTCCTGCCACCTGCGACATCATCTGGAAGGCACGCTCAAAGGCGCGGAAGTTGGGCTGGTTGAGCATCTGGTCGGCATTGATGATGCCCACGACGCGCACATGCTCGAAGTCCAGTCCCTTCGTCACCATCTGCGTGCCCACGAGCAAGTTGGTCTTGCCCGTCTGGAAGTCGCGAATGATGTGTTCGTAGGCCGAGCGCGTCTGCGTCGTGTCGAGGTCCATGCGAGCGATGTGTGCCGCTGGGAACAGTTGCGCCACGGTTTCTTCAATGCGCTCCGTGCCGTAGCCAATGTCGCGCAAGTCCGTGTCGCCGCAGTTGGGGCATTGGCGTGGAATGTCGTGGCTCGCGCCGCAATAGTGGCAAACCAAGCGGTGGCTCTTCTGATGGAATGTGAGCGGCACGTCGCAGGCTTGGCAGCGCGGCGTCCATCCGCAGGAACGGCATTCGAGCACGGGAGCGTAGCCCCGTCGGTTGAGAAAGAGAATGGCCTGTTCGCCGCTGTCGATGGCTGCTCTCACCTCCTCGATGAGGCGCGGCGAGAGCGCCGTTTTCATGAGTTTTTTGCGGCGCAGTTCCTTCACGTCCTCCACCACGATTTCCGGCATGTTCACCCCGCCGAAGCGCTCCGTGAGCGTTGAGAGTCCGTATTTGTGGCTGCGTGTCGCGTTGAAGTAAGTTTCGAGCGCAGGTGTGGCCGTTCCGAGCAACACCTTCGCGCCGCCACATTTCTGTGCTAAGACGATGGCCGTGTCGCGGGCGTTGTAGCGCGGTGCCGGGTCTTGCTGCTTATAGCTCGTTTCGTGTTCCTCGTCAACGATGACCAGTCCGAGATTCTGGAAAGGCAGAAACAGGGAAGAGCGCACGCCCACTATGAGCGGGAAGGCACGGGGCGAGAGTTGGCGTTGCCACATCTCCACGCGCTCAGCATCGGGAAATTTCGAATGGTAAACGCCCATCTTCTCGCCAAACACGCGCCCGAGGCGTTCCGTCAGTTGGGTGGTGAGGGCGATTTCAGGGACGAGATATAGCACCTGCTTCCCTGCGGCCAGAGTGTGGTTGATGAGTTCGGTGTACACCTCCGTCTTTCCGCTCGACGTGACACCATGAAGCAGGCACACGTCGTGTTCTTCAAACGCCGCGTTGATGTCGGCCAGTGCTGCGCTCTGTGATTTCGAGAGCGTGGAAGGCGTTTTGTCGGGGTCGGCCTCCACCGTTTTCAATCGGTCGGCCACCACATCCAGCAGTTCGACGACCCCCTTCTTCTTCAGTCCCGCCAGTGCCGCCGCCGCTCCTGGAATGCGGGCATTCAGTTCGCTGCGCAGGCAGTCGGCCTTCTCAATCAGCGTCATCACCACTTCCTTCTGTCGCTCAGAGCGGCGCAGGGAGTCAAGCAGGAAATGCTGCGCCGTTTCGTTGTCGCGGTATTTTTCAGCGAGGCGCACATGCGTTTCCTTCTTGGCCACAAATCCCTGGCTGAGCCTTTCCTGCACCATTATCTCGCCGCTTTCGATGAGGCGGCGCAAGGCTGGCAACACGCCCTTCACGCCTGTCAGCGTCTTCTGCAATTGCTCAATGCTCTGCGGCTTATGGTCAGCGAGCGCACAGAAAATTTGTTGCTCAGCGCCCAAGGAAGCCGAACCGATGACGGGAGGATGGACGGGATTGTTGGCAACGCCTTCTTCATCTTCTGTCTCGTCGGCCTCGTCGTCTGCGACGCGGTCTTTCGGAAGCACCACAAACGCTTCGCTCTCAAGTTTCAGTCCGGAGGGCAGTGCGGCCTTCATCACCTCGCCTGGCGTACACATATAATAATGGGCCATCCATCGCCACATTTCGAGTTGCGCAGGGAGCAGAAGCGGCGCTTCGTCCACCACTTCCAGAATTTCCTTTATCTGTATGCCCGCGGCGGCAGGGGTGCCGGGACAACGCACAACGATGGCGGTGTATTGTTTGCGCTTGCCGAGCGGCACTACCACACGGCTGCCCACAGTGACCTTGCCTGCCAGGTTTTCCGGCAGGGCATAGGTGAAGGCACCAGGCAGGGCGAGGGGCAGGACGACATCAACGAGGAAGGGGGAGGACATGGAGGGGGGATTAATGGTTTATTGATAGGGTGGGGAAGGAGTTTGGCGGTATATAATGTTAAGTAGGTGGTCAGAATTACTTTTACATTTGAAATGTTCTTGGCATATATTATAAAACTAATATTGACCACCTACTTATTCAAACTCTCTCATCTCACCTTCATCGGCACGCCACCGCGCATGGAAGCAGAACCAGCGACAGAAGCCGGTTGGGCTGGGAAGAGGAGCAGCGTGTTGTGGGAAGAGAAATAGCGCTCCAGCTGATCGGGAAGGTGTTCCATGTAATGGTGGTAAGAGAGCGTTCCGCGACGCGAAACAACGAAGATCACCATGTGGGCTTCCTTGGCGTTGTGGGCGATGGAGATGAAATTGTGCCATTCGTTATAGACATGGCGTTCGGCACGCACGTTGAAGTGCTGGCGGTCCCACGTCTGCTGCAACGCTTCCAGAGTGCCACGTCCGCTGTAAGTCTCCACGCTGCAACTTAGCTGCGTGGCGAGAAGGGCCACGCGCTTGGCCCAGGCGGCAAAGCCCGGCTCAAATTCCGCTTTGCGCGGCACAACCAGGTGGAGGCGCATCACGGTGTTGAGAGGTATGACAGGACGATAGACAAACACGTGTTGCTCCACGGCGGCCACCAGGTCGTTGGTGAGCTTTCCGTAGAAACTCTCAGAGAGGCGCGTTTTCTGGTGAAGACCGATGAGGAGGTCTGATATGTCGTTTTCCTTGATGGTGTGGGAAATGCCGCTGACCACGTTGACCGACCATCGGCTGCGTGTGACGAGTTTCACGTTGGCGGCAGCGGCAATCTTGACGGCTTGTTCCAATTGTTTCAGTCCACTCTCACGCGCGTCGGGGTCGTCTTCAAGTACCACGTTGAGCGCGGTGATCGGCGAAGGCGCTCCAGGAGTGCGCAACATGAGGGCCAGATTGACCAGCGGACTGACGTTGTCGGGGTTGGAGAGGGCGATGAGTAGGCGGTCGCTGGCTACAACCGGCATGGCCACATCGGGCTTGCCGCTTTCAGCGATTTTCCGCGCGATGTTTTCCGTGGTGAACGAACTGATTACGCAGGTGACGAGGATGAACATCATGGTTCCGTTGAGCACGTCTTCGCCCAAAAGGTGCTGGCCGTCGGGCAGGATAATTTGGTAGCCAACGAGCACCACCGCCAGGGTGGCAGCTGCGCGGGAGTTGGTCAGGCCGAACATCAAGGCGCGTTCTGAAGCGGGCAGGCGATAGATTTTCTGCGTGAAGAAAGAGGCGAGCCATTTGCTGCCCGTTCCCACGACAATCATCACCAGGGCAATCAGAAACACGTTGGAACTTTCAACGAATGCGTGAACGTTGAGCAACATGCCGACACCAATCAGGAAATAGGGGATGAAGAGGGCGTTGCCCACAAATTCGAGGTGGTTCATCAGAGGCGACGACGGCGGAATGGTGCGGTTGAGCACAATGCCCACTAAGAAGGCACCGAGGATGCCTTCCATGCCCACAAATTCCATCAGACCGGCACCGAGAAAGACAAGGGCGAGCACGAAAATGTATTGCACGACGCCTTCATCGTAGCGGCGGAAAAACCAGCGGGCGAGGGCTGGGAAGCCTGCGACAATCAGGCCGCTCAACACCACGACCTTCACCAGCAACCATACCCAGAAAAGCCCAGAGGTTTCCCCTTTGAATGTGCCGCCGACAACGGCAAGGACAAGGAGCGTCAGGGTGTCGGCAACGATGGTGCCTCCAACGGCGATGCTTACACTCATGCGCCGCGACAGACCATAGCGGAGAACGATGGGGTAGGCAATGAGGGTGTGGGAGGCATACATGGCGGCCATGAGCACGGAGGCTGCGATGCCGTAGCCCAGTAAACTGTGGTTGGCCACGAAACCAAGTGTTATCGGCAGGCCAAAACTAAGCAGGCCAAGGACGAGGGCGCGCATCTTGATTTTCTGCACGTCCTGCATGTTCATCTCGAGTGAGGCGAGAAACATGATGTAGTAGAGTCCCACCTTGCCGAAAAGCTCGAAACTGCTGTCGCGTTCGAGCAGATGAAAACCGTGGGGGCCGATGAGAATGCCGGCCGCAATCATGCCAACGATTGAGGGTATCTTCAGACGTTCAAGGAGCATCGGCGCAAAGAGGATGATGCTGAGCACGATGAAGAATATCCACGTGGGGTCGGTGATGGGGAGGTATGTCGTTAGGTCTGTCATCATGTGTGCTATGGATGTGTGAAAGAGGTGGCAATGTGCGTGAGAGAAGAGGCATTGGTCGCCAGAGTTTTTTTCTGCCCGACTGTTTGCCCAGCGCTACTTCCTAAATGCTGCGTTTGAGCAGTTGTGCCATCAGATACAGGCGGTAGCGTATCTTGAAGGAGAGCGACGTTCCAGCATATTCGCTGCCAAAGGAGGCATTGCCGCCGTGGCGGCGGTAACGGACGAGCGGGGTGTCGAGCACGGCCACTTTGAAGAACGTTTTGCCGATGAGGAAGAGCCAGTTGTCGTGCGTGCAGAGGTTGCGCCGTTTCGGGAAAGGCAGGGCCTTGTCGCGCACGCTGCTCTTGAAGGCGAAGAGGCAGCCCAGAAAACCGAACTTGACGATGTTGCCCAGCCAGGAGCGGTGGATGCCGCGTTCCTTAAAGAACGAAGCGTGGGTTTCGCGGCCTTCGGCATCGGTGATGACGGCGTCCGTCACCACGAAGTCGGCCTTCTCCAGGGCCTTCAGGCAGAGGGCCACCTTGTTGGGCTTCCAGATGTCGTCTTGGTCGCAGAGAAAGATATATTCTCCGCGTGCCAGGGCGATGCAGTGCTCGAAATTCCCCGTATATCCCAGGTTCTTCTCATTTTCAACCAGGCGGATTTGCTGATACGGAAGGCTTTTGACAATCGCGACCGTGTCGTCAGTGGAATGGTCGTCGCAGACAATGATTTCATCGTTGTCATCCAATTGGGCGACGATGCTTTCAATCTGCTCACGTATGTAGCGGGCGCCGTTGTATGAGGCGATGCAAACGGATATCATTTCGAATATTTGTTTTTCTCTGAGAGTTCCTTGTTGTATGCTTTATAGTAAATCCACTTATGGCGGTAGAATTTGAAGATAGAGCCGTAGTCCACGCAGCGTAGCATGCGGTAGTAGCGCCATCCGTCGGCCAGCGTGTGTCCGAGGGAGCGGATTTTGTTGATGACATAGTTCGTTCGGAAATCAATGGCGCCGAGCGTGTTGCTGCCGTGTTGGCGATAGAGAATGGTGGGTTCTTCCACATATCCGATGCGGCCGCCGTTTTTAAATGTGACCAGTGCCATCCACACGTCGTGCATAATGGCCGCTTCTGGCATCGGGATGGAGAGGTCTCTCACGGCTTTGTTGAACATCATCGTGCATCCCGTCACGAGACAGTGGCCGCCGAGCATGTCGAGGTTGCAGAGGATGCGGGGCGAGATGCGGAACATCTCCCAAAGCGAGGGCGCAATCTCTTTCAGGTCGGAATCAACCACGAGCAGGTCCGTGTGGACGATGACTGGCTTCTCCGGCGCTTCGTTTTCCTCCTCCATCATCTTCTTCATGGTGACGAGAATCTTTTCAGGCAGCCATTCATCGTCTTGGTCGGAGAACATATAATAGTCGGCCTCCACCTTCTCCATGAGCGTCATGAAGTTTCGTTTCGCTCCCAGTTTTTCCTGGTTGTCGACCACCTTGATACGGGCATCGCGCTTTGCATAGTCGGCGAGAATTTCGGGCGTGTTGTCGGTGGAGAGGTCGTCCTGCACGTACAGCGTCCAGTTGGTGTAATGCTGTTTCAGAATGGAGTCAATCTGGTGTGGCAGGTATTTTGAGCCGTTGTAGGTGGCCATGAGGATGGCCACGTGTGGCGTTTGTTCTGTATTTGTCATGAGAGTTTAAGAAGTTCGTTATAGAATACGTTAAGCATCATGCAGCCGAAGGCGAAGACGATGACCAAGGATTTGCCGAAGGCTTCGGGCTTCATGGTCAGCGCAAGGTAGGGCACCATCACGATTTCCACCACGCCGAAGAGTTCTGCATAGCGGAATGCCATAACTGGCAGCGCACCGAGGGCGGTGAAGCAGAAATAGGAGATGGCAAACACCTTCAGAAGCAGCGAGAGGTTGGGCGCCTGCTCTTTAATGACGTCGTATTTCCAAAGAAGGAGATAGAAAACGAGGAGGCGCATGACGTAGACGATGTTGAACACGTTGATGGCATCGCCCGCCATGCCGCTATCGCGTAGTCGCTCATAAATCCAAAGCTTTTCCTGAATCCAGGGGATGGGCAGGGAAGCAATGGGGTCGAATCCGCCGAAGAAGAGCAGATAGCCCAACAGGGGAATTGCGCCGATGACGAGGCGGCCGCGCAGCGTGAGGGGACGGCTCCCGAAAAAGGTGAGTAGGGGTAGCACGAAGGCACTATAGTGGAAACAGGCAGCGGCCAGACTAAAGAGCAGATAGGTGCGCTTCTCGCCTTTCGCGAGGTAGCTGAGCCCAACGAGGAAGAGGCCGGCGGCCACGGCAACGCGGATTTGAGTGACTTCCTGATAAAGATAGAAATTGCCCATCCAAACCACCAATGCCAAGAGCCAGAATGGTGTGCTGCGCGTGACGGCCCAGGTGTGCAGGAGAATGCCGAGCAGAGCGTAGACCACAAACATGCCGCGCGGACTGTCGGCGAAGAAACTCACAAGGGCAGAGATGGCGGTGAAGGTAAATTCCAGAATCTGTTCAGTGTTGCCATAATAATATTGCACGTAGTTTTCGGAGTCTTGGTCGAGGCCAACGGGGCGGAAAGCGGCGAGCAGGAACAGCAGGGTTGCAACGGCTGCGAAGGTACACCAAACGGTGCGCGTCTTTTCGCCGTCGAAAAAGCACAGGGCGCTTGTGGCGGCAAACAGCAGAAGCAATAGGCCGAAGAATATCATGTTGGAGTCTTAGTTAAATGGGAGGCCGAAAGGGAAAAGGGTGTGCTTCAGAGCGTGTCCCGGTTTTCGCGGCCTCCTGTCGGTGTTGGAAGAATTGGGAATGGGTTCCATTCTTGGGTTAGCGCCAAGCATCGGGATGCCGAAGCATCCAGCGTCTCACGCTTCGTTGTCCACCTCCATCTTCTTGATATCCTTCGCAATGAAGTAGACGGTTTGCACCAAGAAGCAGAGCATGGCCATAACGATGGCAAACATCATGCGCTTCGGGCCGGCAGGGCGCAGGGGGACGGTGGCATTTTGCAGTGTGGTGAAGGCTGGTGTCTTTGAAAGCACCTTTGCCTGGGCAATCGTTTCCTGTGTCTTCGCACCGCTATAGGCATTGAAGGCCAACTGGAGTTCGTTTTCCAAGTTTTCAGCCTTGGCTTTGTAAGTTTCCAACACGAGGTCCTGGTGGGAATCGCAATAGTCGGCATATTCCTTCTGCTTTTTCATGTAGTTGAGATAAGCGTTGTTGACAATCTCGTGCATGTGGTTGAGCTCGATGCGTGCTTTGTGCGTACGATATTCCGTGATGAAATCCTGCAGGCGTTCGCGGATGGTGTCAGCAAGCTGTGCGGCCACCAGTGGGTCTTGCGCCGTTGTGGTGATGGAGATGACGTCCGTTTTCTTGTCAACGGTGCAGGCGATGCCCGCCGAGATGGCGTCGGCCATTTCCTTTTGCTTTTTCGTGAGGTGGAATGGGTCGATGTGCTGGGCCTTGTCCGTGCCGCCTTCCTCGTCTTTCGATGAAATCAGGCTTCCCACATACATCATGGCCATGTCCCACCAAGGGGCTTTGCAAGCCTCTTTGAGATAGGTGCTGTAAGGACCAGAGAATTTGCCGTCGCTGGTGGTGACTTTCACGTCGAAGAGCGGCACGATGAAGTCCGTGCTCTTCATGAGGTCGGGATAGATGGTGGGGGTGATGGCATCGTTGGAGCCGCCAAGGCTTCCCAAATTGATGTTGGCCATGGAGGCGAGGCTCGACAGTCCGCCGCCGACAGAGGGCGTTTCATATTCAGGGGCAAGCATCACCTTTACCGAATAGTAGCGCGGCACGCAACACATCAGCAGATAAAAGGCGATGAGAGTGGTGCCGACGGGAATGAGGTAATTCTTACGTCTCGCCCAAATGATGCTGAAGACAACATCGAGGCGGATTTGTTTTTTGACTAATGATTTTACGTTTGCCATATATAGATGTATCTGTTTCTAACGAAGGATGGTTCCCGGAGGACCCGTTTGTTTGAGGAGAGTAAGTGGTTTACTACTACTTAGTAATGTTGAAAAAATAACTTCCGCAATTTTGCCGTTGGCAAGTAATATTTTA
>OKSO01000482.1_pt1 | contig 16294 bp, 14 predicted proteins | sample 1606241 | NCBI WGS metagenome assembly OKSO01 (sample SAMEA3879540, study PRJEB24766) | human gut metagenome | biome: human-associated habitat; feature: feces | place: USA | collected 1985/1987
CAGTCACCGTCGCAATGACCCGCCAAACGGTGTTGGAGGCATCCTTGCGGTAGACGTTGTATTTCTCCGCGCCGCTGGCTGCCTGCCACGTCACCTGAATGCCGCCGCTGACCGCCTTGCGCTGCCGAGAGTCACGTTGGCAGGTGCAGCAGCCTTGGGAACCATGGCGCTGACGCCAGTTCTGTCGAAACCAGGGCTGAGTGCACCATCGGTGTTGACACCGCGAACGGTGTAGCTGTACTTTACGCCCGCCGTGGCATTCTTATCCGTATAGCTGAGGCCGGACACTGTTGCGACTACCTTCCAGCCGGTGTTGACGGGATCCTTGCGGAAGACCTTGTATCGCGCCGCGCCAGCCGCCTGCTGCCACGTCACCACGATGTCCTTCCCGCTGACCGCAGCCGTCCGCATCGTCACATTGGCGGGCGCAGCCGCAAACGCAGAATTGTAATCGGTGTTGGACATCTTGGACACATACGAGGTCCAGTACGGCGTATTGTAGGGATCTGTCTCAGGGGTGTGTGTTTTGCTGAACTCCGGAAGTCCCTTGAGGAAGTAGCTGTAGCTGTTCTTGCCCTCATCCCATGTAGCATCCATGCAGTAGTACTTGCCGTCGTTCATCTGGATGATGTTCCATGCATGGTTGCCGCCGGTGATGATACGGCAGTCAATGCCCGCATCGTTGGCCAGACGATAGAGCAGGTTGGCGTAGCCCTGACATACCGCCGTCCGGTTCCGGACGGCTGCATAGGCCGTGAATTGCAGTAGATAACTGTTGTTGTTCAGATGGCTGTAGTCGTACCGGACCTTTTCCGTGATCCAGTCATAGATGGCCTCCACCTTCTGATAGGTGGTCTTGGTATCCAGAGCCAACTGCGGCCGCATGGTACCATTGATATAGTCGCTCAGCCATTTTTCCTGTGCAGCCGTGGTGTACCAAATGGTGTTGGAGTATTTCTCATTCGGCTTGTAGGTAATGTCGTACTCGTACTCTCTTCCTTTTTCACTATAGGAAAAGCTGTAGGAGATGCCACCGTACTGCCAGAGCAGATAGTCACCGGTGGTGCCGCTGCCTCTTATGTGATCCTGTGCCTTATCCCAAAGATTTGCGGCTACCTTCCGATGGTCGCCGGTGGGCGTAGTGCGCACACTGATCTGAATGCGATCGCTTCGGGCGACCATCTGACGGCGCAGCACCTCGACAGCCTCCGCCTCGGTCAGATACGTCGCATTGGCCGCCGTCTGAACATCCGACGCCCACTGTGTTGACGCCTTGGGCTGTGACCAGCCGCTTGTCTCTGCCCCTAACGCATCCGCGTAAAGCGGGTTGACGTACTCGCCCGTATAGACGGTTTTTAAGCCGCACCTTTCGGCCAAGCCGCCCTCCGCCGCCATAGCCTGTACCGGCAGCAGCGTGGCGGTCATCACCAACGCCAGCAGCAGGGATAGCAGTTTCTTCTTCAAGTGATCCTCTCCTCTCTGATTTCGTGTCATTTCGACACATATGTACAAATTATTGTAGCATGGTTTTGCAGAAAAGCAATATGCAGGGTATATGGTTTTACAAGTATTTTTGCAGGGTCTTGCAGCACGCGCTCCCCCCGGCACAGCTTGGCGGTATGGCGCAGCAGCCCCGGGGGCAGCAGCGTGGCGAAATACAATATGTTGGCTGCATAGCAGCTAACTTTCCCGGCAAGCCGCTGAATCATGGCAGACACGCCCGTTTTCCCGGCATACGCGCCGCAGCCGCTGCATAGGCTTGTCTGTACAGTGAGGAGGGATACCTGTGAAGAGAGACTATTTCCGCCGTCTGACCGCCGCGGTGCTGGCCGCCGCCACGCTCTGGGTCACCGCCGCTGCAATGGGCAGCGACAGTCTCCGGGATGCGGCAGATGCTGTCCGGGACTCCGTTCGTCTGCCGGAGATGTTGCTGCGCTGGGAGCTGGGGGATATGGCGGCAGCGGATACGCTGGCGCTGCCTGCGCTGCTGGCGCTGCGGGAGTCCCCGCTGCTGCTGTCCGCATGGGCGGACGTAGCCGCTTTGCCGCAAGACGGGACGGCGACGGAGAAAACGCCCGCCGCTCCCGTTCCCGTTGCGCCCGCGCCGCAGCCGGAGGCGGAGCCATCCAACCACGAGGACAACGGCGCCGCGTCCCAGACCATCGCACCCGCGTCACCCTCCGGCTTCGTGCAGGTGGGCGATGTGTTCATCAAAAATAACTCGACCAAGGCACTGGAGCCGGGATGGTTCGACGGCACCTTCGCCGCCAAGCTGTCGGAGGACGCGCCGCAGGTGCTGATCGTCCACACCCACGGCAGCGAGGCGTACACCATGCCCAAGGGACAGGCGTACGTTCCCACCGGCACCTGCCGCACGGCGGACACCTCCGTCAACATGATCCGGGTGGGCGACGAGATCGCCGCCGCCCTGTCGTCCTACGGTATCTCCGTGCTTCACGACCGTGCGCTGTACGACGATCCCGCCTACGACGGCGCGTATGAGCGGGCGGCGGACGCTATCCGGGGGTATCTGGCCAAATACCCCACGCTGTCCTTTGTGCTGGACGTCCACCGGGACGCCATCGAGGACAAGGCGGGACACCAGTATAAGGTCATCACCCGGGAGGACCCCCACTGCGCCCAGATCAGCTTTGTCATGGGCAGCAACAACGACCACTGGCTGGAAAACGTCAAGCTGGCGGTGGACATCCAGCAGCGGCTGACGGAGCTGTCCCCCACGCTGATGCGCCCCATGACGCTGCGCAATTCCAATTACAACCAGCACCTGACCACCGGCAGTATGCTGGTGGAGGTGGGTACCGCCGGCAATTCGCTGGACGAGGCGCTTCGTGCCGCCAGGCTGTTTGCCGCCGGCTTTGCACAGGTGGTCACCGGCACATAAACGAAACCGGCGGGAATCCCGCCGGTTTCGTTTATGCTGCACCGTTTCAGCGATTTTTCTTGGCCAGCTCCATCAGCTCCGGATATTTCTTCAAAACGTAGCTGTAGCTGCCCCGTCCGTGGGGTACCAGACAGTTGGAGCAATCCTTTACGCCGCTGTCCAGATAGACGAAGTTTCCGCCGCAGTGGCTGCCCAGCGTATACAGCGGGCAGTAGCAGAACAGGCAGTTGAAATCCTCCGGATGCTCCGTCTTATGGCAGGGGAAGAACTCGCAGGTTTTGTGCTGGGTGAAGGAATACTGGCACTCCTCCGGTTTTTTGCTGTGAACGTCTCTCACTTTACAGTCCTCCTATACAAATGCTTTTGCGGTTTTCATATTGGCTGCGGGGCGATGGTCACTTCTTCTCCGCCTTGTGCCGCTCCTCCCACGCTTCCTGCGCCTCACGCAGATGCTCCGCCAGCGAGTGGCTGGAGCGGAAGGCGAAGAGGAAGTTGGCCTTCTCGCGCCGCTCGTCCTGACGGCGGCGGATATGTGCCTTGAGCTGCTCAAGCTTGATGTCCACCTCGTTCTCCTTGGCGAACTGGCGGATGCGGGTCACCAGATGGGCGGAGTACACCACGTCGATGGTGAACACGCCGAAGAAGTAGCCGATCACAAAGGAAAACGCCAGATTCTCCGACAGCCATTGCAGGGCGTCGAGAATGTGGGGATGCACCAGAAAGTAGTAGCCCGCGCTGGCCGCCGCCCAGATCAGGGAGAACTGGGGGCAGATCAGGCCCTGAATGTTGCCCCACTGGTTGCTGTAATCCCACAGCCGGACGTGCATGATCTTCAGCGACATGATACCGGCGATATACTCGATGGCGGTCATGCTCACCGCCATGCCCAGAAACAGCAGCAGCTTGTCGCCCACGGTGCGGACGCCGTGAGCGTCGCCGATGGCCGCCAGCACAAACAGAATGCACAGGCCGAAGCCGTACAGCGGTACATACGGCCCTACGCAGAAGCCGGGGTTGATCCACTTGCGCTCCGGATTGGCGCCGGAGATAAAGCGCCGGTAGAAAAGCTCCAGCACCCAGCCCAATACAGAGCCGATGAAAAACAGATATGCCAATGTCAAAAACAGATTCACAGCTTTCCTCCCTCCAAGGTGCGCTCCGCCGCCTGCACCACATGGCGCATCAGTACGGCGGAGGTCACCGCGCCCACACCGCCCGGTACGGGGGTGATGGCGTCCACGATGGACGCGGCCGCGTCAAAGTCCGCATCGCCTACGATGGTGTTTTTTGCCGCGTCCCAGTTGGCGGACACGTCGATGATCGTCTGACCGGGCCGGACATGGGCCGCCGTCAGGCACCCCGCCGCCCCTGCCGCCGAGACGATGATATCCGCCTCGCGGGTGACGTCGGACAGCGCCTGCGTTCTGGTATGGCAAACCGTCACCGTGGCATTCCGCTCCAGCAGCAGCATGGCGGCGGGGCGCCCCACCACCGGAGAGCGCCCAATGACCACCGCCCGTTTTCCGGTGCAGTCGATGCCGTAGTGATCCAAAAGCACCGTTACCGCCTCCGCCGTGCAGGGGGCAAACCCTGCGCTACGTCCCAGATACACACCGGCGGCGGAGACATCCGTCATGCCGTCCACGTCTTTTTCCGGCAGGAGCCGGTTGCAGATGGCATCCTCTACGTCACGGAGATGCGCCGGCAGCGGACGCAGCAGCAGGCAGCCGTGAACGGACGCATCGCGGTTCACGCCGTCGATGGCAGCCAGAAGCGCCGCTCGCGTCACCGTCTCCGGCAGGGAGGTGACCTCCACGACCACGCCGCACCGTGCGGCGCGCTGTTGTGCGCTGCGCAGGTATGCACTGTCCGATTCGTTTTCCCCGCAGCGCAGGATGGCCAGCTTAGGCGTGACGCCCCGTTCAGCCAGCGCAGCTGTGCGCCGCTGCAGCGCCGCGGTCAGCGCAGACGCCGCCTCCCGGCCTGTCAGCAATTTTGCCATACGCCGTCCCTCCTTACAGCAGGTCGTGCTTTACCTGCGCAAATACGGCGTCAGCCGCCGTCTCGCCACGGTGCAGCAGGGCAAGGCACCGTTCATTCAGCGGTGCGCCCGCCGCGCCCATGGTCTTCGTGTTCACCAGTACGTTCAGGGACGCCGCACGCAGGGCGCCGCCCAGAATGGCCGCGCCGCATCCGGCGTCGGATACCGCCAGACGGGAGCCCTTCTCCGCCAGCACCGCCATGGCGTCCAGCGCCCGGCAGCACAGCTCCATGATATGAAGCGGCGTTTTGCAGGCGTCCGCAGATGCCGCCGCCAGCTTTTCCGGGCGGGTAGGGTCGTCCTTGGGCAGAGCGTACACCGCCGCCAGCGGGAGAAAACCCTCCGCGTCAGCCTGCACCTGCGCCAAAAGCTGCTGTCGCAGGGCGTTGCAGTCTGCCATGACAGACCGCAGCTCCGTCTCCGCCGCCGCGTAGCGCGGCTTTCCCACGGTCAGCGCCGCCACCATGCCGCCCAGCGCCGTGCCGATGGCGGCGGTCAGCGCCGCCGCGCCGCCGCCTCCCGGCGCGGGTGCATCGGAGGCCAGCACCTCCGTAAATTCCCGGCAGCTTCGTAATGTATCGTCCATATGCGCTCCCCCCTCAAAACAGACCCGTGACCTCGCCGGTGGCCGTGTCGATATCCACCCGGCGATAGGCGGGGTCAGAGCCGGTACCGGGCATCATGGAGATGCCGCCGGCTACCGGACACAAAAACCGTGCGCCGCTGTACTCCAGCACGTCCCGCACCGGCAGTCGCCAGCCGGTGGGTACGCCCTTTAGAGTGGGATCGTGGGACAGAGACAGATGGGTCTTGACCATCATGGTGCAGTATCCGGCGTATTGGGGGTCACTTTCAAACCGGGCGGCCTTCTCCGCCGCCAGCGGCGACCAGTCCACGCCGTCGGCGCCGTAGACCTCCCGGGCGATGCGCTCCACCCGCTGCCGCAGGGGCATCTCGTCCGGGTACAGCAGCCGGAAGTCCGACGGCTCCTCGCAGGCGTCCAGCACCACCCGCGCCAGCTCCTCCGCACCGGCGCCGCCATAGCGCCAATGGTCGGACATGGCGCAGCGCACCCCGTGAGCCTCGCAGATGCGGCGCACCAACGCCAGCTCCGCCTCCGTATCGGTGTAGAACCGGTTCAGGCACACCACCGGCGTGACGCCGGAGCGGCGGATCGTCTCCACATGGTGCAGCAGGTTGGCGCACCCCCGCTCCAGCAGGGCCAGATCCTCCTGCGTGTAGGCGTCCGGCAGGGGACGGCCGGGGATGACCTCCGGCCCGCCGCCGTGCATCTTCAGGGCGCGGACGGTGGCCACCAGCACCGATACGTCCGGCTTCAGACCGGACAGTCGGCACTTCACGTTCCAGAATTTCTCAAAACCGATGTCGGCGGCGAAGCCGGACTCGGTCACATGGTAGTCAAACAGCTTGACACCCAGCCGGTCGCCGATCACCGAGGACTGACCGATGGCGATATTGGCAAACGGCCCCGCGTGGACCAGCACCGGCTGATGCGCCACCGTATAGCACAGGGTGGGGTTGATGGTATTGCGCATCCACGCCGTCATGGCGCCCGCTACCTCCAGATCCTCCGTGGTGACGGGACGGCCCTGTTTGTCGTAGGCCAGCACGATATCCCCGATGCGGCGGCGCAGATCGGGCAGATCCCGCGCCACGGACAGGATGGCCATCAGTTCGGAGCTGACGGCAATATTGGCGCAGGTGTCCATGGGGTAGCCGTCCATTTTCCCGTCGCCGCCGATGTGCATTTTCCGCAGCGCCTGACAGCAGAAGTCCAGCACGAAGCTCCACTGTACCCGCGCCGGGTCGATGTCCAGGCGGCGCAGTCCCCGTTGGGCCAGCTGTGCATCGTCGTAGTTGCGCTCGTGCTGCATCCGGGCATTCAGCGCCGTCATGGCCAGATTGTGGGCGTTCATGATGTCGTTGATGTCCCCGGTAAGGCCGAGAGAAAACTCGGTCATGGGGATGAGCAGGGCGTTGCCGCCCCCGGCGGCGGTGCCCTTTACGTTCATGGTCGGCCCGCCGGAGGGCTGACGCAGACAGCCGCCCACGTTTTTCCCCAGCCGTCCCAGTCCCTCGATCAGCCCCAGCGATGTGGTGGATTTTCCCTCGCCCAGCGGCGTGGGGGTGATGGCGGTGACCTCGATATATTTGCCGTCCGGACGGCTTTGCAGCCGCTCCATGATGCGGATAAAGTCCAGCTTCGGCGTTTTGCCGTGGGGGATCAGCTCCTCCGGCAGCAGCCCCAGCTTTTGGCGGAAAGCCTCCACCGGCGGAAGCTCTCTCTCCGCTGCCGCGCCGATCTGCCAATCCTTGTAAACGGTGGGATCCAGCATGACCCGCCCCTCACTGTCCGTATAGCTGCCGTTTGTAAATCGTATCTCCATGCTGCATCCTCCCCGGCACATTCTGCCCTCTATTATACACAACACGCCGCCGCCCCGTCAATCACCCATCGACCCCGGTATCGGATTTTCCTGCTGCGAGGGCGCCGCACTTTTACCGCTGTCGCATGGTGTACCGCATTTGCGCGCCTGTAAACGCGTTTTTCCGCTTGCAAACGGAGGGAAAAGCGGATATAATGGAATCAATGATATAGCTCATATAGTCCTGCGGCGATGGCGCAGGGCGTTTCTACGGCGCCGCCGACGGCGCTACTATGGGTGTTCTGGCGGAGAGCCGGAGCGCCCTTTATTTTTTGCACGGGAGGTAGGAGCGATGACACAGGTATTGCGAGGCAACATCGTCCACGCACCGAAAATGGGGGAATTGTCCATTCTGGAGCATGGCTATATGGTGCTGGAGGACGGCGTGATCCGCGGCGTATATCCCACGCTGCCGGAGGAGCTGGCACAGGCGGAGGTACGGGACTACGGTGACCGGCTGCTGATGCAGTCCTTCGCGGATATGCACCTCCACGCGCCCCAGTATCCCATGCTGGGCATGGGCATGGACTTACCGCTGCTGGACTGGCTGAGTACCTATACGTTTCCCACGGAGGCGCGGTTTGCCGACACGGACTACGCCAGGCGGGTGTACCGTCGGCTGGCCGGCGACCTCATCACCAGCGGCACCACGCGGGTGTGTATGTTTTCCTCCCTGCACACGGAGGCCACATGGATCCTGATGGACGAGCTGGAGCGTGCCGGTGTCACCGGTTATGTGGGGAAGGTGAATATGGACCGCAACGGCCTGCCCGGCGTTTTGCAGGAGACGACGGAGGAGTCCATCCGGGAAACGGTGCGGTGGCTGGACGGCTGCCATTTTGAGCACGTCAAGCCCATCCTCACGCCGCGCTTTACCCCCAGCTGCACCGACGAGCTGATGACGGCGCTGGGCCAGCTGGCGCGGGAGCGGGGACTGTATGTGCAGTCCCATCTGTCGGAGAACACCCGTGAGATCCAGCTGGTGCGGGAGCTGCATCCCGACTGCGCGCAGTACTGGGAGACATACGACAAATATGGCCTGTGGAAGGATCACACGCTGATGGCGCACTGTGTCCACTCCGATGAGCGGGAGCGGAAGGCCATCCGCGACGCCGGTGTGGTGGTGGTACACTGCGCCGATTCCAACGTGAATATCTGCTCGGGGCTGTGTCCCGTGCGGCAGATGGTCAAGGAGGGGCTGTGGGTTACGCTGGGCAGCGATATCGCCGGCGGCGCGCAGCTGCCCATGTACAAGGTCATCACCATGTCCATCCGCACCTCCAAAGCACGGCGGGTCACGGACGAGTGGCACCCCGACTTCCTGACGGTGCCGGAGGGCTACTATCTTGGCACAACGGCGGGACACAAATACTTCGGCGCAGGGGACGGCTTTACAGTGGGCGACAGGCTCCACGCGGTGGTCATCGACGACGGGGACTTCCCGGAGGCGGGACGTCCGCTGTCGGTGCGGGAGCGGTTCGAGCGAGCCATCTACATGACCCACCGGCATAACATCGTGTCCGTCTGGTCCGACGGGCGAGAGGTCGTGCGGCGGTAAAGGGAAGCGATAAGCGTGTATACGGAGAAGAGGAGGACGTGACCTTGTTCCTGCGCGGCGGGGCGTTCCAAGATCGGTTCGGCTTTTTTCGCCCGCATCGCTTGTCAAGCGGTAGGGGATGTGGTAAGATGGATAAAAACCGAGAGAGAGGAACATGGCCATGGAAACCAGCTTCAAAACGTGTCTATTCGGGGGATTCGACCGGGAGGATGTGATCTCCTTTATTGAAAAAACAGCGGCGGAAACGCAGGAGCGGCTGGACGCCCTGACGACGGAGCGTGAGGAGCTGCTGGCGAAGAAGCGCAGTACGGAGGCGGAAAACGCGGCGCTGCGCGTACAGCTGAACGAGCTGACGGAGCGGCTGGACAACGAGACCGCCCTGCACACCCGGGTGCAGAGCATGGAGGAGGAGCTGACCGCCCTGCGCCGGGAGAACGAGACGCTGCGGGAGCCGGCGGCGCAGTACCAGTCCCTGCGGGATCATATCGCGGAGATCGAGATCAGCGCCCACCGCCGCACAGAGGAGTTCCGCGGCAAAGCCATTGCGGAGTTGATGCAGCTCATCGAGCAGCAGCGTCAATGGTGCGCCCAGCAGCGGGATGCCTATGCCCGCATGACCGAGGGCATTTTGCAGGAGCTTCGGCAGGCGGAGCGTCAGGTGGAGGCCTGCGATATCGGGAATTTCGACCGCATGGAGGAATCCCTCCGGCAGCTGGAAAATACCCTTCACACACCGGAATAAAGAACGAAGACCCCGCAGCCGTCGGCTGCGGGGCCTTTTCGCAGAGAGGATGATGGGATCTTACAGCAGCATGACACCGGCGGCGGCGCAGCTGTCCAAGGTAGCTTTGTCCCACAGGCTGGCCTGTACCTCGCCGATGTGGCAGGTGCCGATCATCAGCATACAAAGGCGGCTCTGGCCGATACCGCCGCCGATGGTCAGGGGCAGCTGGCCGCTGAGCAGCATCTTGTGGAAGGGCAGCTGGCGGCGGTCGTCGCAGCCGCGCTTGCGCAGCTGGCGATCCATGGCGGCCTCATCTACGCGGATGCCCATGGAGGAGATCTCAAAGGCGCTGTCCAGTACCGGGTTATACATGAGGATATCGCCGTTGAGGGACCAGTCGTCGTAGTCAGGTGCGCGGCCGTCGTGGGGCTGGCCGCTGCGCTTCAGGTCGTCGCCGATCTGCATGAGGAACACGGTGTGATGCTCGCGGCAGATGGCATTCTCCCGCTCCTTGGGGGTCAGGTCGGGCCAGCGATCCTCCAGCTCCTGTGTGGTGACGAAGTACACCTCGCGATCCAGCACGGTGTGCAGGCTGGGGAAGGCAATCTGAAGGGCATCGTTGGTCTCCACCACCGCGCCCACGATGGCGCGGACGGTCTGGCGTAGGTACTGTTCGTTGCGGTCCTGCCGCTCAATGACCTTTTCCCAGTCCCACTGGTCCACATAGATGGAGTGGAGGTTGTCCACCTCCTCATCGCGGCGGATGGCGTTCATGTCGGTGAACAGACCCTTGCCGGGCTTGAAGTCGTAGCGCTTCAGCGCCAGACGCTTCCACTTGGCCAGCGAGTGTACCACCTGCCCGGTGGCACCCACATCGGGGATGTCAAAGGAGACGGGGCGCTCCACGCCGTTGAGGTTGTCGTTCAGGCCGGAATTTTCCTCCACGAACAGGGGAGCGGAGACACGGCGCAGATTCAGCGCCTGCCCCAGATTCACCTGAAAATTGCTCTTGATGAACTCGATGGCGCGCTGCATCTCGTAGGTGGACAGCGGCGTCTTGTATCCGGCGGGGATCGTCAATTTGCTCATGCGTGAAACACCTCTTTTAAAAAAATATTGTTGCCATTATAGGCGTGAAACGTAGGAATTGCAAGGGAAAAACACGCAAAATTATGCCGCTCAAACCGGTGCGTTTTGTATAAAAATGTCCTCCGGCGCAGCCGGAGGACATTTTTATGCGATTTGTCCGCGTGACGCTTACTTGTAGGACTCGATCATGGCCTTGAAAGCGGGCAGGCTGCGGCGGATCATATCGTTGGACACGCAGTAGCTCAGGCGGAAGTAGCCGGGGCAGCCGAAGCCGTCGGCGGGGACGACCAGCAGATTGTGCGATAGCTTGGCTCGCTCGGAGAACGCGTTGGCGTCGCCGTTGGGCGCCTTGACGAACAGGTAGAACGCCCCGTCGGGCTTGGCGCACTGGTAGCCCATCTCCCGCAGGCTGTTGTACAGCAGGTTGCGGTTCTCCTCATAGGCCGCCAGATCGGGGCGCTCTCCGGCGCACAGCTCGATGACCTTCTGCATCAGTGTCGGCGGGCAGACGTGACCCATGATGCGGGCGGCGCCGGAGATGGCGGCGTACACCGCGGCACTGTCGTCGGCAAAGCCGGGGACGTACACATAGCCGATACGCTCACCGGGCAGGGACAGGGACTTGGAGTAGGAGTAACAGACGATGGTGTTCCGATAGAGGCAGGGGATAAAGGGTACCTTCACGCCGCCGTACACCAGCTCGCGGTACGGCTCGTCGGCGATGATGTAGATGGGGTGGCCGTACTCGGCGCTCTTGCGCTCCAGCAGCGCCGCCAGACCCTTCAGCGTCTCCTCGGTGTAGACGACGCCGGAGGGGTTATTGGGGGAGTTGATGATGATGGCCTGTGTGTGGGCTGTGATGCGCTGCTCCACGGCGTCCAGATGGATCTGGAACGCCTCGGTGTCGGCGGGGACCACCACCAGCTTGCCGCCGTTGCCGGTGACGAAGGGATGGTACTCGGGGAAAAAGGGTGCCACAGCCATGATCTCGGAGTCGTGGTCGACGAGGAGCGACTTGATCACGGAGATCAGGGCGGGGGCGGCGCCGCAGGTGAAGAACAGCTCACCGGCCTTGACCTCCAGGCCGAAGCGGTCGGTCAGATCCTTGGCCACGGCGGCGCGAGCCTCTGCGAAGCCGGGGGCCATGGAGTAGCCGTGGAGCTTGATGGAGTCCGTCTCATCCACGATCTTGTGGATGGAGTCATTGACCTTCTTGGGCGCGGGGATGCTGGGGTTGCCCAGTGAATAGTCATAGACCTTGTCCGCACCTACCTTGGCAGCCTGCTCCAGACCATAGGCAAACAGCTGACGGATGACGGAGGGGGCGGTACCCAGATGATAGAATTCCTGATTGACCATGATGTGATCTCCTTTCAAATCAGATAGCTGCGTGGGACACGCAGGAGAATGATACGGTTTTCCGTACAGAGCGCCGTCAGGACAGCTTCGTGCGGGAAGCGAGGACGCTGCCCAGCGCGATGGACGCCAGCTTGGAGTAGGCGCTGTCGGCGCGGCTGACCAGCACGATGGGCACCTTGGCGCCCAGAATAATACCGGCATTTTTGGCGTTGCCGAACAGATTGGCGGCCTTTCCGATGCCGTTGCCCACCTCATAGGTCGGAACGAGCAGAATATCAGCCCTTCCGCCGGCCTCTCCCCCATAATGCTTGTGCTCGCAGGCCGCGGGCCTCCTCGCTGACGGCCAGATCCAGCGCCACAGGGCCGCAGACATCCATGTTGTACTTGGCCCAGCGGTCAGTCATGTGTGCCAGCGCATCAGCGTCCACGGTGGACTGTACCTTGGGGTTGACCTGCTCCGCGCCGCAGACGCAGGAGGCATTGATATGCTCATAGCCCAGCGCCTGCAGCACCATGGCGGCATTCTCCAGGATCTCCGCCTTCTTGTCCAGATCGGGGAAGGTGTTGACGCCGCCATCGGTGAGCACCAGCATCCGGCCCAGCGCGGGGATCTCGTAGAGCATACAGTGGGTGGTCAGGTGGGAGGTACGCAGGCCATGCTCCTTGTTGAACACGGCGCGCATCAGGTCGGCGGTGCCGAGGATGCCCTTCATCAGGAAGTTGGCTCTGCCCTCGGCGCACAGCGCCACGGCCTTGGCGGCGCAGTCCCCATCGGTGTCGCCGGGGATGATCTCATAGGCGGCGGGATCTTCGCCCAGCTCGGTGAGCATGGCGCGGATCTCGTCGACGTGACCTACCAGAATGGGGGTGGCGATACCCTCCCGGCGGGCCTCGACTACCGCCTCGATCACCGGCTGGTCGTGGGCGGCTGCCACGGCGATGACACCGGTGCTGCCGCCGCGTGCGGCGGAAATGATGCCGTCAATGGTGTGTATCATGGGTTTTCCTCCTCCAAGAAAGTAATTCCTCCGGGGTCGAAAGAGATCCCGGTGCAGGCAGACTGTTCTCTGGGACAATTATACACCGCGCCGCCCACAGCGTCAATGAAAACCGAATGATTCAATAAAAAGAAATGCCGACAGGGGTTGACGAAATCCGCCGCGGCGCATACACTAAGACGGTGCGCATTTTTCGGCAAGGAGTAAGAGGTATGAAAGAAATCAAAATGTGGTCGCTGGCCTTCACATATGTGGGATGCTTTCTGGGCGCGGGGTTCATCTCCGGACAGGAGCTGTGGCAGTTTTTCGGCAACTTCGGCAACTGGGGCTATGTGGGCCTTGCGGGAGCGGCTGTGCTGTTTACCGTCATCGGCATCCTGTTCGTGCGGCTGACGCAGATGACCCAGTGCGCCGATGTAGACAGACTGCTGGTGCCTTGGGACATCAAGTGGCTGCGAGGCGCCTCCGGCGTTATCGCCGCGCTGTTCCTATTCTTCGTGGTGATGTCCATGTCCGCCGGTGTCGGCGCTATGCTGAACCAGTTGTTTCATGTACCCACTTGGCTGGGCAGCTTCGTATTCATGGCGGCGGTATTTCTGGTGACGCTGCTGGGCGTATCGGGCATGGTCAATGCGTTCTCGGCGCTGATCCCCGTGCTGATCGCCGCCACCGTGGCCTTTGCCGCCGGCGCTTACGGTACCTTCGGTACGGAGGGTATCTTCCGGCTGAAGGATGTGAACACCAACCCACTGATGCCCAACTGGGTCGTCGCGTCGCTGACCTTTGTCGCCTATAACATTCTGGGCGGTATCGGCATCATGGCGCCGGTAGGGCAGTATGTCAGGAAAAAGAAGCACATCTATCTGGGTATCGCCCTGTCCGGCGTGATGCTGCTGGCGGTGGCGGGCAGCATCCTGACCAGTCTGGCGGCCTGTCCGGAGGCGGTGGCGGCGGAGCTGCCCATGGTGGCGCTGGCCAGTAAGCTCAACGGGATGCTGGGTACGGTGTACGGCCTGATGCTGCTGCTTGCCATGTTCTGCAACGCCATGGCCAGTCTGGTGGGACTGATCAGCTATCTGGAGCAGAAGGCCCGCTTCGTGCGTGAGAAAAAGAAACCGCTGCTGGCAGGGATCTGCCTGCTGGCGTGGGCGGGCAGTCTGCTGGGCTTCGGCGAGATCATCGCGGTGGTGTACCCGATGTTCGGGTATCTGAGCATTGTGTTCGTGGGGTGCGTGGTCACCCACTTCATACAGGCGCGGAGGCAGGAGCACGCACGGAAGCAGAAAACCGTGGGTGAGGCGGCAAAAGAAGCAAATTGAAAAAAAAGGTCGGAGCCAACGGCTCCGACCTTTTTTTCAACTGTTGTAAAGTGAAGAGTGTTTACACGCTGAACAGGATGTCGGCGTAGGTGGGATAGGGCCAGCAGGCGGCGTCCACAATGGTCTCCAGCTGATTGATGAGCTCACCGGCCTGCTGCGTCCGCGCGGCGATCTCCGCACGGTACCAACGGGCCACGTCGATGCCGCCGTCGGCGGCGGGGGCGTTGTGCAGCGCGGTCTGCAGATCCTCACAGATACGGAACAGCGCCGCCGACTGCTCGCTGACGCGGGACAGGGTGCGCTCCTCCATCACAGTGGGCAGGGAGATGCCGCAGTTCTTCTTATGGAACAGGGTCTGCGCCAGACTGTCGGCGTACTTTCCGGCGGCGGGCAGAATGCAGCGGGTGGCCATATCCAGCAGGGTGTGGGCCTCGATGGTCGTCACCTTGCAGTAGTTCTCCAGATGGATCTCGTACCGCGCCCGCATCTCTGTCTCCGTGAGGACGGCGTGCTTGGTAAACAGGTCGATGTTCTTCCTGTCAATGTAGGCGGGCATACAGTCCACCGTGTCCCGGAGGTTGGCAAGACCGCGGCGGGCGGCCTCCGCCACCCACGCATCGTCGTAGCCGTTGCCGTTGAAGATGATACGCTGGTGGGCGGTGAACGTCTCCTGCAGCAGTTCCTGCAGGGCGGACTGGAAGTCGACGGCCTTCTCCAGACGGTCGGCGAACTGTCCCAGCTCCTCGGCCATGATGGTGTTGAGTACCACGTTGGGACTGGCGATGGACTGGGAGGAGCCCAGCATACGGAATTCAAACTTGTTGCCGGTGAAGGCCAGGGGGGAGGTGCGGTTGCGGTCGGTGGTATCCTGCGGGATCTCCGGCATGGCATCCACGCCGATCTTCAGCTTCTTCTTGGTGATGTCTACATACGCCGTGCCCTGCACAATGGAGTCCAGAATGGCCGTCAGCTCGTCGCCCATGAAGATGGAGATGATGGCGGGAGGCGCCTCGTTGCCGCCCAGACGGTGGTCGTTGCCGGGGTAGGAGACGCAGCAGCGCAGCATCTCCTGATACTCGTCCACACCCTTGACGAACGCCGCCAGAAACAGCAGGAACTGGGCATTCTGACTGGGAGTGCCGCCGGGCTTCAGCAGGTTCTCGCCGGTGTCGGTCTGGAGCGACCAGTTGTCGTGCTTGCCGGAGCCGTTGATGCCGGCGAAGGGCTTTTCGTGGAGCAGGCAGACCAGCCCGTGACGGGAAGCTACCTTCTTCAGCAGCTCCATGGTCAGCTGGTTCTTGTCACAGGCGGTGTTGGCGTCGGAGTAGATGGGCGCGATCTCGTGCTGGGCGGGGGCGACCTCGTTGTGCTCCGTCTTGGCCAGCACACCCAGCTTCCACAGCTCCTCGTCCAGCTCCCGCATGAAGGCAGCGACCCGGGGCTTGATGGCGCCGTAGTAGTGGTCGTCCAGCTCCTGTCCCTTGGGGGGACGGGAGCCGAACAGCGTGCGGCCGCAGAGCTTCAGATCCTCCCGGAGGTCATACATTTCCCGGTCAATGAGGAAGTACTCCTGCTCCGGACCCACCTGCGGGGTGACGTGCTGCACCTCCGTGTTGCCGAACAGGCGGAGAATGCGGACGCACTCGCGATCCAGCTCCCGCATGGAGCGCAGCAGCGGCGTTTTCTTGTCCAGCGTCTGGCCGCTGTACGAGCAGAAGATGGTGGGGATATACAGCGTACTGTCCTTGATAAAGGCGTAGGACGTAGGATCCCATGCCGTGTAGCCGCGGGCCTCGAAGGTGGCCCGCAGGCCGCCGGAGGGGAAGCTGGAGGCATCGGCCTCGCCCTTGGTCAGCT
>OKSO01000493.1_pt1 | contig 16023 bp, 17 predicted proteins | sample 1606241 | NCBI WGS metagenome assembly OKSO01 (sample SAMEA3879540, study PRJEB24766) | human gut metagenome | biome: human-associated habitat; feature: feces | place: USA | collected 1985/1987
GCAAACTGTGCCTCGTCCAGATCCTCTGCGCAGACAGAGACCGGAGCCGTCAGCAGCTGCAGCCCGGAAAGCCCTGCCGCGCGCGGCGCCTGCTCGAGCGTGTAGTCGCCCCGCATCACTTCCAGAAACGAAACCGACGCCTCCGACGCCATGCCGAGCGAAATGTCGAGATTGCGAAGCCCGAGGTCCGCGTCGATGCACAAAACGCGCGCACCTCCGGCGGCAAGGCAGGAGGCCACCGCAGCACACAGCGAGGTCTTGCCGGTGCCGCCCTTTCCGGAGATCACGGATACGATCTCAGCCACGCGGCGCTCCCCTCCTTATCCTTCGCAAATACCCGAAAGTTATAGCTATTATATACGACACGCCGCGCGAATTCAATAAGAATCCGAAAATCTTGTGGCAAAAGCCGAAAAAATCCATCCCTTTTGCGGAGCGCCGCCGCAGGCGCGTCTATTTGACCGGCGCGGCGCATAGAGTGAGGATGGGGAGGGATCTTATGAACGAACGAAAGCTGAGCAATTTCTGTATGCTGATGCTGGCGTTTTCGGTGCTGGTGCGGCTGCTGGCCGCCACAGGCGGCAGCGCCTGCGCACAGGAGCCTGCGGCGCAGCCGCGCCTCTGGCGCGTGGAGGTCGTCCGCGGGCAGCGCGAGGGCGGCGCGGAGGCGGCCGCCTTGCAGGAGGGGCCTCCTGCGGACAAGCCCGCACCGCCGCAGCTGGAATTTTCGCCGGAGGAGGCGGACGCGATCACGATCGCGGGCGGCTGCACCTATGATGTGGACAAGGCCGCGCTTCTGACGCGCCCCTCGGCGCTCGACGTTTCCGGTGACGGGCCGAAGGTGCTCATCGTCCACACGCACTCGTCCGAGGCATATACGCAGGAGGCGGGCTGGGAATATACGCCGTCCGACCCGCTCCGCACCGAGGAGCCCGCCCGCTCGGTCATCCGCGTGGGCGACGAGATCGCCGCGGTGCTCGAATCGCGCGGCATTGAGGTGCTGCACGACACGGCGCTCAACGACTACCCCACCTACAACGGCGCCTACGCGCGGATGGAGGCGACCATCGAGCGGTATCTGAAGGCGTATCCCTCCATCCAGATGGTGCTGGACGTCCACCGCGACGCCGCCGCCGACGCGGCGGGCGAGCAGCTCGCCTTCACCACACAGCTCGACGGCGAGAGCTGCGCGCAGATCATGCTCGTCGTCGGCACCGATCAGGGCGGGCTGAGCCACCCCGGCTGGCAGGAGAATCTCGCCAACGCCCTCAAGCTGCAAGCGCTCATGAACCGCCGTTATCCGGGGTTGTGCCGCAGTCTCGACCTGCGCGCCGAGCGCTTCAACCAGCACGAGACGCCCGGCTCTTTGCTGGCGGAGTTCGGCGCGGCCGGCAACACGCTCCGCGAGGCCATCCGCGCCGGGCGCTGCTTCGGCACGTGCGTGGCGGAGCTTCTCGAGGGGCTCGGCTGCGGGTAAAAAATATTTTTCAAAAACCCCTTTACAAATCAGAAAAGGCGTGTATAATAATAACCGTAATGATAATTATTCTTGTTTTGGAGCAACGCCTATGATCACTGCCAGAAAACACAGCCGGAAGCGCGACGCCATTCTGGCCTGCGTCCGCGGGACGACCTGCCATCCGACGGCAGAATGGGTCTACGCGCAGCTCAAGCCGGAAATTCCGGACTTAAGCCTCGGGACGGTCTACCGCAACCTTGCCATCTTCAAGCAGGACGGCGAGATCATTTCGGTCGGGACCGTGGCAGGGCTTGAGCGCTTCGACGGCAACACCGCGCCGCACGCGCATTTCGTCTGTACGAAATGCACCGGCGTCTACGATGTCCCGCAGGAGACGCTGCCGGTGGATTTCCTGAGATCTGCCGAGGCACTCACCTGCGGAGAGATCACATCCTATCAGCTCAGCTATTACGGGATCTGCCCGAAATGCAAAAACAGCGATAAAAACGATCAAAACAGCAAAATATAATCACAAATGCAATCATGGAGGTCAATTATTATGAAGAAGTTTGTTTGCAAGGTCTGCGGTTACGTTTACGAGGGCGAAGCTGCGCCCGAATTCTGCCCCGTCTGCAAGGCGCCCGCCTCGATGTTTGAGGAAGTCGTCGGTGAAATGAAGCTCGCCGCCGAGCATGAGTTCGGCGTCTATGAGACCACCGTCCGCGACAATGAGAAGATCAGCGCCGAGGACAAGGCGTATATCCTTGAGCAGCTCAAGGCCAACTTCAACGGCGAGTGCAGCGAGGTCGGCATGTATCTGTGCATGGCGCGCATTGCCCACCGCGAGGGCTATCCCGAGATCGGCCTGTACTGGGAGAAGGCAGCCTATGAGGAGGCGGAGCACGCCGCAAAGTTCGCCGAGATGCTCGGCTCCACGCTCGAGCCCAACATGAAGGCCTGCACGAAGAACAACCTCAAGTGGCGCGTGGACTGCGAGTTCGGCGCAACGCAGGGCAAGTTCGAGCTGGCAGCCTGCGCCAAGAAGAACGGTCTCGACGCCATCCATGACACCGTTCACGAAATGGCCAAGGACGAGGCCCGTCACGGCAGAGCCCTCAAGGGTCTTCTGGAGCGCTACTTCGGCAAATAATTTTTGAAACAGGAGACGCGGCTATGAAATACGTCTGCGACATCTGCGGCTATGTCTATGACCCGGCTGCCGGCGATCCCGACAATGGTGTCGCCCCCGGCACGCCTTGGGAAGAAGTCCCCGAGGATTGGGTCTGCCCGCTCTGCGGCGTCGGCAAGGACCAGTTCAGCCCGGAAGAATAACGCATGAAAAAGGGCCTGTCTCTTAGTGAGACAGGCCCTTTTCGTGTCGATGGGGCATGGCGGGCGGTCAGCTCATGGCGTCGCTCAAAAAACGCGGGACGTCGTTGGGGGCGATGCCCAGCACGAAGCCGAACTCCCCGTAAAGCATCTCCTCCGCCGTTTTCCAGCTCCGCAGCTCGGTGGAATTGATGCTGCGGTGCGCAGCGGCCTGACGCTTCTGCTTCTCGCGGAAGGTCTTGCACAGCCGGAGCAGGCGCTCACACGAATGCTCCGCCAGAATGGCGCGGTAATACTCGCCCGCAAGGCGCGTGTTTTCCGGCACGTCGTCAAGCACGCGGATCTCCGGCAGGGTGGGAAGCAGCGCGTCGAGCGCCTCGCGGCTGATGACGCGGCGCATCCGCACACGTCCGTCCACCGGCGCGTAAATCGTTCCGCCGCGGTAATGCGGCGTCAGGCGGTAATACTGGCGGCCCCGGTCAAACCCGGAAACGCCCGGGCTGCCGATCTCATCGATGCGGCAAACGCCCTCATACCCATAGATCACATAGTCTCCGACTGCAAACATGCTGCTCCCCTCCGTATTATTTTCTGCATTTCCATTATAGCAGAAATTTCGCAGAAAAGTAAGAGAAAAGTTACATAATTTTTTGCTTTTGTTTTTATATATAACAAATAAGAGCCTTGAAATACAGGAATACCGGTGCATTGCTGCACCGGTATTTTCTCGTGTTTTTCAGAAAACAGAACTTTTGCCTCATGGCAGGCGGAACAGCGCCTCCGCGCGCGCCAGCAGCTCCGGCTCGTCGAGGGAGTTGAGAAACGTGACGTGCCCGGTCTCCTCGCGGCTGCGCAGCAGCCCCGCCTCGTCCAGCCGGCGGCGAAGCTGCGCCGCGATGCCGCGGCTGCCGTCCAGGATCTCGGGGCCCTCGCCCACGACCGCGCGGATCGCGCCGGTCAGGAAGGGATAGTGCGTGCAGCCCAGCACGATCGCGTCGATGGGCGCGTCCAGATACGGCGTGAGCTTTTCGCGCAGATACCCGTCCAGCGCGGCGCCGGACAGCTCGCCGCGTTCGACAAACTCCATCAGGCCGCTGCACGCGACGGAATGGATCTCGGCCTCGCGGAGAAAATGCCGCCGCAGGTCGTCAAATTTTTTCTCGTTGAGCGTCATGGCCGTCGCCATGACGAGGATGCGGCCGCCGGGATGGCGCTCGACCGCGGGCTTGAGCGCAGGCTCGGTGCCGATGATCGGAAGCTCCGGAAATTCGCGGCGGAGCGTCTCCGCCGCCGCGGACGTGGCGGTGTTGCAGGCGATGACGAACGCCTTGATGCCGCGCCCGAGCAGCATCTGCACGGCGTCGCGGCTGAGCCGGACGACCTCCTCCACGGGGCGGACGCCGTAGGGCGCATGGCGCGAGTCTCCGTAGTACAGAAAATCCTCATGCGGCAGCATACGGACGGTCTCGCGCAGCACGCTGATGCCGCCGAGACCGGAATCAAAAAATGCGACGGGCAGGGTCTTGTCTGTCATGCGGCCCGCCTCCTTCTTTTGCGGATTTGCAGTATAGTATACCACATTTCGCGCGTTCCGTAAAGATACGGGGCGCGCCTGCCCGCAAAACGATCGCCCATCCGCCGGGCTGGCGGATGGGCTTTGTGCATTTTCTCTATGGACTTATGCCCGCTTGTGGAATACCTCCTGAAGCGCCGGGTACAGCATGGCATAGCGCTCCTTGGTCAGCCGGTAGCGCGGCGCGTCCTCGCCGGGATCGACGCGGCCCCTGAGCGCAACGTGCTCCGCCGCCTGCGGCAGGCTTTCAAACAGGCCGATGCCGACGCCTGCGGCGGCTGCCGCGCCGAGCGACGCGGCGCTGTCGGCGTAGGTGCTGACCTCCAGCAGCGGCACGCCGCAGATGTCCGCGAGGATCTGCTTCCAGATGAGCGATTTTGTGCCGCCGCCGATGATGCGCAGCGCGGCGATCGGCTCACGCTCACAGAGCACGTCGAAGATCTGCCCGAGCGCACAGCTCGTGCCCTCCAGCACCGCGCGCGCAAAATGCTCGCGCCTGTGCGTGACGTTCATGCCGAAGAAAACGCCCTGCGCCAGCGCGTCAAAGACCGGCGAGCGCTCGCCCTCCAGATACGGCAGGTAGATCAGCCCGCCGCTGCCCGGCTCGACCTGCTCGGCCATCGCATCGAACGCGCGCAGCGAGCCGATGTCGAACAGCGACTGCGCCCATGTGACTGATCTGCCCGCGCACTGCGTCGTGCCGAAGACGTTGAAGCCCTGCCCGTCGAGGGCGGCAATGTGGAACACGCGCGTCTGCGGATCGAAAAACGGCTTCTCGATGGCGCCCGCGATCCACGCGCTGGTGTCCAGACTCAGATAGAACGTTCCGGGCGCCGCCACGCCCGCGCCGATCCCGGCACACGCGCCGTCACCGCCGCCGACCGAGACGGGGATGCCCGCGCGCAGACCGAGGTGGCAGGCCGCCTCCTCGCTCAGCCGCCCGGCGATCTCACAGCCGGAGTGCAGCTCCGGGAATTTCCCGACGTCCAGCCCGACGTTCCGGAACATCTCCCGGTCGTATTCGCACGTGTCAAGATTCATCAGCATGCCGTGTGAGGCATCGGAGAGGTCGGTCGAGTCCATGTTGCCGCACAGACGGTAGACCAGATAGTCCTTGACCTGCAAAAAACGGACGGTTTTTTCATAGACCTCCGGCTCGTTTTCCCGGAGCCACAGCGCCTTGCAGAGCGTAGACGAGGGGCTCAGGACGTTTCCGGTGATGTTGTAGAAATATTCCCGGCCGAATTTCTCCCGCAGGCGGTTCGAGACGTCCAGCGCCCGCGTGTCGGCGTAGATCATGGCCGGACGGAGCACCTGACCGTCGCTGTCCATCGGCAGGCAGGAGAGCATGTGACCGGAAACGCCGATGGCCTGCACCTGCTTGACGTATTCCGGCGCCAGCTCGCGCAGCATCAGCATTGCGCGCACGGCGCTCATCCACCAGTCGGCCGGCTCCTGCTCACAGCCACCGTTTGGCAGGCGGCGGGTCGGATACGTTGTCGTTACGTTGCGCAAAATACGCATATTCTCATCCACGAGCGAGGCCTTGAGGCCGCTCGGTCCAATATCAAAGGCCAGTACGATGGTATGCATCCAATCACCTCAAGAACAGTATACCAAACAGCTGTGCGGATTTCCACAATTTCTTGTGCAGCTTGCAAAAAAATGACGCTGCAAACGAGACCGTCTCTATTCCTTTTTGCCCGGTGCTGTGATATAATCTGTAAAGCGTCCCCGATTCTGCACCCCTCCCGGCACGGGCCGGGAAATATTGTAAGGAGGCTTCCCCATGCAGTTTTCCAGCAAGGCACTTCGCTGCGAGCTTTCCCCTATGCGCAAATTCCACCCATACGCCCTCGCTGCCGCTGCAGCGGGCAAAAAGATCTATCACCTGAACATCGGCCAGCCGGATGTCGCCACGCCGCCCGCGCTCTTTGACGCCGTCCGTGCCTTCCATGAGCGGACGCTGGCCTATGCGCCGTCGCCCGGCATGCCGGAGACGATCGATGCCGTCTGCAAGTACTATCACCGCATCGGCGTGGACATCACCCCGGAGGACGTCCTCATCACGACCGGCGGCAGCGAGGCGCTTCAGATCGCGTTCAACTGCATCCTCGACGAAGGTGACGAGGTCATTCTCGCAGAACCGTTTTATCCGAATTACAGCACATTCATCCGCACCGCCGGCGCGGCCATCCGCCCCATTCCGACGCGCGCCGAGGAGGGCTTTTTCTACGCCTCCCGCGAAAAGCTCGAGGCCGCGCTCACGCCCCGCACGCGCGCCATTCTGGTCACAAATCCCGGCAACCCCACCGGCACCGTCCTGACGCACGCGCAGATGGAGCTGCTGCTGGACTTTGCAAAGCAGCATGACCTGTTCCTGATCGCAGACGAGGTCTACCGCGAATTCGTCTACAGCGACGAGCCGCTCAGCTCGTTTGCCCAGCTCGCAGGAAGCGAGGAAAATCTGATCATCACCGATTCCGTTTCCAAGCGTTTTTCCGCCTGCGGCGCGCGCATCGGCTGCCTGATCAGCCGCAACCGCGAGTTTATGGCGCAGGCGCTCAAATACTGTCAGGCGCGGCTGTCCGTCGCCACGCTCGATCAGGTGGCTGCCGCCGCGCTCTACCGCGTGGAGCCGAACTATTTTGACGCCGTCCGCGAGGAATACCGCCGCCGCCGCGACACCGTGCTCGCGGGACTGAAGAAAATCCCCGGCGTCGTCTGCGAATGCCCGCGCGGCGCGTTCTATCTGATGGCGGCGCTTCCGATCGACAGCGCCGACCGCTTCCAGCAGTGGCTTCTCGAGGAGTTTGAGGACAACGGCGAGACCGTCATGTTCGCCCCCGGCGACGGATTCTACCAGACGGAGGGCAAAGGCCACAACGAGGTTCGCATCGCCTATGTGCTCAATGAGGCCGACTGCGCCCGCGCCGTCGAGCTGCTGGGGCTCGCCATTGCGAAATACAACCAGACGCGCCGGAAAGACTGAGCAGCCGCCCGGTTTTCCGCGCCGGAAGAAACCCCAAAAACACCGAAAGGACCGGCATAAGATGCCGGTCCTTTGAGCTTGTCAAAAAGTCTTTTTGACAAGCTCAGGGACGCGAACCGCGGGGGCTTGGTTCGCGTTTGAAAAGGCTGCGCGATGCAGGGCCTCAGCCGAACAGCAGGAGCATCAGCCCCGGCACGCTCGCCACGGACAAAAGCGTTGTCAGAAAAACGCCCGAGGCGGCGAGGCGGTCGTCGCCGTGGTTCTGGTAGGTGAGGATGGTGGCGTTGGTGGCGGCCGGCATGGCGAGCACCACAGTCGTCAGGCTCAGCAGCAGCGGATCTTTTATGAACGTGCGCAGCACGAAAAACGCCGCCAGCGGCACGACGATCAGCTTGATGAGCGCCAGCAGGTACAGCTTGGGTCTTCCGAACACATCGCGCAGCGAGCACTGCGACAGCGCGCAGCCGAGGATCAGCATCGCCAGCGGCGAGGTGATCTCGCCGGTCGTTTTGACGACGTCCGCGACGATGCGCGGGATGTGGACGCCGCTGAGATAGATCGCATAGGCCAGCAGCGCCGACAGCACGCACGGCGTTTTGAGGATGCGCCAGCTCAGGCGGAAGCGCCCCTCGCCGGAAATGGTCTGTGCGCCGTAGCTCCAGCAGACGAGCTGGAAAAAGAGCACGAAGATGGTCAGGTGGAACATCGCGCCCTCGCCGAACATCGCCCGGACGAGCGGATAGCCCATAAAGCCGATGTTTGAGAAAATGTAGAAAAAGCGATAGGGCCCGCGCTCGCGCGGCCCCAGATGCAACAGCCGCGGCAGCAGCAGGCTCGACGCGATCAAAAAGGCGTAGCAGCCCGCTGCAAGCAGCGTCACCTGCAAGACCTCCACGGAGCTCAGCAGCCGCTCGTCCGTCATGACCGACGCGAGCACCAGCATGGGATTTGTCAGATTTGCGACAAGACGGGAGAGGCTTTTGTTGCTCTCCACATCCATGATGCCCGCCTTGCCGCAGAAAAATCCGGCGAACAGGATCGTAAACAGCACGACCATCTTTTCAAACAGCGCCTGAATGTCCATGGTTTCCTCCGCGAATCGATGAAAATGCGCTCAGCCGAAGCACTTGGGGCAGGGCGTGTAGCCGAAGCTCTCGGCGAGCTTGCGGCTGTAGGCCCAGAAGCTCTTGCGCGAGAAGGCGCTGCACCCGAATTTGTGGTACAGGCCCGTCTTGTCATTGTCCACGAACACCACATAGGCGTCCATGAACTTGCTTTTTTCCGAGAGCTTCTGGTTTTCCTCCTTGAGCTCGTCACGCTCGGCGGTCAGGGCGTCCTTCTGCTCGCGCAGGGACTCGTTTTCCTCGGTCAGAGACTGCTCCGACTCCTCCAGCTCCGTGACGCTGTCCTGAAGGGCGGCGTTTTCCTCGCGCAGGCGCTCCAGCTCCGCCTTCTGCGCCGACATGTCGTACTGCGACTGGTTCGCGGCGTGCTGGGCGTCGGAAAGCTCCGTGCGCAGCTGCTCGAGCTGCTCGTCCTGCGCGGCAAGCTCGCCCTGCGCATCGGAGAGCGAGCGCTTCGTCTCGTCCAGCGTCTCCTGCACGGCGGCGAACTCCGCCTCCCGCGCGTCGAGCGCCTCCTCCCGCACGCGAAGCTGCACGCGCTGCCCGTGCGCACCGAGCGCCTGCACGATCACGAGCGTGAAGGCGGCGGCGGTCAAAACGGCAAGGACGATCAGCGCCGCCAGCATCCCGCGCGGCTGCTTTGGCGCGGGCTTCGATGTACCCGGCACCGCGCTGCACCTCGCGCAAAGCCGCGCGCCCTCCGGGATCGGTCTTCCGCAGCGGACACATTTTGCCATATCGCTCTCCCCTTTTCCGCAGTCTTTTCGTTTCTCTGAGATGATTTTACCATGCAGCGCGGAAAAAGTAAAGAAAACGCGCATCCGCGCCGCGCGCGCGTGCGGCGGCTGCAAAACGAAAGAAAGCGGCCTGCAAAAAAAGGTGAAATTTGTGGCGTTTTTCTCTTGCTATTTCTCTTTTGCTAGTCTATTCTAACTACTGAAAAAAGCTGTATATTTCAGATGCCCGCGCGGTATTCTGTACAGGAGGAATTTCCATGACGCTTGACAAGCTGACTGCCGGCCAGAGCGGCACCATCACCGCCGTAGGCGGCGAGGGAGAGCTGCGCTGCCGTCTGCTGGACATGGGGCTGATCCCTCATACAAGGGTCTCCGTATCCAAGATCGCCCCGATGGGCGACCCGATGGAGCTTCAGCTCCGCGGCTACGTGCTGACGCTCCGCAAGGAGGACGCCAGCGGCATTGAGGTGGAGGTGGAGGCATGATCTTCGCACTCGCAGGCAATCAGAACTGCAGCAAGACAACGCTCTTTAACCAGCTCACCGGCTCCAACCAGCACGTCGGCAACTTCCCCGGCGTGACGGTCGATCAGAAGAGCGGGCAGGTGCGCGGGCAGAAGGACTGCACCGTTGTCGATCTGCCGGGCATTTACTCGCTGCGGCCGTACACCGCCGAGGAGATCGTGACCCGGAACTTCATTCTCAATCAAAAGCCGGACTGCATCATCAACATCGTGGATGCAACGAATCTCGAACGCAACCTCTATCTGACGCTCCAGCTTCTGACGCTCCAGACGCCCACGGTGCTGGCGCTCAACATGATGGACGAGCTGACCGGAAACGGCGGCTCGGTCGATACGACGCTCCTGTCCGAGCTTCTGGGCGTGCCCGTCGTGCCCATCTGCGCGGCAAACGGCGAGGGCGTGGAGGAGCTGATCGAAATCGCCGTCCGCGCGGCGCGTCTGCGCCAGAAGCCGAGCGTCTATGACTTCTGCCCGAAGGGCCCCGTCCACCGCTGCATCCACGCGGTCTGCCATGTAATCGAGGACCACGCGCAGGCGGCGGGCATCGCCGTCCGCTTTGCGGCAACAAAGCTCATCGAGGGCGATGAAGCGATCGCGGACGAGCTTCAGCTCGACCCGAACGAGCTGGAGCTGATCGAGCACTCCGTCGTGCAGATGGAGCAGGAGCGCGGTCTTGACCGCAACGCGGCGCTGGCGGACATGCGCTACAGCTTCATTGAAAACGCCGTGGCGCAGGCGGTCGTAAAGCCGCACGAGAGCCGCGAGCACGCCCGCAGCAGCAAGCTCGACCGCGTCCTGACCGGAAAAAACACGGCGATCCCGGTCTTTCTCGGCGTGATGCTTCTCATTTTCTATCTGACGTTCAACGTCATCGGCAAATTCCTGAGCGACCTGCTCGCCCTCGGCATCGATTCGCTGACGGGCGTGGTTGATCGGGCGCTCACGGCATACGGCCTCAACCCCGTGGCGCACAGTCTCATCATCGACGGCATTTTTAAGGGCGTCGGCGGCGTGCTCAGCTTCCTGCCGGTCATCGTGACGCTGTTCTTCTTCCTGTCCATTCTCGAGGACACCGGCTACATGGCGCGCGTGGCGTTCGTGATGGACAAGCTGCTGCGAAAGATCGGCCTGTCCGGCAAATCGATCGTCCCGATGCTCATCGGCTTCGGCTGCACCGTCCCGGCGGTCATGGCCACGCGCACGCTCTCGTCCGAGCGTGACCGGAACATGACCATCCTGCTCACGCCGTTTATGAGCTGCTCGGCAAAGATCCCGATCTACGGCTTTTTCTCGGCGGCTTTTTTCCCGGAGCACGCGGCGCTCGTCATGATCGGGCTGTATCTGTTCGGCATTCTGATGGGTGTTTTGTGCGCGCTCGTGCTGGACCGCACGGCGTTCCGCGGCCGTCCGGTGCCGTTTGTGATGGAGCTTCCGAATTACCGCTTCCCCAGCGCAAAGAGCGTGGCGCTGCTGCTGTGGGAAAAGGCGAAGGATTTTTTGCAGCGCGCATTTTCGGTCATCTTCCTTGCGACCGTCGCGATCTGGTTCCTGCAAAGCTTTGACGCGCGGCTGAATGTCGTCTCCGCCGACTCCGAGAGTCTGCTTGCCATGATCGGCCAGCTCCTCGCGCCGCTGTTCCGGCCGCTCGGCTTTGCCGACTGGCGCTGCACGACGGCGCTGATCTCGGGCTTCATCGCGAAGGAATCCGTCGTCTCCACGCTTCAGATCCTGCTCGGCGGCGCGGCGGTCACCACGCTTCTTTCGACCAAGGCCGCGCTCAGCTTCCTCGTGTTCACGCTTTTGTACACGCCCTGCGTCGCCGCCATCGCCGCGATCCGGCGCGAGGTCGGCTCGGCGTGGCGCGCCGCCGCGATCTGCCTCAGCCAGTGCTGCGTGGCGTGGCTGTGCGCGTTCGTGGTGTACGGGCTGATCCGGCTCGTCTGAGCGAGAGGAGGCTGCGCACATGGCTGCCGTTTTGATCCTGCTCGCCCTCGCCGCATGGGCCGTCTTTGCCATCCGCACCGCAAAAAAGACGAAGGGCGGCTGCGGAAGCTGCACGGGCTGCTCCGGCTGCTCGGGCTGCGGACATCGAAAATAGTTCTTTCGCCCCCGTGCATTCCATAGAATGTCACGGGGGCATTGTCAAACGGGAAACGCTGCGCTGGTTTCCCGTTTGAGCAGGGCTGCGCCCTGCGGCGCGCATAATTTGTGCGCTGCTTGCGCACAAATTCCACACTTGCAGGGCGTTTTGTGTTTTGTCTGATGCCGCAGCGTTCAGAAAAAGTGCCAGTGGCACTTTTTTAGCGTAGGCCGAAGCGGCTATGCCGCGAGGGGGAACCACGTGGGGCGCATCGCCTGCGGGCGCGAACTCTACGAGTTTTTTTGACAGCCTGATGTCCCCGCTTTTTCAGAAGCGGGGACATTTTTCTTCTCCGATACTCTAAGACAGCACCGGGCATTTCTACGATGCCGTCGTTGCCGAACTGAAAGCGCAGCAGGGCAAAATACTGCCCGGAACTGCCCCTTCATTTTGTTTGTCTGGGCAAAGAAGCTGCTAAAGTGCCGGGCGTTTGAACAGTTCATCCGTGAAAAACTGGTGATATCAGTGGCTCCGGAAGATTTAGAAATAAGTGGCGCGTTTTTTCACGCGATAGCTTGAGAAGAAGGGCGTTATATGCTATAGTTTATATGTAATAGTGTGACCTTTTTCGCATGACGGCAGGACAAGCATATTGGAGCGAACTACATGGAGAAACTCGAACTGTACATCCCCCAACCGGAAGATTTATGGTTCTATCAGCAGATGATGTCTGACCCGGAAACGATGTCCTACAACGCGGGCTGGAATGTTGACTATCCAGGATACCATCGGGACACCGGTTGTATCGATTACCCGGACGAGGCGCTCGCCAATTGGTATGATGGATGGGTAGGAAATGAGCCGGATCGTTTCTATGCGTATATCAAGCGAAGCTCCGACGGAGTATGGATCGGTGATGTGAGCTTTCATTACGCGCCTGAGAAGGATTGGTGGGATATGGGCATCGTGATATATGCCCCATTCCGTGGGAAAGGGTATGCCGTTTCTGCACTGAAGCTGATGCTCGATCATGCTTTCCGTGTTTGCAGTATTTCCAGAATCCACAATGACTTTGAGGTTGCCCGGAACGAAATTGCCGCATGGGAAACCCATCGCAAAGCAGGCTTCCGAAAATTGGGCGTGGAAGACGGTTTTCTCCACATGATGATCACCAGAGAAGATTATCTGCGTGCGGCGCAAAAAGCGCCTACTGATAATCCAATAAAGCCAAATGCGGAAATGGTGTAAAAATGGTGTAACAGCCAAGACGCCAAACGCTGAAACCCCTTGAAAATCAAGGAAAATCGAAGGAGAATGAGTACAAATGAAATTAGGTATCGTTGGGCTTCCGAATGTCGGAAAATCCACGCTCTTTAATGCCATCACCAACGCGGGGGTCGCCGCGGACAACTACGCCTTCTGCACCATTGACCCGAACGTCGGCGTCGTGTCCGTGCCGGACAAGCGGCTCGAATGGCTGCGCGACCAGCACAATCCCAAGAAGTTCACGCCTGCCGTCATCGAGTTCGTTGACATCGCAGGTCTTGTCAAAGGCGCGTCCAAGGGCGAGGGTCTCGGCAACAAGTTTCTGTCCAACATCCGCGGCTGCGACGCGATCGTGCACGTTGTGCGCTGCTTTGAAGACCCGAACGTCACCCACGTCGAAGGCTCGACCGACCCGCTGCGCGACATTGAGATCATCAACACTGAGCTCATCATGGCAGACCTCGAGATGATCGACCGCCGCATCGACCGCGCTCAGAAAAACGCAAAGGGCGGTGACAAGCGCTTCAACCACGAGGTCGAGGTCTTTACCGCGTTGCGCGACTACATGAACGAGGGCAATCTCGCCCGCACGTTTGAGTGCAGCACGGACGACGCCGCACTCATCGCCACGAGCGACCTTCTGACGCTCCGCAAAACCATCTACGCCGCAAATCTCGGCGAAAACGAGGTGAACGACCCCGAATCGAGCCGCCACTTTGTCGCCGTCAAAAAGCTCGCCGAGAGCGAGGGCAGTCAGGTCCTGCCGATCTGCGCCAAGCTCGAGGCTGACATCGCCGAGCTCGACGATCCGGATGAAAAGGCCATGTTCATGGAGGAGCTTGGACTTCAGGAGTCCGGCCTCGACCGTCTGATCCAGTGCAGCTACAGCCTGCTCGGGCTGATCTCCTTCCTGACCGCTGGAAGCGACGAATGCCGTGCGTGGACCATCAAGCGCGGCACCAAGGCGCCGCAGGCTGCCGGCAAGATCCACTCCGATTTTGAGCGCGGCTTCATCCGTGCCGAGGTCATCGCATTCGACGATCTCAAAACCTGCGGCACGCTGGCAAACGCCAAGGCGAAGGGGCTTCTTCGAAGCGAGGGCAAGGAGTACGTCATGAAAGACGGCGACGTTGTCAACTTCCTGTTCAACGTCTGAGTCAAACCGCCCGCTGATCAAAACGTGCGCAGTGCATAAGACAATAAACCCTCCGTATGTATTCGATCATACGGAGGGTTTGCTGCATTGCTCTGCTGCAAACTGTTTGGAACGTCTGAACGGCAGGAAATGCAGTTCGCTTTTCACCTGCCGAATGGATCCCGTCAAGATTGATGCGCAAATTTATTTGCAGGCTCCGGCTGAATGAAGTCAGCCGGCAATATCCCCCTCATGCTCCGCAAAGTATTTTTTCGAGTACCCCGCCTTGCGGTAGCCGGTGTAAACGCTGCGCGTCCTGGAATAGTTCATGATGTGCGTCCGCAGGGTCTGTATCTCGCTCATACGCGCTTCCGCCGTCTTTATGGCCGCCCTCAAATCATAGAACCGCTTCTCCGCATCGGCGGCGGCATTGACAAGTGCGTCGAAATCAGCAAAGTCCTTTTCCTCCAGATATATCAGCGTCTTTGCCATCTGCTTGAGCTTTACCACCTTCATCGCCTGATCGTAGTGTAACCGTCCGGGTCGTTCCTGTCAAGATAGAAAGCAGAAGTGTTGCATACGATTTTCGGCTTAGAAGTTATCCGCTTTCACATCATCACGCATCAGCCGCTTCATCTTGTCCTCCAAGGTGTCCTTGCTCTCTGCGCTGAAATGAACGCCGTTGATGATGATCGTGCCCGCATTTTCATCGATACCACTGTTGTGCTTTCTCCAGCGCGTACTGCTGCCGATGCCGGACATCCCATTTTCCGGCCATACATAGTATTCGACATTTCCGTAGCTGTTAGAATCCTGCGGAAGACACGCCGTCAGTCTGCCCATGGTGTCCTCGCCGGTGCTCTGGGCGTAGACGGTGAAGGTATCGCCTTCCTTCACATTGACGCCCCACTCCGCTGTGAGGTGGCTGCCGTTCGTTAAGATCAGATTGACCGCGCCGTGGGTGTCCAGGCGGGGCGTGATGGTCACGTTGCCCTCCACCACATACCAGCCGGCGGGCAGATCGTACCATTTGTCGTCATAGTCGAGAATGCTTTCCTTGGTTTCGCTCGTCAGCACGGTGTATGCGGTGCAGACCTGCTGATTACCGTCTTTGTCCAAATAGGTGATCGGATCGGTGGAGATCGGCCTTGCCTCCATCCATTGCGCCACCAGCTCCATGTTTTCGAACACAGGGTAATCGAAATTCCACTCCGGCAGATTGATGTATTGCAGATCGGCTTTGTTATACCAGCCGATAAAGGTATAGCCGTCCTTGGTGGGGGCAGCGGGTCTTTGCACCTTTTGTCCCTGCAAAACCTGTTGTGGAGTGACCGCGCTGCCGCCAGCGGAATCAAAGGTCACCGTCACGTTTGTGCTGTCACGAAGCTCACCCGCCGCGAAGGCCGCTGTCGGCAGCAGCGTCAGCACCATGCAGCATAGCAGCAGGATGCTAAGTATTCGTTTCTTCATTGGCTTTTCTCCTCCTGTTCGTGTCGGTTCGGTTTGTCCGCCCCGCCTTTTTTCCGGTTTTCTCTGATTCTGAGCCGGAAACACAGCGCGGTGATCGCCACCGCCGCGGCAAAGGAGACGACGGCTACCAGCACATAGCCGCCCGCGTCCTCCCGCAGCAACATCGCGCCGAACACGCCCCATGCTTCCGGTTGCCCCGGCCCGGCGACCGTGCCCACCGCCTGCATCAGCACCGCGAACAGCAGCATACACATAGCGCTCAGTCCATATATGCCGCGCCGCTGCCTCCGGCGGGTGTTTTCCCGCACCCGCTGCTTGACGAGTGCGACCCGTCT